>ERZ773229.1113-NODE-1113-length-19714-cov-622.368635_pt1 | contig 19714 bp, 29 predicted proteins | sample MGYA00580992_ERZ773229 | MGnify/ENA primary metagenome ERZ773229 (study PRJEB29015, sample SAMEA2737795) | human gut metagenome | biome: human gut; feature: human-associated habitat; material: faeces | place: China | collected 2012 ... | reverse complement strand
CTATTAGAGGTTCGCTGTATACTCTTTCTACATTAGGGTGACCTTCTTCAAACTCGTCTAATAGCCACTCTAATATTAATCCTTCGCCATATGCCCTAATCTATTTGGTCATGTGGCATCCTTTTCTTCTTTGTACTTTACTGTCTTTGAAGACTTCAGATATGATTTTATCTGGCTAATCAGCCAAGAGGTAATCGCAGTGTTTATTCGTAAAGTAAGGGTAGATTCCTTTTCTTTCATTCTCAAATAATAATCTAGCGTTATAAAATGTAAGCAGTTTACGTACATTCTCATAGTACTCTTCTGCTGTATCCGGTCTTCCAGAATATTCTGCTACTATTACATCGGTCCAAGCCTCTCCAGCTCTTACGCGTTTAAATATAAATGTAGAACCAAGAGAGTTTGTAAAGCTATCATCGTGATCATCAATTTGTTATCGTTAAGCTTTTTATCTTAACTTCTACATGTCCCCATGTAGTTCAGCATATATTATCACCAAATTGGCGTCGAGCACTCGTGGGAGAATTATATTTATTCATCTCCTATGCGTTACACTGTCTTATAGCCTTTCGCAATCTATAAGATTAGCACGGTGTTTTCTGTTCTAGACTTTCACCGTTTTTGCTCGATTATACCCCGCTGATATTTAACGGGTCGCAATTGTGCGTCATAATAGATCTACACATAAAAGTATGTGTATCACATTCAAAATTATACACAATTCCAGTATATCTTGACTATTCTATCGCTTTTATTTTTACATAAATATAAGGTCCAACACAAACGCAGTCTTTCGATGTATTTTGTTTAACGTCTGCATGAATGTTTATCTTTTGAAGTTTTTCGTCATTAAATGACGAGTTACAGATCATTGGTATAGCAAGATTACAAGAATTATTATGGGCTATTCGTAAATGATATGTTTCTCTCTAATTGACAACCCTTCCTTGAATTGTTGATTTTTTAGCTTTCCTTAATCTGCTTATACCGCCTACGACATTTAATCCAAAACATATATCCTAAATATCTTCCAATAATTGCAAATTAACACTAACAAATTCAATGGAATTACTATTTGTCTTTTTGTTTACGCAAACACATCCATCAGAGTCTAAATACCCTTGTAATAATTTTAACTTATCATTATTAGAAATTCTCTTCACGTTATCTGGTATGAATTTCCCATAGCAATATTTACCAAACGTCTATGTTAGCCATACGCATATATCTTTATTGATAAAATTAACCTCTAATGATCCATTCCTTTTTCTAGAATATGGTACTATATTATTTTCTTTAAGAAATTTATAATACTAATTGTAGAAAGAAGGCTATTTTAAATCAAAAGCAATAGACACGGAATGTTTTTTATTGTCAACCCATCCGTCACCAAGCCATAGTCCAACAAACCACCAAAAATCAATATGTTTTATAGGTGTGCAAACGCTTTCGTTTGTATACCAATACAAATTTGGTATTCTGGTATATTGACCAACTTTTACGTCCTTGGCTTTCACGAATTTGCATTGCTAATAATATTTATCGCACACATAGATCGGGTGTTCTGATGTAAATTGCGTCGTTCTAAAAGAGTTTGCCATCTTTACCCTAAATACATCTTCGTTTTCTTTGTAATATCTTTGAAGATTATTTATTTCAACAAAATTGCCAAACTTATTTATAAGTTTATCATCTAACGTAACATCTTCCACATTTAAAAGACCTCGCTATGTGCAAACTTTTTCTCCTGGCGTTAAGCATCCTCCTATATATAATCCATGCGGAGGATCCTTTACTGGGTACTCCCATATAACTACTGATCCATGAGGCTTATCGCCTTTCTTAAGAGGGTAGTTAGTTATATCCCCACTAGGCTTTTCTGTAGCCTTTACTTGACCATTTCCATCCCATTCTAGATCAACTATATGCTTCATGCTTTGAAGTTTCTTGTTGGTCCTTATTCTGGTCAACTGATCCATTAATAGCTTTCTAGGGAATATGTTCTTACCGAGCTCCAATACTGCTTCTGCTGGCTTTATAGGTCGTTCTGATATAAAACGATCTATAGATTGCTAACTAGCACCACCATCTTTTACTTTGTTTCTCTAATCTATAAGGTTCTGTATGGCTTTCTCTTTGTAGCTATTTCCATCCTTGTCCATATAAATCTAATTGCCATCATCGTCGAATGACTCTAGGTTGGAGTATGCCGGGACAAAGAATCCGCATTCTGTATTTTCTCTACCATCGTCCCATATATTAGGGAAGCTGAGAACATTGTAAGACTTAGGTTTGTAAAACAACTCTTTCAATCCTTCGAAACTAGAGCCCTCTGTACCTCCCGTCCCAAATACGATCATCAATCCGAACGCTTTACCATCATCGGTTTCTACTGAAGGCTGTTCTATACGCCATGCATCAAGAAGGCTAGGGAATTTACCACCTTCCTCCCATAGCACAAGTTTAGCACGGGTACCACGAACACGCTCTGGGTCATTCTTAAGAGTTATGCCAGTTATACTAGATAAGTATCCTTGCTCAGTCTACTTACCAAACTCATCGGTAATTTTATAACCTGATGTTCTTTCCATACGTGTAGACACAAGTCTTTGCTTAGCCCATGCTGTATGCTTGTCAAGGAAATCCATTATCTACCAGGCTTTAGTTAACAAACCATCACCTATAAGGAATTTCTACTCTGATGCTATAGCAAAGTTCTTTGAACCTGGTATAAGCATATAGTTTCTAACCAACATAGACCCACCCTTAAACGAGTATCCTCTTTGTCTACATTTGAGTACAGCCATATGCTTTCCTTCTAGTTCAGCTTGTTCTATAGCGCAAAAATAATAGTAATCATAGTCCCAAAAACTAGGGAACTCAAGTATACGTTGTCTTCTCTTTCTGAGGTTACCCTCTCTATCAGTATACTCTTCTTCTTTAAGTCGCATGATTGGACTATAATTTAGATAGAAGTAATTATATCCAGTTATACCTTCTCCATCCGGAGCTGTATAACCATTAATGCATCTATCTGTCTCTTGCTCCCAATATTTATTATAATCAGTAGTACCTCTAGGAGCTAAGGTATAACATCCATGTTGCTGAAAGAAGATAGCTGCCTATCTGAACTTATCAGTATCATGGAGCTTCTAATTAAAGTCTATCATATAAATTATTCATACATACCAATAACGCCACCACCCTTGACTCTACCGGTTTCTGCTTGTTCTGCTTTTGCCTACTTCGTAGCCATGTCTAACGACTTGATAATACCGCTAACGTCCTTCAATATAGCTGAAAGCTTCTTAGCTGTATCTATATCAAGCTCTTCTTCAGCATAGCTATCCATCGTGTTCATAATGCCCTCTGCTGCGCTCTTAGAAGATTTAAGCAGGCGGGTAGCAGGAGTCTCTTGGAACTCCTGGAACCTTTTTGCTAATTCTTTTACAACGTCATCAGGTTTATAATTCTCATCATTAAGTACATCTTTAGCTACTCTCCATGTGCGCTCTTTCTCTGGATAAGCCTCATATGGACTATTCCATTTATATCTCCACACTATGAATTCGATCTTCTTTAATGCGTCTTGCTTATCTTTTGCATTGTTATAGAAGTCTTTAAATGGTGGTATAGCTAAATCTTCTGTACTTAACTATATCTTGTTCTGTACTATATCAAACATTATAATGATGTTGTTGTTATTTCTGGGTGTAACTTTCCATCTTCGCTAAACTAGTCCATCCACGTTGATATCTTTCTAGTTAAACTAACTGATTCAGAAGATGCTGGCTTTAATATATATATACCATCGTCAGTACCATATCCATATGTAATATTATTTCTATCAACAGTGACGTAATCTATCCTTCCGAATTTATCGGCACCAAATCCTTGTGTGTAATACATATCAAAAAGACTATCTTTGTCTTCCTTCTCTATAGAACACCATTGCTTTCTATCTGTGTTAACTGTAATTTTTCCAGGATTACTATCCGTCGGAATAGAATATACTGAAGCAAATCCGCTTATCGCAACAATTCCGCTAATGGTTTTTGACCCATTATTGAATGTTGCCTTCATATAAACTTCAACGCCAAGAGTATTGTTGAATGATAAAAATAATTGAGAGTCAATGTAGTACAAACATCCACCATGAGATACTTTTCTGTAATATGTTCCAGACACAGTGTTCTTCATTGTTCCGTCTGTGTAATACACATTATCTTTCACGCTAAACGAACCGGTGGCAGAGAATGTTATATTTGTACTTGTTTCTTGTTTTTGATACCATGTCTCTACAGAATCTGCTCCAGCACTATTGATCCAATCTGGCTTACCATTTGTTATACCAAGCTTATATTCCGTTCCACCAACAACAAAATAGATTGTACCATCTTTTAATATAATGTTACCATCATCTCCTCTGCATGTCAATACACCTTTATCAGTAACAGTAAATGGAGCATCTGCTATATTGCTAGCATTCTTATCGTTTGTTCCTGCCCATATTCTCACATTACCCTGAGATGAAACTTTATCAGAATTACCAGAAGTCATACCAGCTACGATGTTCTCGTTATCTGTGATTATAACTTCTTCTGCTGTAAGTTCTTTTATGTACGCTTTCATAGCTACAAGGACGTCTGTGTATATTGGACCCATATCACTAAGCTTATCCCAATAATCAGTATTTGTAGGAACAATACTTGCACACTGTTTTTTACAAACGTAGAAATCTGTAACATTCTTAGATGTTCCATCAGCTACTACAGAATGAGTGTATGATACAAAATCCTAATAAAACAATCCTCCATCAGACTGAGTTGTGCCATCAAAATATTGTACACCAGTCTACCATACACCTCTGTTTCTTAAAGGTGATCCTTTTAGTGTTTGAGATGAACTTTCTCCATCCTTAGCCATATATGTCCATAAGCTAGGTTCGCTATACGCCAGCCACTTTCCGTCATTATCTTCGGCGCTTCCAGTAGACCCTCTATATCTTCTTATACTTACATACTAGCTCGATCCCTAACCGTAACCAACTGCTGTTTTAATATCTATTGGATTATCTGTCCACCTAGATCCTGGTTTAATGTATTCTCCAGCTTTTCCATTCTAAAAGCCAGAATCATTTGTCCATGATGTAGGATCATTTACGCCTGTAAACACAGATGTAGTTTCACCAGGTTTTAACGCACAGAATATATATTGTACACCATCACCATCTGTTCCATCTTTGCCCCAATGAGCCCAAATTACAGGACCCTTAGCTGGGAGCCAATCACTTATAACTCCATCTGGGTCCTATGTTCTATACATCATCCATTCTGTACGATGAGTAGAATCTATACCTGTAGGATTATCTGTCCATCCAGCAGGAACATCGCCCCATGCTGGTTTTGTTGTTGGCTTTGTAGGCTAATTATTATTTAATTGATATATATATTCTTTTTCAGTAGCATCGGAGCCATTATCTCCATCTTTTCCAGAAATACAAACTGGGCCTATAATATCACCAAAACCACCACCGGTTTTAATGTATACCCATATCTCCCAAGTAAAATACCCTTGTTCAGGATTTACATTAACAGCATTCCAGCCTGCATTTACAGGATCCTATCCAACTACTGGTAATTGTGATGTAGGTAAACTATCATCTGATGGATAATTCTTAAAGTATGGCTTATAATATCCACCACTCTAAGAATCTGCTCCACTTCCTCCAGAAAGTTCTACTGTAGCATTTTCTGCAGCAGGATTCCATGTTGTAACTATTCTTCCGCCTCTAGTAAATGTAATGTTTCCTATAGCAGATATCTTTAAATAGTCCTATAGCTTTCTATCTAAATTATCACTGGTTATTGCTCCACCAGATACATCAGAAAGCTTTACCTATGTAGATATACCGTTGTTCTACGTAAGGTTAAGATAATTGTTAGCCAAGCTAAATTCTGTTATCTAATAGTTATCTACATTTGCTCCTGCAATTTTATTATCGATTTCATCTTTTGTATAATACTTTGTAGAGTCAAATCTTTGATAATTTGTAGAGTTTACAAAGTTGTTTGACACCCATGTTTTTGTAGCAATGTCATCGCTTATATTAAGTGCGGCAATCTGGGCATCTACATAAACCTTTGTGGCATAGTCAGATAAATTAATGTCTTTACTATTATCTATCATAGTCTCGACTTCCTTAATTATATCTGGCTTAACTTTATCTAAAGACTACTTTAAACTATCAGCATATTCTTTAACAGATTCTAAATCAGACTAATTGGCTTTATTGTTCCAGATCTTTTTATCATCTGAAGTTACGTGTATATCAGTATTGCTCTCATGACTATAAATCTTAGAGTGTAATACAGAATAATACTAAGCCATCGTTGTATTAAGTTCTTCGATTGGATTTGGTTTCTTCTCGATAACCTAATCATTCTATGATAGTAATTCAGTCATGTTAATTCGTTTAAATTATTATTAATTATAGTACTGTGGCGTCATTGAAGACTACGTCTAAAACGCCACAGTTAAAGATTACTTAAATTTCTCCCAATCTATATTTTCCTTCTTTGCCATTACATCAGCAATCCATCTACAAAACTATATTCCTTCATATCCATCTTCATCGTTTGCAACTGCCATTGCATACTTAACACACTCATGCTCGGTAAGCAACTCTGGATAGAAATCAGCATAAGCCATGTTTGCTGTGTACGTAACATCATATATTGTTGATGTACTTGGTATCTTTAAATTGAGAATATTACATACATTTTGAACTTGTTCTGGAGTCCATGTATGTTCTAACCCATTTGAATTAACCATCTATTTGCTAGCATATTCTTGCAATGACTTTGTAAAATGTAATCCATTCTTATTTACGTAGTCTTTATAATTGCTCTACTTATAGATATCTAAGCTAGCTGTATAACTGCCATCTTCGTTCTTTTTCACATTAGCAGTATACTTTGTATTTGGCAATTCTTCATCACTGTGCCGTATTACTATTACCTTGTCCATTGTGAAACGAATTAATAAAGTTAGTTACAGTTGATTCCATTCTGTTAATAGTTTCCTCTATCTTAGCAAATCTCTGCTCAGTCTCCTTCTTTTCCTTATATATTGGATTAAGATCAGACAGTAAAGATGTTGCCTTTTCAACAACCTCTTTCTATTTTGGAACAGATTCAAGTATCTTCTCTGCCGTATTCTTCATAGATTCAACTTCTGCTATAAGACCCTGCTTATCTGTAGCGAGCACAATGTCTCCAGCATATGTAACAGAAAGGTTTTCAGGAATTGTATATGTTGCAGTCTTGCCGTTAGATTCTATAGTCACATCTATAACCATCTATGACTAACCAATAGTTGGCTTATTGTTTAAATCCATATGCGGAAAACCAACTGATATAACCTTACCGTCGGTAATAGATATATCCTGTTTATTCAATATGTAAATTGAATAATTTTGTTTTACGTCTTTAAATGCCATATTATGTCATATTTAACATGCAAAGGCTCCCGAAGGAGCCCTTACATATAATTTAAAACTTAATTAAGCTGCAGCTGTTGGAGTAGTCTTGAGTGCTGCTATAAGAGTAGCATTCTGTTTCTACTGTGATAATTCAAGGCGTGCGTCATTGTATCTCTACTGCAGATCTGACTGCCAATGATTATTCAATACATCTACAATTCTCTGAGTATTTGCATTTGCGTTCGTCTTAAGATCGCAAGCCATCTAACTCATCTGGAAACCAAGGTTACTTGCAGCTCTTTCCAAACCTGCGTTTGTATAGCTGAAACCTGTCTGCATCTGGTTAACGATGTCCTTCTGCCCAAGTTGATTCTCGTAGCCCATCTTGATAATGTTCTATTGCGTCTGGCAGCAGCAGTTCTGCAATGCAGATGTAAGGTTAGCGTCTCCGAGATTAATAGCGTTAATAACGCGCTCTGCAGAGAAGTTTACATTACCTGCTACTTCCTGAATTCCTGACTTAACGCAGCAAATAGCATTATTCAATGCGTTGAAATCACAATTCAGATTAGAGGCTAACTGGGTAATTGCGTTACAGTTTCCTCTTATGGCATCCATTACCAATGAACTATTCTGATTGTCAGCGATCTGCGAACGCATTGCGTCGAGCTGACTCTGAATTGCATTTCCCTGGTTACCATCCTGGTTGTTCCACATACGCATAGCGAAGATCATCCAGATAAGGTAAGCAAATGGGTTATTCATACAATCATTCTGATTCATCATGGCTGCCATAGCCATTGGATCACAGTTATTCTTAGAAGCCAAAGCGGCTACTAAAGCGTCGTTATTGCCGTGTCCTGTACAATAAACTTTCTCGATTGTATCCATAGTCTTTAAGTTTTAAAAGTAAAACAATATGGAACTAGGACTGGATTAATCCTAGTCCCGTTAAATATAAGCGTATTGCTACGCGCGTCCTAGTATATTCCACCTAGGAATGATAAAAGTCCTACCCTGGTACGCATTTGGAAGGAGGCGTGGTAGAATCTGTTGTGCTAGGCGGGGCAGTGAACCCCGTCATGCTTTCATTAAGACCTAGCTTAAACGTTAAAGTCTTTCTTAACGTTAGTTTTTATTTCATTAAGCAGTTTCTGTATGCTTAGCTTCAAGTGCTGCAATACGAGCTTCAAGTGCTGCAATCTTTTCGTCGTATACAGACTTCAATACATATTGAGTTATATCTATAGTAGAAGCATTGGAGGTTAATACATGATTATCGTCACCACCATACAACCATACGCCTTTTTTGTTTAAAACAAACTACTAATACGGAGTTAAATCATCTCCTTTATATTCATTTCCAATTATATTTGCACAGGAAATATCCAACGCGTTTTTATCAGCTCTCAACTCTATATAGCTATCGAGCATTTTCGAATACATACTCGTATTGTTGTTGCCAACTATTATATGGTTATTACCTATACTTAAAGCTGGATCCTAATCGTTCCCATAAAAGATAAATGTTTTAGGTGATGAGATATAATAACTTGAGTTTGTCACTCTATCATAAGTGAGGTAATTGCCAGCACTAACACTAATTACACCATCAGTAACATTAAGGCCATCACCAACCTTTACAACTCCAAGACTTTCTTTAGTAGCAGAATTAATATTAGCTATCTTGTTTTCTACAACACTTACGCCATTAACTTGTACATCATCAACATTGCCGCCTGTGGTAATCTCGCTCTTCTTGACATACTGTGCCAAATCAGCTATTGAGCCATTTGTGGCAAAAACTTTATCAGGACTAATGTTTTCGTTCTGTGAATTACTTATCGATATACCGCTATTGGTTATTTCTAGAACACTTTCATCATTTTCGTTGTCAGTGATACCACTATACAACCTAATGAGCGAATTTCCGTAAGACGCATTTATCTAGATACTGCATTCTGCATTTCTATCTGTATCTTTACCATTTAATTTTATAGAAGATGTATAGTTATTTTCGCTGAATTGTAATTCCGTAGGATTTAAGGTAACATAATCAGTGTTTTCGTCTTCCATGTCGCTGGCTATTACTACATCGTTAGTGAAAGCTAATGGAGAATTAATGATTTGTGCGTCAGTAGTAGTTTTGATTACGAAGTCACTTGTGTCAACTTCTGGAATATCTGTCTTCTTTGCATAACTATCCAGCTCACTTTTTAGTGCAAATGCAGTAGTATCAATTACGCCTCCGTCCGTCGAGAATGCTTCTGTAGCAGAGCCGGCTAGATTATGTGAATTAACACATTTCCTAATACCTGTATTAGTGAGTCTTATGTTATTGTCACCGCCAATAGCCACTTCGTCGTAATCAATACTTACAGAACTTTTTTTGCTTACCGATACAAACTATACCTATCCAAAACCAAATTCTGTTCTAGCGTCATTTGAACCGTGCTAAGCAGAAATTATAAACTATGTAGCACCAAGTTCGTATTTAGTAAAACCCCCTAAATTAGAATCGTTCATATTGGCTTTAGATACATACGGCATATACTTAAGATTATCAAGCTTGTTAGTAATATCACCTTCTACAGCTTGGGCACGATTATATTCTACTTCAACCTAATTGTGTGTATTCTCCTTAACCTTTGTCCACAATATATCAAGACCATTCTTGTCAAGATATTCGGTCTTCTGTACATCTTTTACTTCAATATTCTCTCCCATATTATTAGCTTAATTCGTTAATATAATCTGTAGTAATTGCTGTAATATTCGATACAGTTGCGCTAATATTATTTACGGTAGTTGTAAGGTTTGTAAGATTTGTACTAACCTAATTAATACTGTTATTCAGAGTTGTTGTAGCATTAGAAATAGCAGTAGTTCTATCTGTTATCTCCTTATTAATTGCGCTATTAAGAGTTGCATCAGCATTCTTCCTGTCCTGAATTTCTGTATTAATCTTATCTGTGTTTGCCTTTTCTGCAGCTCTAGCCGTATCAGCTTCAGCGGTAATAGAATTAGATAGCTCCGTCTCCTTAGTAGTAGCTCTTGTTGTCTCATTGGCGATAGCCGTAGTATTAGCCTATTCTGCTTTCTTTGCTCTATCTATCTCTTTATTAAGATTTGAGGTGATATCAGTCTCAGCCTATGTAGCTCTATTTTTTTCAGTTGTTATTGCATCGGCATTAGCAGCTTCAGCAGCTTTTGCTCTATTTGATTCTGCAGTAATAGAATTAGACAGTTCTTCCTCTTTAGCAGTGGCTCTGGTTACCTCACTTGTAATAGCTGTAGTGTTGGCCTGCTCTGCCTTCTTAGCTCTATCTACCTCTTTGTCGAGATTTGAATTAATATTATTTTCCGCCTGTTCGGCTCTAGTCTTCTCTGCTGTTATTGCAGCAGCATTATCAGCTTCTGCTCCTTTAGCTCTGTCAGACTCTGCTTTAAGCTCTTCCTTAGATGCTTTTGTGGCAATAGCTTCATTAATCGCTTGATTAAGATCATCATTTTCTTCAAGCTTGTCAGCAATTTCTTTAAGGGTATCATATGCTTCTGGAGCACCGTTGATAAGATCTTTGATAGCTTTTCTATAAGATCCTTCTGTGTTAGAATCTCCATCAAGTACATCAATCCTGTTTTTGTTATCTTTTTCAGCAGCTTTAGCTCTTGCTATTTCATTATTCAGATTAGTTGTAATGGTGTTATCACTATTCTTTCTTTCTGTAGCCTCTTTGTCTATATTGCCCTAAAGGGTTGTTTCTGCAGCAGTTGCTCTAGTCACCTCATTATGAAGCGAATTCTTAATAGCATCATCCTCAGATTTTCTTGTAGCAGCTTCTGCTGCAATTGAGTTACTATTATCTCTTTCAGCAGCTTTTGCTCTCGCTATTTCATTGTCAAGGTTAGTTGTTATAGTACTATCGCTTGCTTTTCTTTCTTCAGCTTCTCTATCTATGTTACTCTGAAGTGTTGCTTCTGCAGTTGTAGCTCTAGTGACTTCGTTCTAGAGAAGGCCCTTAATAGCATCGTCTTCTGACTTTCTTGTAGCAGCCTCAGCTATGATTGAATTGCTGTTATCTTTCTCAGCAGCCTTTGCACGGGCAATTTCCGCATTTAATGCGCTTGTGATAGTATCATCATTAAGCTTTCTGGTATTAGCCTCAGCTTTAATTGCTGCATCAAGTCTAGTCTCTTCCTGTGTTGCTCTAGATAATTCTGCTGCATCTGCTGCCTTACGAGCAGCTGCCTCTTCATCAATTCTATGACCGAGAGCGTTATCAGCTTCAGTTCTATCGTTTTTCTCCTTTTCGTCTCTAGCCTTTGATGCGGCATCAACTTTTTGTATCTATGTGCTATTATTGCTAATATTATTAGCATTTTTATGGATCTCATTAACAAGCTCTTCAAGAGTATCATGATCTGTATCAACATTACCTTTAAGCTCATCAAATGCCTGCAATACTGCATTAGCATCCATAATATCACCACGGACAAATTCGTTTGCGTGTTCGCCCATTAAGATATTTACTGTACGCGTACCAACTTGTGGAGCGCCATGTATCTCTACGCCTTTTAATGGTTGTTTCTTAAAATTCATATTATTTAATACTATATTGTTTATATATAAACAGTAAAAGGGAACTACCTTTCGGTAATCCCCTTTATGTAGGCTTGTCAAGCTTGTCACTCACCTACCTCAGCACCATCTTGTGCCGCCGCTTGCTATGGTACGGACTGTGGCTGTTCGCTAGCCTGTGCCTCAGTTCCCGCAGCTGCGCTAACTTCCTTATTATCGGTACCAGTTGAACCAAAACCATTCTCGCCTCGTTTTGTATCAGAAAGCTCAGATGCTTCTGTTATTGTAAACTCTGGTACCGGAACAATGACTAACTGACAGAATCGCTCACCCTGTTTATAAATAGCAGGAACTACATCTGTTGTTGCCTTCATCACAGCGATAATTTCTCCTCTATAATCCAACAAAATTAGGAGTTGTTAATCTACAGAGCTCTTTATCTCTATATTTCTACTGTTTATTTTGTTATCAGTAGATCGGACTATATCTTCACCGTTTCCGGGCAGGGCACTCGTGTCAGCATTACTGTCTCGTAAGACTCGGCTGTTAGTCTCTGAACCTTCAAGGGTATCACTACCCAAGCTTGGCTGCTGATTGGCCTCTTCAGGCTTTTCCAGCAATTCACCCTGTTTTAAGACACCAATTAAAGTCTAGCGTCAATCACTCCAACATTATCAGTAAGCCATAATGATTTCTTCCAAATACTAGAGCGTGGTATAAGTAAACCAACATATCCGGCAGGAATCTCAACTGCCAATCCTGTATGGTAAACCAACATTAGCTGATTTGCTTCATTAAGAGCTGTATCAATCTTAATGCATGTCAAATCAATTCCTGCAGCACCTTCTGTGCTACGAATAGGGAGGACCGCTTCGTCCTCAAGTCTCTTAAATTTTAACTCCATAGTATTTATAATATTATATTTTTATATTGTTACCCCACTAGGATTCAAACCCAGACTAAACATAATCTTTTAACTAGTCTATTGTAAGATTGTAGAAGTGAAGTTTTCTATGGCAATTTGCACATAATACAACACATTTGTCTGCTTCGCTTTTTATAGAAGCAACACCTTTGTCTCTACATTGATTTCCTATATTAAAAGACTTATCATGAAGATGATGAAAATCTAGACAAGCTTGATCTTTTTCTCCACATATGATACATCCATCAGATTTTAATTGCCTCATATATTGTGTTAAAAATTTCTTATAAGATCTATGCTTTTTATATATTTCATTCTTGTGCTTTTTGTAATATTCCTCATAATATTTATGTTTGCATTCCTTGCATTGAGGTGATAGGCCATCATGTTTGCTACTATTCTTCGCAAATTGATTAAGTGGTTTTTCTATACCACATTTAGTGCATACTTTTGTTTTCATGTAAAAAATATTTAATACGCACCTCTAACCTACGTATTTATTAGTAGCCCCACTCCGTGTCCATCGGAGACCTACTGTTTTAGGGACAGTTGTGCACAGGCGGTACACCATAGGGCAATATACATGGGGTTTACGAAGCCATGTCTACGAAGCGTTTTAAACCCTTACTAACGCATAAGATTATTTTGCTTTTTGTTTGTCTGGCGTGGCAAGCCCAACCACTATGTTTTAAAGTCTTAACTGACCTCACGATAAATCGTGGTAAATCTTTGTTTGTTGCGGAGGCTCGATTCGAACGCGCGACCTCCAGGTTATGGATTAAGATGCGGAAGTAGGATTCGAACCTACGTAGAACAGCTTATGAGACTGTGCTGGAACCACCTCCAGTCTATTCCGCGATGTTAATCTTATTTAAAATAGAATCGAGTTTATAATCACTTGCCAAGTTTATGTTATAATAACAATTACTTGGATAATCTAGTCTAAATGTCATACTGTTTACGACATCACCAGTTACAGGAACCATGTATACAACACCGTTTACAATTGTTGCTATAAAATCAACTTGATCTTTTGTATAAGTTTTTGATACAGATCCATTAGCACTCAATCGCTTATTTTTAAACGGAATTGCAAACCGTTTCGCATCTATCATGTGTGCTGTTTTTATTTGTATCCTATATCGTTTGTTCTTAAAGTCGAATATACAATCATATCTAGCATTGTTCCCGTAGGGAATACTAACTATTCCATATTTCATTAATTCAGCAATAACAAGCAATTCTGTTATGCTTCCATTCTATTTACAATCCATATTTAATCATTTTAATGAGCCTGGCGAGCTACCAACTGCTCCACTCCGCGATAAGCACGTAACTTTTAACTGGAGTTACGCAGAACCAGTATTGGGTCCATGTATCGGCTTACCATGGTAGCCTTTTATTTATAGTGTACACACATGGATGCCACTCGCATGGTATCTTACCCCTGCCAGGAAGGGAATGGTTTTAGCCTCACCAATAAGCTGGACCTCCTTCGTGTCTTTGTCTTCGCCAGACAAATAACGGCATCTGGTGCAATACCGGCTGGTTTACTATATTTAACGACTAATTCCAGCAAACTGGTCGAGATTCCACAATCGGTGCAATCTATTAAAATTTAAAATTCTTAAAAAATGAAAAATATTGGAGTCTATGCAGGAGTCGAACCTGCTAACCATTCCCTTTGTATCGGGTCGTCTTTACCGTTTGACTAATAGACTCTAAAGGTGATTACTTAGTACGAGTAATCCAATTCCATATTCGCTTATACCAAGGCTTCTTAACCTTGTTCTTAACTCTAATAGCAGTACACTTTCTGTATGTGCCATTATCGTTTACAATTGCTGTACAATCCTCTGGCATAAGATCCTCGAGTACAATATCTGTAACAATTGATACGATTGTGCTAATATCTGAATCGGTGAGCTTCATGCCATTTAGAATCTTCTGGCCAATAAAGTATGCTGTAACATCGCTTACATTAGCTGCATCAATCATAGAAATTGTATACTTTGGCTTTACTACCTTAACTGTCTTTTTAACAACTTTCTTCATAACTTAAATATTAACATGATTAACAACAAGCGTCTCCACAAACTAAATCTTCAGATTTGTTTTCTTTCTGTTTAGCTGCCCACTCTTCCTTTCTCTTCTGATCAGCATCTGCTGCATTATTAAGAGCTTTTAACCAATCTGTAGACTTGATTATTACAAAATCTGTACCAAGATCTTTGTCGTAGAATGTAACAAGAATATCATCTTTCTTTACATCTGCCTCAATTGTTTTGTCTGGGAACATTCTTGATCTCCATTCGATATGCGCGTCTTCTGGAATAACGTATACGTCATCAATTCCTCTTGTAGATCTATCTATCGATGTTACAAAAGCCTTCTCTGTATCAACCATAATCGGCTTACGATCAATGTTTATTATCTTCTTCATATGGACTTAACGGTTTATTCTTATTATCTTTAAATCTATTCTTAAGCTTGAATCTAAATAGTTTGTTTAATAACACATCTCTAGTGTCATCTGGATCTTTCATAACATCAACTACAAACTAGAACTAATGCATTACTATTTGTTTTACTAGTTCTGGATCTTCATTTAATTTCCGTCCGATCTATCTACAAACTTTATCTATATTCATTACTTCTCTACTGTCTCTGTTGCCACAATATCGTAAAGAGATACAAGTTGAGAATCTTTAAGTAAGTCGAAATACATGGCTCCTCTAGCGGATCTGTATATAACAATATCACCAACCTTGATAGGCATCTGCTGAATCTTATCATCGTCGTATGGGTGTGTATACTCATACGGCAACTTAAGTACAACAGCTCTAGAGAAATCTGAATCAACTTCCTTAATCTCTGTCTTTACGTCATCGTAATCAACTGCTTCGATCCCATCCTTATCCTTCTTTGGCTTAGTATCCTTAGCCACAGGTTCGGAGATCTTCTTTTTAACTTTAACAGGCTCAAGCGGCTTTACCAAGAACATCTGTCTAAACTCATACTTTATCTTTGAGCTTAAGTCCTCTGCCAGCTGAGTCTGATCTATCATCTTCTCTTCTTCCATATTACTTTTTCAACGACTTAAGGTGTTTAAGCAATTTAATCATATTACGAAGAACTGTCTCTTTCTCGACCTTCAAACACTGAGGTGTATCATCATTAGAGTTTAAGAGAATGTTCAAATCAGTATTATACTGAATAAGCAAATGTTCGATCTCATCAAATATGTTAACAAACTGCTTGTCATTGCTTGTGTTTTGCATAACCTCTTCAAGATAACCGTTTTCAACCAGCATCTTTGCGTAGTCTTCAGAAATAGCGTAAACTGAATTGTATGAGGAAACAACTGTAGAATTCTCTTCGTTCGAACTATTATGCTCTTCGTTATATACACTCTTGTACTCCTTTGTTTTGTCGTTGTACTCAAATGTATCGCCAACCTCCATTACGAAGAAAGGCTTAATAACCTTTAAAATCTTTGTCATATCCATTAAATTTAATTGTTTTACGCCGCCATAACGTAAACTTTTGTAAGAATGGTTGCAAACTGCATAAAAATTTTATATAAATTGCACTTTTCTATTCAATATGCAACTTTTTTAGCTTTTTTACGTTAGGGGGATAGTAGGGGTTAGTCAGACTAAGAACCCTTTCTCTTATATATTCTCTTTAGGAGATCTACTTTAGTAGTACAGCTATTACAGTATAGTAAGACTATATAGTATATATAAGCTATTACCGTATAGTAGAGCTATATATAAGCTTAATAATAATCGTAAGACTAATAAGAATAGTATGGATAAAAAGAAGTGTATAATAGATAAATATAACACAGTATATGGGTTTGACTTATTCGTTATACTTAACCCAGATAAATCTGTAGTAGATAAAAGATTTAGCTTTAGAAGTGACGAGTCGTCAATTATGGACGACGAATGGTCAGATTATACAGCCTACACTGTTAGGGGAGCGTATGATAAAATAGCAGGAGAAGACTGTGAGATTATAGTAATAAACAAGCTAAAGAACACAAGTGACGATATAAACACATTTGCACATGAGTCATTTCATGCGGCTGTAGACATACTAGAAGCATGCCATATAAAGCTCTCTGAAGATACTAACGAAGTATTCGCGTACTTAATTGGATACTTTACAGAGTGTGTAAACAAAACAGCAAGTAAAGTATGAACTAGTTTGAGATGAGCGCTGTACTATATTACGCTGATTTCTTATCTCTACAATATCAGAATAAACCTTGTACATAGTAGTGCAAATACTTCTTTGTGCATGGTGTACCAATAAATATAGCGTACATTGTTGAGCAAGATCCAGTATACGATATAGACAATTAGTGGTTCTAGAAGAGCCTTAAAGAATATAGTATGCTAAAGCATAAGTTTGGAGAAGACGGAGCTATGAGCTTTATTAAAAACCTATGTAATCTTGGGGTAGCAGGATCTGTAAACGCTACACAAATGATGAAATACATCCACAGATACGATGATAAATAGGAGCGAGATAAGGCGTTTAGAGCGTTTAAATTCAACAGATCAAAGATGAAATACACGCATTTAACACGTAACGACGATGGTGAAATTATAGAGGAAGAGTGCACAAAATACATAGCCCATGCTGAGCAAAATAGCAAAAGATAAAGACTTTTTAAGAGCTGCAGAAATAATAGAAAGAGCCGAGAAAAACGGAAGAAGATTAGGATTTTATGAACCAGATAATGATGAGTCCATTTGATATAATAACTATATTTTTAATCATCCCAATAATAGCTATTACAGCTGGTTGGGTAATACTTAAAGGAGCGAGTGATAATGGGAAAAATTAGCAAAAATAGTAATCTGTACGACAAAGATGGAAAGTTCTTACACAAGCCAGGAAAATATACAATTGAAGAACTTGAGAAGCTTGTAGACACACTTGACAAAAACTCTAGAGAGTTTGCAAATGCCACAGCAATCCTTATGCACATGTACGAACAAAAAGGTAATCCTCATAAGGACGAACTTATACAAAAGCTTATTGAACAGTCTAAAACAAAGACTACCAAGGCTGAAGTTATAAACGCTTTAAAAGATGTAAACATTACGGAGTCTAACGACTCCTCCAATGATATAAAAGATGAAGAGACAGGAAAAGATGGATCCAGAACAGAGGGATGCGTATCAGATATTACTGAAGGAACTAGAGAACCTAGGAGAGGAAGCAGCCCCAACGAGACAGATACTACAATTAGCACTGCAGCTTGATGAAAAAGGAGAGTTTTGGAAATTCAAGGAAGTGTTTGGGTCAGAAGAACCTGGATACAAGTGGTTTTGAAATACCAGAAATAAGCTTATCTTAGCTAATATTAGAACAATTTGTGGTAAATAAAGAAACGTACAAAATATTATTAGATATTATATATGGAGACGAAAGAGACAGAGTTGGTACAATTGATAAGGCAGCTAAAAGATTACGTAATTCTAGACAAAAAAGATTACGAAAAGCTTGTACAGAATAGTAAGCCATCAGAGTGCAACGAGAGTGCATTAGAAGCTAGAGATGCTCAGATAACACTACTACAGAGACAATTAGCACGTCAGGAAGAGCATATTAGTTATTGGAAAGATAAATATGAGACATGTCTTAATGAATTAAAGAAGGAGACTAAAAGATGGTGGAGATTCTAAAGAAGGTATTAAAGTTTATATGGGCATTCCTTACAGTCCCATATCATGAGGGTAAGAGATAAACATAAATAAAGGAGATTAAAATATGTTAGTAGATATATCTGAGATTAGAAACGAATTAAACGCAGAGGAAAAGGAGATATTTGATAATGTATGTAAGGCCATGAATGCTAAAAGTGTTACAGTAAGTATGCTGAACTTGGCATTTTGGGCGATATTATTGTACGTATGCTTTGCGATTCTACCTTTATGGGCAGCTATTTCTCTTATTGGAATAAAGCTTGCAATCCCTGTCGCAAAGATCATTAAGTATGTAACTGTTGCAAAGGGGTTGATTAAGGATGACAAGAATATTAATAAGAAGCTATTATCAATTAGATTAAAGATTGCTAATTTAAAGAAATAATATGTATGGAGAATGATAGATTTATATTAAATAGAAATAGTGATGTAAAAGTAATATATATCGGCACCGGTCAATTTCAATTAGCTTCTGGGAAATGGGTAGATGCTATACTCTACAAATATCATGGAGTATATAAAATGATGGAAGCGTCTAAGTTTATAGGACTCGCAGAACCAGATAGATCTACTACACTTGATAGAATCGGAGATATTATTGGAACTGGATTAACTCCTGGTGTTGAGCCAGATAAAGTAGAATATAATACTGTAGATGCAGAATAGTATTTCTAGAGATAGGTAAAAATGCATAATAAGAAAACAGATGAAGTACGAGTATAAAGGCAATATCTACAATTATGTAGGAGCAGGAAAGTTTAAGGACTCTACTGGTAAGTGGGTTGATGCTATAATATATGAGCGTGATAACCATATGTATATGAGGGAAATAACAGACTTTATAGATAAGTTTAAGAAAGCATGAGAATAGCTGGGGTTTATGCCTCGGCTTTTTTTATTTTATATTTTTTTATTTTTTTAAACTGTTGTGTATGTATAGAAATGGGAAACAAATTTTTTATATATGTACAGAAACGTGAAACAGCAACGAATCACACCCC
>ERZ773229.1100-NODE-1100-length-19888-cov-4.244441_pt1 | contig 19888 bp, 21 predicted proteins | sample MGYA00580992_ERZ773229 | MGnify/ENA primary metagenome ERZ773229 (study PRJEB29015, sample SAMEA2737795) | human gut metagenome | biome: human gut; feature: human-associated habitat; material: faeces | place: China | collected 2012 ... | reverse complement strand
CCGATCTTTGCCAGCTTGTGCAACGAGATAGCCGGGATACGCTTTGCGATCTGTGTGACCAAAGAGGACGTGAGGGCGACAATACCGGTAAAAGTGCCTAAGTCGATTACAAAAGAGGTCGTAGGATCGGTTACGATACCCTGTGCGCAAATGTTACCTGTCACCAATGTGATCATGCACATGATGTAAAATAAAATCTTTTTCATTTTGTTGCTACGGTTGCCTGTACACCGTAAGGTTCTAAAGGTTTAATTATACAAGTTCGACATAAAGCCCAACTAATGCGGATAAATCTTGTACGAGTGGAATGCCGCTATCTCTCGTACACTTGTACGTTACACCGTTCTGCCGGTAATATTTTCCCTCAAACAGCTCCATCGGCGTGACATAGGGGATCGGATCATCAATTGTGCCGGCGTGCTCTTCGTCCACCACTTTCCACAGACTCGCGGTTGATGTTCCGGGTCGCCAGTTTTCCTGCGTGGTGTGGCCCTGGATACATTCCCATAGGGTATCGTCAACCCTGTAACGTTCTCCTGCTTTAACTTCAATTCCGACCTTCCATTCCGGGTATCGGTCCTTAACTCTTAATGCTTCGGATGCCGTCAGCCCGTAAGTGTTGATCTTTTCAGTTGCTTCTTGGCCTAATTGGTCAAGTGCCAAAAGGCGACTGTATTCGCGGTTTACGGACGGTTCTTCTCCTTCCGGATAAGTCCATTCGTCGCTTGATAAAAGGTTAAGAAATTCCGAATCACTAAACGAATATCTCGGAAAATCTTCGTCACTAAATGGTAACAGCATCTCTTCGTGCAGGATCACTTTGCTTTGATCTACACTTGTTCTCATCTCTGGCAAAATCTCAATACCGTGAGACTTCGCCCATAATAAATCAACAATTGCGTATGTCATAATTATTTTGCTTTTAGGGTTTGCAAATAAATATATGCTTTGATAGCATCTTCTTTTGACAATGTCTTATTGTTATATATCGCCAAGTTTTTGAAAGCAAAACGGGTAAATTCATTATTTTGATATCCCAAAAACAGAGGTGTTGGATTGTTCGACTCCATATTCCCTCCAACATCAATTGCTTCTGCCCAATCATCATAATAAATTCTACCATCAGAACAAATTGATTTTAGTCGTTTACTTGGTATCGCTAATCCTTTGGACTGTCTATTTATATAGCAGGTAACTCCAATACTATTTGGAAAGACAAAGAAAGATGACACTTTTACAATCCCTGCATTTGCATAAGTATTACTTAATATCTCGTTTTCTCCCACAACAGTGTATTTATTACCCAAAGCAAAAGCAGACGAATAGACCTTATCATCTATTCCGTCAGTCACTAAGTAGCCGTCGTGATCGGGGATTTGCTCTATGGTGATGTTATCAGTTACACCAGTTATGGTTCCGAAACCAACCCATGTCGAAGTAGCAGAAAGTGAGACGTAAGACGTAGGCAAAACATTTACTCCGTCTTGCAAAATTATACTTTGTCTATCTCCAGCATCATCTATGTAGTGATACTTCCAAACAACATTGCCCAATCCGGTAATATTAACTTTAAAAGACGGAAGAATGACATCTTTTCCCGAAGTGTTTATGTACACAGTGGCTTGTGTTGATTCTATTGTATTTTCTATTGTGAAGGAAGACGGACTTATTTTGGTCAACCCTGTATTTTTAACCCAAATGGAGTCTAAGAAATTCACCGCATACAACCCATACCCACTCCCTCCTGCAAACCCAAAATTCGACAGCACAAGATCATTACCATTGCCCGTAATGTTGGCAATAGTAGCTCTATCTGTGTCTTCGTTGGTTTTACCTGTTACTGTCCAGGCTTGGTCGAAAAATAACCAGGGGTATTCTTTCTTATACCAATTGAGGACTTTTGTGTCTTCTTCGTCGGTAGTGAAATGTCCGTTACAAATTACTTGTCCAGCGATGGCAGCTTTGGCGTATTGTGCAATAGCTGCGCTTTTCCATAAATAATATAATCCGGGGTTTTCGATAAAAGAATCAATATCACTCTCTTTTGAAACACCTGTTATTAAATTTTTAATCACAATTTTATTTGCTGTGCGTTTACACGCAAACAAATTAAAACCTTTTAAAAGAGGTGAAAATAAGTATTTGTCAACGCTATAAAAATTGATATTAGACAAACTATCGCCTCTAAAATTAATATAAAAATCTTTTTTATAATCCTTTCCGCACAATGCAGGATAGTCTGTTGAACTTTTAAAAGGAATAAACGCAGTATATACAGTATATGTATCCTCAAAATCCAGATTCTTTTCGGTAACTGCACAATCATCTACACCGTCACCTATGATAAAGCCAGGGTAGAATGGAAGTTGTTCAATGGTGATAGGAGTTGTTAACGTCAAAGGATTCTCTATTGTTCCTTGTGGAGAAACAGCAAATATAAAAATTAATTCATCTTCTTGATTCGGAATATCGACATCATAAATTCCATCTGTTTTAATGGTAATCCTGTTATCAAAATCCTTATTACTATACATCCTTAGTAATTGGATTTCGCCACTATTTATAGAATCACTAACTCCTGTTATTTTTAATCGGCACTTAAATTGTGCCAATCTGATAGAGATATTTATTCTGGCATTATCAACTTTCTCTATATAAAAGGTGTCAGAAGCAATTTTAGCATTGGTATTAGCCCCCGAATAATTGAAAATAGATTTTTTTGTAAAATCATAATCATACCCACCACAACCAGACATTCCACTCCAAGCGAAATTCTTGAAGGATAAGAACCGACCTTTATGGTCCGCATCCTCGATCCTCGGATCGTCCATAGCCGCCATCATCTCGTTGGTAAGACCTCCGAAATGCCAACGGGTGACATCGCCCGGAAGTTGCGGGAAGCCGTCGCCGGAACCGCCACCACCGGCCATTTTCCTGTATGTAGAAAATGGAGCATTCAAGTGCAGCCTATTTAGTTGCACCTGGTTAAGCCCTATTTTGTTTAGCCCGATCATGACTGATATGCGATTTTGGCGGTTGTAACTTCCGCCCCGCTCTCAATGCGAATGTGCATACCTTCGGGGACATTCGGAACTTCAAAGTCCAGTTTTGCCATCAATGGCCATGCCGGCGGTAGCGGTACGGGTACGTAATCTTCACCGGTCAACGACTGCTGCATACTGAACGTACCGGGTAACGCACCATACGCGCCCGGCACATTCGCCCGTGTGATTTTGATATTAAACGGGCCTGCCGCTTCAAACTCGCAAACCCACAAATCACCTTCTTTGTTAAAAGTCAAATCCTGCAAATCCATATCATTTCACCATTTTATCGTACAACACTGCCAATGCGCCGCCCGGCACATCTTTGTTAGCATCTAAGAGCTTGCCAAAAGCGGATTCCGTGAGAGTTTCGAGTGCTACCTCTACAGGTTCGTCATTCATTCCGCCTTCAAAGCGTTCCTCTCCTTTATTGTAAGAGCCGGCTTGGATGGCTTTCAAATCCCGATTAAAGCCCTCGTGCATCCGGTTAAATGACGCAATTTCCAAATCTGAAACGGTCCGGTTGCCACCGGCTGCCACCGCCTCGTTACTTTCGAGCATTTTCATTACCAGATTATCATAACCGTCTGGTTTGAGCCGCTCTTTCGCAAGCTCCATGTCGTTATTATACTTGTCCGCCACCTCCCGCAATGCGCGAAGGTTCTTGATTATTTTCAGCCGGTCGGTTGTGTTCAGACCGGAGAGCTTCAAATCTTTCAGGACGGCAAATAGTTCTACTGCATCAATTGTTCTCATTTTCAAGCCTCCTCAATCGTTTGATTATTAATTGCCTGTACCATTTCGTCAAGCAACTCCGAAATATCTGTGCGGTACTGCACGTATGCGATATCATTGATGTTAATTCCTAACATGGAGTAATTACCGATATACGTCACCCCGTCAATCAGTCTTGCATCACCGTTGACAGACATAACTTGGCCTGTGTTCGTGTTGATTTCCACCTGGCCGGTAAGCGTGATCTGTTCGTTTCCATAGACCACATCTGCGACAGTCCTTTTGTTGCTAATCTGTTTCATATTCTTTGTCTTTTTATGGTTGTTATCTTATTCTTTTCCTCCCGAACTTGTCATTACGCCGCTTTTGACTTGCAGCTTATTGTCGGCATAGACCTGCACAAATAGCGCACGCCCTTGATAGGCAGATGGTATGGACATCGTACCATTCCAGCTGTATGTTTCCTCTTCTCCGATATACCTTTGAGTGTCAAGAGATACGGCATTTATAAAGCTCGTGCCATTCAAAGATGTGTGTAATTGGATAGCTATGTTTGACGCGGAACCACCCACATACACGTCACCGATAGAACTCATGGTGACCTTATACGATATGCTTGTCCCCGTGCTGTTAAGTATGGCGGTAACAGTAAAAAAGTACTTCTTGCTACCGGCCGGTTCTTCGCCTGTCAGATACCATTTGTACGGATTAGGGTTAAACCTGTCCGACACAATGGCAAAAAACACGTCTTCGGCACTTGACGTATGGACTCCGCCTATAGTTTTCTGTACATTGGTGTAAAAGTCATAGCAGGTGATTTCGCCGGTATTCCAGTAGGCTTTTTTAGGGATGTTGGCCCAATCTATTTCGTCGGTACACCAAACCTTGTCACCGTTGGCGTTGATCATATATATCCCTCTGTACAAAGTCACCTCGTTGCCGCTTTCATCCGTCAAGTGGTACAGGTCGTTTTTGCCCAAAGTCGTATTGTCGCCTTGGTTCTCGATGTTGATCAACATCGTTGTAGCATTTCCCGCGTTGTCGATATCACGCACGCCCATCGGCATGACAGGTATAGGCGCATCCGTATTGTAATTTCTAAAATCGCCCAATCTATAAGGGGACTTTAAACCTCCGATAGGCCTGTTATAAGTGTGCGTGCCGTTTTCGTCAATCAGGTTTACGAGCTGATCTACTGTACTTGCAGAGGTTATCGTCAACCCGTAATTTATATTTTTCAGTATGGTCGCATTGATTTCGATTCCATCATAGTTGACGGGCTTCCATTTGGAAAACTGGTTAATCTTGCTGCTTGTGCATAGCGTAGACAGCCGGGTATCCAGCTTGCCGTTTACCACCTCACCTAATGTGCGGGCTACATGGTAAAATTGCCCTACAGATTTCGACGGAAATATCATGCTGCAACCCCTCCTTTCAAATCCTCTATTTCTTTCTGCAAGCGGATCACCGTATCTTGCAGATGCTTTATTTGCTGATCTTTCGTTAGCTCCCAGTGCTGCCGGGAACGTACGATATTGTCAAGGGCTGTATGTTTGCGATACAGCTCTTGAATGCCCCTTATTGCCAAAGCTGACATACTCGAATAATCCATCGAATAATATCCGTCAGGTTCTGTAAATACAAATTCCGGGAAATATTGAACAACCTGCTGTGCCGACATACCTATTCGCACAGTAGCCTCTGGATCATTTTTGTAAGCATACCGAAACACAGATAAAACCATCATTTCGGAAAGCACATCATCAAGGTCGCCTATTAAGTTCTTCCTCCTCATATCTGAACCTTGAACCAATGATCCCTTAATCCACATGTTGCCTGTACTCCCGTATGAAAAGTAAGCCCTTAATTCATTGTTGTAGTAAAAACAAAAATCGTTTGAAGGAACTGTGACTTTCCAGTATGAACCGAACCACATATAAGGGCTGGAACCCGATAGGGATATACCAGGACTTGATTTGCTGATAGTTAGATTATTCGTAATAGTTCCCCCGTTCCAACTGCCCGATCCACCCGAAATAGTGGCTGTCCTTGTTTTCCCCGCCACGGTAATGCTTAGTGTGCTTCCGCTATACGACAACGCGCTGAAAAGGGATGATGCGGTGCAGGCGGTAATGCTGCCACTGCTCATATACACCGGCAGCGATGCTGATCCCACCGTAGCCGTACAAGCCGTAATAGTACCGGACGACATATATACAGGCTTTGACGTACCACCGACGGTCGAACTGCACGCCGTAGGCGTACCGCTTGACAGGTAGATAGGTTTGGCCGTGCCGCCGACGGTACTCGTGCCAACCTTGTTAGGCACGTAAAATGTTGTTTTGGTCCCATCTATCGTTATCGTGCCGACACTCGTGCCACTCGTATAGGATGCAGATGCACTGACCGTGCTACCGCCACCAGCCGCGTAAATTTGGCCGGACGAATTGACCTTTATTGTCGTGCCGTCGATCTTTACTAACCCGTACATGTCGGTCGTGGCGATTGCTATAAGGTCGTCTGCGTCAGAGGTGGCGAAGGCTACAACGTCTTTTGAGGCTTTGACTGTACCACCGTCGAAAACGACCATGTTAGGACTCGAATTGCGTCCCATGATCGCAAAAGCCAAGCTGCTTTGGATTATTCCGCTGAGTGCACTGCCAAGGTACGTGCCCGACGTACCGGCCAATTGTGCCCATCCGACTGAGTTTGTTACACGGTAGTACGGAAAAGTACTGCCCGTGTTCATGTTTACATTGCCGGTAAACGTGCCCCCTGCCTTCGGCATGTATATGGAGAGGTCAGGCGTACCGCTAAGCTCGCTATAGGCAATAGTGTAAAATGTCCCGTTACCGGCCAAGTACTTGGTATTGCTGCCCGATCCGGTAAGTGTAGTAAAATTGCCGTTGCCATCCTTGATAAATCCCGCACCGTTGGTGAGCTGGTTTGTGTTGTTAGGGATCGACAAGGTTTTTGCCGCACTGCCGTCGTAAGTCCCGGTACTGTAGCCGCTCCAGGACAGGGCATAGGGATTTTTAAGGGACGTAGGTATTTGAGAGGCTAAAGCAAAGGTATTGCCTTTTACGTATGTCAGCGTCTTTGTGCTCTCATCATATGTCAGTGACGTTACCGCATTACCCATTCCGGATGCTGCTATCTGGCTGATCCCGCTGCCGCCGCCCGCGTATGACGGATCGATGCTTATGTAGCCGTCGGCATCAACTATGACACCGCCACCGGACTTTACTCCGACAAGGCCGAGCTGGGATGCTGTAGCGACAGGGATACCTAAATCCTTTTCATCACCCACGCCAAAGGCGACGACATCCTTTTTCGAGACGGCAGTGTAGTCTGATTGGATATACTCTTTACCTTCTTCCAGGGCTTCACCGGCGGCATTGGTCGTGACAAGAGTCCAGTAACCGGAAAAAGATGATCCGCCCGATATTGTTCCTCCGGACGAACCACCCGTATTACTGCCGACAGCGTCTAACGCCCTGCCTGTGCGCGGAAAGGCTGTTTTCTTGACATTCCTATGTTGTATATCGATAGACATTCAAATAATCGCTCTTTACTATATACCGCCGGTGCGTATTACACACCTTATTCGTACGGTATATCACTAAGTTTTGCATCATCTTTACTAAATCCCACGCATGAGAGCTGCATTGTCGCACGGCGAAAATCAAGCTCTGCACCCGTCACCAAATACTTACCCTGCAAAAACTTGGTGTAAGTGACATAGCCCATAACAGGGTTGCCTTTAAGGTGGAGAGTGCACCCAAACTGCCCATGCTTTTGCGAGTAGTTCGAGTGGATGGTACACATCAAAAGCCGTTCGAGGATGTTTGTTTGGCCGGAACGTGTGTAGGAGAGTTGAAATGTAAAGCCGCTATCGACCTTTTTCAGGATGTTGGCTTTGCCGATCGGGGCTTTCTCTTCATTTGCCGATATGCACTTTAATGTGATCTCTCCAAGGTCGGACTTGACCTTTTTGTTTACGTAGCTTTTAAATTCGTAATCGTCGGTAGACGGGCTTTCCAGATTTACATCCAAAATTGAGATGCTGAAATTATTAAACAGAACCATCTTTATTTTTTCAGCGTCAGCCAATGTTTTAGAAACAGGATTTAATAGTTGTATTTTGTTTGTAATCTCAAAAATAGGGAACCCGCAAATATCAGGTTCAAGGTATAAGCCACTCCCAACAAATTTTGAATTTAACCTTGTATGATCTTCCAAATCATCCATAGGTCTCCCTATATCCGCGTTTGTTGTCCATTGGTCAACAATAGATTCATCTGTCTTATCTGTGCTAAACCACAAAACACACCTTCCTTGCACTAATTCCGAATTTGATGAAATATAATTCCAGCCGAAAGTCCCCTCATTTGTATTGTTATAGTAAGCAACGATTTTGCCTTTATCATCAACATAATACCAATTACAAAAGACTTTAAGTACACCGCTATTATCAACCTTAATTTCCCTATCCATTAACAAAGGTTGTTCCAAAGTGCTTGGATAGGCTTCGACTTTAAGATTTATGTAATATGGTGATTTAGACCTGCCCGACGGCTTTTCAATTGCCATGACATATGCCGGATATTTCACCCGAAATAGCGGTTTTATATAATTGGGGGTTGGCGTATAATCTGAAAAGATCCCAGCAAGCGAATCAATTTTACCAACATATGAAGCAGGATTCCTATCGTTGTAAATAACAAAAAAGCCATCCGATTGCAAATTCTCAATACCTTTACACTTTTGGTAATAGTTTGTGCTTGATTGAGGTGTAAAATCTGGCGTAAATAACTCAGATACTGACTCTTCGTCAACTTTTGCGTTTTGTTGTACAACCTGAGCGTAAATAGAGCTTGTAATCGTCACATTGTTTTTCATTTCCTCAAATCCATAACTTCCCCCTGTAGACACAAAGCCGATATTCGACAAGTCGCCATGATTATATTCGGGGGTTTGCAATCCCTCATACGTCCAATTAGCGTAATTGTAGCATTTCATAGACAACCCGCCATCAACCGTGTTATAATCGTAAATGTAGATGTTACCATCCCTTTGCACCATCATAAGCCCAAACGGCTGCAATATGCTTTCTATTACCTCCCGGCACGACATCGGTTCGTTATCCTCATCATAAAAGTTCGCCGACATCACATATAACTTGTCCAATACCGTTTCGCCATCGGATATCGTGATCCCTTCCGCCGTCGTACTGCAACCGATATAGACCTTACCGAACGGAAGAGCCAAAGCGGAAAGACACCTTTTAAGATGCTCCATCATGCTGACAATATCCGTATAGTTGTTATCGTTTGCATCCTTATATTTAAGCCGCTCCAACACGTTAAAGTCTGCACCGGTAAATTCGACAGGATACGGGGGATAGTCCGATAGCTGCTCTTCGTACAATTCCGGATCGAGCCAACCTATCCAATACAGCTTACCGGAACGATACATCTTTATCATGTAGCCTTGCATGTCATCCGTATGCAGTGAGACAAACTCAAATATTTCATGACTCACAAGCCCGATAGTCGCGCCTGATCCCTGCACAGGTTCCAATTTATCCACATCGGTATATTTCAAGGTAAAAGGCGTTCCTGTGCCTGTAACCTCTTTGGGCGTAACACTGTTAGCCGTCAATATTTCAACCCGGTTCAAAACATTGTCCAGCCCTCTAAATTCATAATAATAAGCTATGTTCATCGCATTTTTGAGTTAAGTTTTTCACTATTTCTAATTACGGCAACCAAATTATCCCCACGCGCTACCAACTCGCCCGTGACGCGCACATCGGACGACCTGCCACCACCGCCATTATTAAGTAGATCAAATAGCCTGCCTTGCTGTGCCCTGTTCAGTATCATTTCGCCTGAGTTGGCCATAACGGGGACTTTGTCACCTGCATAGCTCATGCCCGGTACGATACCGCCGGTAGCATATTTCCCACTCACCGATTTTTGCAATGCGGCTTTTGCAGCAGATGCAGCGACAATCAATGCACCACCGGCAGCAATAGCGGCAAAGGGGTTCATGAGCAGTTTGTCAAACGCAATCTTAGCCAATCCGGCGGCGACCATTGCCGAACCAAATTGTTTCAGCATGTCCATCATGCTCATTAACATGCTATTAAAAGCTTCCGAAGGATCGCCGGATGCTAACGCATCTCCAAGTCCCTCAAAAACGGATGTTACACTGCTTTGGATCAGTGATTGGACTTCACTTGACAATTCGACCATACCGTTATTGACATCCGTCATTTTTTCAAGCGTCTTTTCAAGGTCCTTAATTCTTTGCGCGTAAATAGCCCTCAACGACTCGTTCGTTTCTTCGTTATACAATATCGTCAAGTCCTGTATTTGCTTTTGGTATCCGGCAATGCTGCCCTTCAAATCCGTTTCGACATCTTCCTCAACTTCCGGCATATATACCATCTTCAACGGCACAGGGACTTCGTATCCGTCTTCTGCTTCTTTCTCGATTTTTTTGATTTCCTTATGTATATATACACCAGCGTCATTCATGGACTTTTCAAAATCAAAAGAGGCCTTCAATTTCAAATCCTCCTTTTTAAATTGCTTACGCATGTCGTCGGTAACGCTCGTATTTCCTGTGCCTGTTTTCGCTTCTTTATTCTTTTCCGCAATTTCGGATACCTTTTTCAGCTCATCGTTCAGGTACTTATCGGACTCCTGATAAACTTTGTTTTTCAATTCTGCCTGAAAAACAATTTCTTTTTGCGCCTTTATCTGTTCTCTTAGATTATCTAATTCAATACCTTCATCATAAGTTCTTCTATTGTAACCCTTTCCTTTGTCTGTCAAATATTTTTCCTGTACTTCCAAATCTGCCAAAGTAAGCTGTTCTTTTCTTAATTGGGCCGCATAACCGACACCGCCGGCATTATTCCGCTCCTGCAACTCCATGACTTTGGATATGGCCTCTGCCCTGCTATATCCAAAATCTTCATACGACTTAATAGCCCGGTCAAGCCCTTTCTTTTCGTTGTTGACAGAGTCGGATAATATTTCCTGCTGCTTCTGTTCGGCCGTCTTTATAAGCTCTGTAAACCGGCTGATCAGCCTTGCTGCCATGTTAGCAGAGTCTTTTAATGCGCCGTTGGACTTATTCAGCGTTAAAATCAAACCCTCCCACGCGGACGACACGTTATTAACAGCTCCAGCCAAATTATCATTATTGATTTTTTGTTGTTCAAGGGCTGTATTGGTTCCGGTAATTGCATCGACGTACTTTTTGTACTCATCTTTAGCGTTGACGATAGCAAGTGCCGCCGTTACGTTTTCTTTGCCAAACATCTTTGTCATTTGGGTGGCGTTAAGGTTCTTTGCAGCTAAATTTTCCAAGGCGGCGGTAAGCCCAACAACCGACGGTTTTAGTTTTTGATCCGAGCTTGCTTCGAGTGTCAAAAATATATTTCTTAGGTAGGTTCCCGCCTCGCTTGCTTCCGTCACCTTTGGCGCAATGGCTTCGATAGCTGCAACCAACTCGTTGTATCTAACCCCGACAGAGCTTGCCGCACCACCCGACCGTTCAATAGCTTTTGTCAGGTACGGGATATCTGCCGAACCTGCCTGTGAAGCGGCCGCCAATATGTTGATATACTCGCCCGCCTTGTCAGCCGATTCGCCCATTTGATTGATTGAGCCGGAAAGAGCGCGCGCTGCCTCCGGAACGTCCATCCCAGATGCTTCCGCCAAGATGATAGCTTGTTTGGTCACTTCCGCTAAAGCCTCCTTGTTTTTCAAAAGTTCGGGTTGTTGCGATCCTATAAGTTGAAAGGCCTCTACCACTTGTGACACTGTTTGCGTCGACGTAGAACCGAGTTTTATCGCCTGCCGTTGAAAGTATTCCATCTCTTCAGCAGACACCCCTGTAAGGGCCTTTAACGACGACATTGATTTTTCAAACTCCATGCTTTTTTGGACGACATCCGATAGGGCTGTAGATACGCCCATAGCAGCAGTAGCCCCCACGGCCATCTTTGCCAAGTTACCCGCAAAACGAGTCACCCCGCCACCAAGAGCATCTATCTTACCGCTTACGGCGGCTATTTGTGAGTAAAGCCCGGAAGACTTCTTTTTAAATTTGTCCACCTGCTTCATGCTTGCATCTATATTCTTGTCAAATCCTTGGCTTTCAAGCCAAAGTCTTGTCACTAAATCCGCTGGCATTATTCATCTTGTTTAAAAGATTAGACATTTCTTTTTTCATTTCCTCGTATCTGTCGCCGGCAGGCTCTTCATCCACGGTATCAGAGTCCCACGGTAGGGATAGGATATCTTTCGGGTTAAGGTGGCTTCGGCTGTTTACCTGTGCAATGACATACATTATCATCCTCGTTGACTCCCATAAGTCCTTATGCTTCAAATGCAACCCATCGAGAGCGATTTCGATCTCAAAAGGTTGCATTTGAGTTAATACATAGTCAGGGGGCAAACCGCCCTCCATGACGAGCAGTTGAAAGGTTTCAGACGCGCTTATCCTTTTTTTTTATCGTCGGTGGCCGCTCCCCTTGACAGGGATGCGACCTGATTGAAATAGGATACTTCCCACTTGAAAAACGCTCCAAGCGGGGTTTCGTCCTTAGTGAGGATATCCATAAACTCTTCAAATTCCATCTGAAAATCAGGATTGAAGGTCATAAGCGAACAGAAAAAGAATACAACCTGCTCGAAGGTGTGCATATCTTCGCCAAAGAATTTACCACACATCCTTTCGTACATGATCCGCGTACGTAGATTACAGCCAATCTTGTACTTCTTCCCGCCTATTTTTACTGCATTCTTTTCCATCACTATGATCTCTTAGAGAGCGGTCCTTTGCCTTTAAATGTAACGTCATACGTCGCCTTGTCGTTGTGGGCAGCTGTTGCCGTAATGGACGTAATCATGACATCACCTTCCCATCCGCCGGTTCCGATCGTCCAACCGCCTTCCGGGGCTGCGCTTGTGCTACCCGGATTGCTCTTTTGAGCAAACGCGATATGAAATACCTCTTTGTTGAGCTGTGCTTGGAGCAGCTCATCATAATCCGTCTCTACCATCATGGAGTTGCACTGCAAATCCCATGTGATCAGCCCGGCTTCGCTGTCACCCCATTCACCGGTATCCTTATTGGACACGTCCAGCTCTTCTGTGTTTACATTAAGCGTGTGCGTGAGCGCGGCGCCGAATGCAGCCCATGTGTAATCGGGCGAATTGCCGGATGCTTTGAAAAGCATCAAATCCCGACCTTTAACTACTGTTTTTTTCTCTGCCATACCTATAGCCTCCTATTTTTTTCTTTTACGGTTTACCCTTTTGTACGTTTTCATAATCTCCTGTTTTAGCCCCTCTTTCATGCTTTGGTAAATAGCACTTTCGGTGGACTTCTGCGCACGGTCAAATAAATGTTCTGGTTTTATCCGACCGGTTCTTCTGCTTTTGCCGATTCGCCAACTGTACCACCTTTTCCCGTCTTTTCTTCGTTTGTATTGGCCTATGATCTTCCAGCCTTTTGTTTTTCTTTCCTTTGTACCCATCTCAAACCATTTCATCATGTAGTCACCCATGATATGCACTTTGGCATGAGGCATGTCTTTTTTCCCAACATAGATACGGACGGTCGCCTTGCCCGCTTCCACCCCTTTGATAACCTTTCCTTTTCGGTTTACGACTTCGATGTGACGTTTGCTCAAATGCGTATTTTCGGCAAACAACCGATCTGTTTCCTTTTTTAGCATTTCAGCCGATTTTTTTAGCTGCCTGCGATAAGCCCTCTTGATCTGTGGACCCGTCAAACTTCGCGCAAGTTGCATAAACTGGCTATCATCAACCGTAAAACCTCCACCTTTAGCCATCGTTAATAAAGCTCTATGTTATAGGATAAAATCTGCTCAAAAGAACCATCATTGTACTGTTCGGACGCACCGGTCAACTCAATGGACGAAACGTCAAAACCTTCCACGTCGCCAATGTCCTCACAAGGCATATTGCCAACAATAGCGGATGCAATATCAAGTGATTGCGTATAAGTTTTACCACATACGACCAACTCGACCGAAGCGGTGCAAATCTGGCTGTAACAGTCTTTTGTCCCTTCAAATTGGGTTGCTGTCCTTCTGTAGACGATAAATGGGAAAGGCGTGTTTTCCGCTGCAAGAGACGGAAAAATACGGCCTTTGACCTCTTTGTTTACTTGGTCGATACCCGTAAGCAGCGACTTAAACACTTTGCCTATTTCAAGTATATCATTCATTTATTACCTCCGCTGTTATAATTATACCGTTCCTTGTCTTATCAGGGTTGATATCTAATATCCGGTAGCGGTTCCCGTCGTGGACGATAACCATATCCGGTGATACTTTGTGATATCTCCTGATCTCAAACTTCACGGTAAACTGTGTAAACACCTCGTTTGCGTCGATAACTTTGCTCCCCGACGAGTGCACGACTCGCGCATTTGTCGAAAAAGCGTCTTCAAAAGCCGGTTCCGACGCGGAATAATCCGTTTCGTTGCTGACCGGCTTTTGAAATGTGATCCTGTCTTTTAATAATCCAGCTCTCATCTTTACGGCTTTTTGTACCTTACATACGGAAACAACAGGCTATCGACCATCATTGCGACCTTGCTCGAAGAAGCGAATGCAACCGGTTCCCGGTTTTCGTAATAATGCGCCAAAACCAATTTTGCCGCATGTTTTACGGGTGCGGGAATGTTGCCGTCCGGAAAAGCCTCATCCAAAGAATCGTACTTGATCCGGTTGGCAATGTCCGTCTCCGCAACGGGGATTAATCCTTCGATATAGCTGTCATCGCCGGTATAGTCTTCATCTACCCGGCAATGCGCTTTAGCTTCTTCAAGAGTTAATATCATAGCCTCTTTTATTTCAGCGATCCAACAGCAAAAGAACTTGCTCTACGCGGTTTAGCGTCAAAGAACGCATTGATTACCAAACGAACCTCACCATCAGCAGCCTTAGTGTACGGATCAACGGTGATATCCAGTGCGCCCCACTGACCGATAACAAAGTCAGCCCAGTTACCAAAGATGATACCTTCTTCATCGGTCGCCGTCTGCAACCCAGAAGCCATACCGGTAGTCGCATAGAGCGGATAACCGTTAGCCAACCCTTTTTCAAGGATAAACCCTTCAGCTACATTTGCTGCACGCAAAGTTGATTTCAGGATACCTGCACCTTTGACAGATGTGATATACGCCAAATTATTTACCAATGCTTCGTCAACCGGAACGGCTGTTTCTAAGGCGATCAGGTTAGCAAAAGAGGCTGCACCCTTTACCACGTAAGTAGGCGTGCCGGTGAAAAATCCGTCTGGCTTATCAGCACTTGTGGCATCTTTACCCAAAATTGTCGATTGCAACTTGACAGCGACCGCACGTGCCAAATCCGCTGTCAACATAGCATCGGTAGACATGGTGTCTTGTGCTAAAAATTGCTTTGAAATGTCGAGATAAGCGGTCAGACGCTTAGGAGACAATTCGACTTTCGAGAAAGTACCTTTACCATTGGCAGCGGTAGCGGTTTCCCCCTTCCACGAAACGGTTGATCCGGAATAAGACGGAATACCCACATTGCCTTTCAGGCCGGTAAGGAACGTGGCGCCGGCCTTTACCATGACAAGACTGTCTCTGATGGGAGTCAAGATACCCAGCAGGTCAGTCGTAATCAACTCTGTACCATCGCCCGTGACTTTAGCGGAAACAAAATCGCCTCTGTACTCCATAGGGATAATCAGAGAGCCTGAATCGGCTTTCAACCCTGCTTCCGTCATACTTCTACGCCCTTCTTCCATCAAAGCCCCGATTTCGTCGTCAACTTCGCCGGACAATTTAGCGCGAATGGCCCGTGCAAGCAGATTGCCTTTCGGCGCCTGCTGCGTCCTGATAACCGGACGTTGCTTGTTACGCGCTTCCGCCAACTTGATTTCATATTCGATTTCAGCAGTTTCAGCAGCAATTTCCCCAAGTCGCTTCTCTTCCTGCTCACTCGCCTTGCGCTGCTCTTTCTGCAAACCGGCGAAAATATTCTTTCTTTCTTCACTCAATACACCGAGCTTGTCTTTCAGTTCGGTAACGGTCATTTCTTTCTTTGCCATGTTAGTACCTGTTTTGTAATTTGTTAAAATATTCTTTCATCTCTTTTTCTTTTCTTTCTTCAAGGTCTTTGCGTGCCTTTTCCTTACGCTCATTAATTGATCGGAGAGCCACCGTTGTATCTTCATAGGCGGGGTAATAAACAGGGCTTACGTCAAAGAGACGATTAAACTTTAAAATCGTCCGGACATACGTTCCGTCTTCACGTTCGTCCCAGGTTTCATCTTTTACTGTAAAGGCAAACGATGATTCCGAGATATCACCACGTTTCAGCGACTCGATGAGTTCATCCCCTAAAGCCGTTACAGGAGCGTCAAAAGAGTATCTAAGTCCCTTTTCGTCAACCTCCAATTTCAATGATCCCTCACCCATGCGATACCGGGCCAATACACCCCGGCGTTCATCGTGGTTCATGAGGCACAGCACATCGCTTTTTTCAAGCACGCCGTCCAATGCTGTAGGTGCGATCCTCTCAATCAAATCTCCACCCCACATAGGCTGACTGTCCTTGTTAAAAAGCAAAGCATAACCCTCCACGTGCCTTGTTTCTTCATTCACATTAGCACGGCAGGAAAAACCCCTGATTTCTTTTTTTTCATTCATAACTTTATTGCTTCTTTCTTATATACCGCCGGTGCGTATTACACCGTTTTTCATGATGTTGTCTTGGATGGTTCAAACTTCTTGTTTACGACATATTCCAACGGGACCATCGCATTGTTTACGAGCGTATAATCACCATTCTTCACCTTTGGTAAGTCCAGTTCTCGACGTGCCTCGTTGATAGTGGACAGGCCACCCTCTATTTTTGTCTTAACCCATGTGGCCTGTGCGGCTTTATCGGCACGTAACAGATTGTCTGTATTAAACTTAACCTCTATATAGGCACGTTCAGAAGGTCGGAATATCTTGCGTTTGAACTCCAGCTCTATATTTTCCAACATGGGAGCTAATGTGTCAGTTAGAAAAGCAAGTTGGGTGGCTTCAACAGTCGAATAACTGGATTTGCTAAGGTCAAAGGCCTTGACGGGAGAAACTCCGAAAAAGCGGCAAATGTCAATTACGTTGTATTCCCTTGTTTCCAACATTTGAGCCTCAGACGGGTTAATGGATATCGATTGATAGTGACTATTGGCTTCCAATACACCTACACCGCCCTTGCTTACCATATCCGCCCAAGTCTTCTTTATCTGGTCTTTCTGTTCTTCTTTTAACTTGGTATCAAATGACAGTATACCCCTGACATTCCCGCCTTCGGAAAAAAACTCTTTCGCATAGCTTTCAGCCGAGCTGGAAATACCTATCGTATTCATCGCATGCCGAAGAGTTGAAATACCGGTTATGCCGTCGTAGCTAAAATTAAGCACGTGGATCATATCGATAGGTTCCACCAGATATTTAAAGCCTGTCACCTGGTAACGCATCCGAGGGACACCTTCGACATTTATGTAAACGATACTTACTAATGATGCAGGTAAATATTGGATAGACAGCGCGTTTCCGTAATCGTCCCTGTCTATGTACGCATAGCCGTTGCCCTGTAGCAGAACAGAGCTAACGAGCGTTTTGAGGAAGGTAAAGCGTGTCATATCCGGACTTGGAAACTCGCGGATAAGGTCAAATGCAGGATGATTTACATACAGGGACTTGTACCCGTCTGCATCTTTTCGAAATATTTCGATTGGGAGTTGTGCCACACTTTCGCTAATGACATTGACACACCGGTAGACGGCAGCTAACGCCATTGCGCTTTTACTGGACGAGCCGCCGAACCTGCGGACGTTTATCAACGACTCGACCGGTTCTTTCTGCTGCTTTCTCCGTATATCTATTTTAAAGCCAAATAAAATCATTCGGTATATATTTTACTATATACCGCCGGTGCGTATTACACATATCAAATAGTGTTGCTGTACTGTGGTGTAAGCAGGTACACGCCTAATGCCTCAATCATGGCTATAACGCCGTCGATCTTCTTATCTTTATATTCCTTGGACGGCTTGGTATTGCCGTTGCTGTCTATCTTCATTACGACATTTTTAAAGCAAAAGCGGGTAATAGGATTGTTGTCTATCACGGCGTTGCCGGACAGTATTATTCGTTCCATCTCTTTTGTCGGACGGTTAAAATTGCCGATAGATTGACTAACCGGTTCCATCGCCAACCCTTCGTCTGTCGCATTGATCACAAATTGGGTGGCATTCCAGGAGTCATAACCAACCTTCGTCAGGTAAAAACGTTTATCCATCCGCAAAAGGTCGTCCAGGATATAATCATAGTCAACGACATTTCCGGGTGTCAGCTTCAAATATCCATTACGTACCCATTCGCTATATTGTTCCTTGTTTTTCTTCGTAAGCAGGGCTTCTTCAGGCAAATAATACAACGTCTTAAAGTAAAATTTCTCCTTCGGGAACATAAAGGACACGCATGCAAGGTCAGAGGTTGCCGAAAGGTCTATTCCGGCATAGCAATCGTCCCGTTCGGAAAAAGTGTCAAAGTCGATAGGGCTGGAGCATGATAGTATGTAATCATCCGGTATCCATACGTCCACACTATCACACCATAGGTTCAAGTTCTTGGTTTTTACATTCACCTCATCCGAAGGTGTGTTCATGGCCTTTCGGACTTCTTTTCTCAGGTATGAGGACTTTACGGTTACGTCCATGTTAGGATTGCTCTTTATCCAAACTTTTTCGTCCTTCCAATCATCATCTTTATCAAGCGAATAAATAGCAATAAAAAAAGAATCATCCTCTTTCAATCCGTTAAGTATCTCCGTGCCCGTCGTGCGAAGCTCGTAACACGGACCGAGCTTGTCGAATCCGGCAGTTGTAATGATTATTTCAAGCGGATTCTCACGTGTTCCCTGCCCGGACTCCAACACGGCTTTCAAACTATTGGTTTTAGCTGCATGATATTCGTCCAAAATAAAGGTTGACGGATTAGGGCCGTCGAGCTTTGTCGAGTCAGCCGCCAACACTTTTAACCAAGACAATTTTTTGTCAAAATTAATAGTGTCACGAAAAACCTTCAGGTATTTTTCTTTCGGGTCAAACGTTTTTGCAAAGTTGGAGCATAGCGGCCATGCTGATATCTTTACCTGATCCTTTGAGTTGGCAGCAAAATAAACCTCTGCGCCATCTTCCCCATCATTAAACAAGGCGTTTAATCCAATCCCGGCAGCAAGTGCGGTTTTTCCGTTCTTTCGAGCTACCTCTATGTAGACCGTTTGCGTTAGCCGGCTTCCATCGGATAGGTTGTAAAAGCCGTAAATACTGGCAACGATCCACGCTTGCCACGGTTCCAGTATAAACGGGCTGCCAGAATGCCGGCCTTTGAAATGCTTCAGATGGTGAAATAGCCTTATCACATTGTCCACGCATTCCGGCCTAAATTCATAGCGATCATCTTCCATCAAATGAAAGAACCGCTCACAAGCCAAGCGGATATGTTCACCGGCTACCACCTTGCCGGACAGCACATCGGCAGGGTATTGTAGATATGGCTTATTTCCCGTTGAAGAAATCATCCGCATCCGTTTCCTCCTTGCTCTCAACAATTCCTTTTGTCATTTTCCGACTCCTTGGCGTAAACCCGTACTCTTTTGCAATGTCAAGATATTGCGACCAACTTTCTTTCAAGATGTTCACCTCCGGACGTTTCACCACCTCGCCTTTAAGATTGGTCATTGTCATTCCCTTTTCTGATATGACCTCCACGCAATTAAGGTAGCTATCATACGCCGTCGCCATACGGTGTAATTGGGGGATATCGCCAACAGTCAACCCGCCATTGTCACTAAGGTCACGGATAATACTGCAAATGACCTTACGCGTCTCCTTATACTTGATTGTTTTAGGGAGCTGGAAGGAAATTGTCGCCTTACCGCCCACGATACAATACTTACCCATGATTTAACAAATTTAAAATGTTTGGCTTTTTTCAAAAAATGCCGTGCGTGTGAAGTTCAG
>ERZ773229.1098-NODE-1098-length-19908-cov-7.100539_pt1 | contig 19908 bp, 14 predicted proteins | sample MGYA00580992_ERZ773229 | MGnify/ENA primary metagenome ERZ773229 (study PRJEB29015, sample SAMEA2737795) | human gut metagenome | biome: human gut; feature: human-associated habitat; material: faeces | place: China | collected 2012 ... | reverse complement strand
CAATGCTCATCTCGTAATCTTTCTGATTACTCGATGTCTTTTCCTTCGCAATGCTCATCTCGTAATCTTTCTGATTACTCGATGTCCGTGCTTCGCACTATAGAATAAAAACTACATAGACCTCATTGTAAGCAAGCTTACATTCGGTCTATGTACTTTTTATTCTGCATTGCTCGGCTTACGCTCATTATATCATGCTTTTGTAGCCTCTTATATGAAGTTTTTATAAAGAAAACGAATGATAGATGAATCTGCATACATTGTTACTTATTTTTCTTGCCAAAGAAATGTTTTTTCTTTTTTCCGGTAGTTTCTGCTGCCGCAATCTCCCGTCTGGTCTGCTGCATTTCCCGGATCACGGTATCCAGTCTTCGGTACCGCTCCTCAGCCCGCTCGTCCTGTTCTCTCATAATGACATCCATCTGCTTTGCTATCTGCTCGGTTGTCTCCGCTGTTACTGCCTGACTGATTGGCTTAATATTCTCCTTTATGGAATTTCCAACGATCTTTGACATCACGGACTGGAACTGAACCAGCTTGAAATCCACGATCCTTGCCTGATCGTCATCCACATCTTCACCGATCTGTGTTACCGTATTCACTAACTCCGAGGTAAAATCTGCCTCTACCTCTTTGGATGCATCCTCTGCCGGAACACCATTTTCCAAAATATCATACATTTTCTGCACCAGTTCATGTATTGCCTTAAGCTGAATTCCGCGATCCTTCAATTCCTTTATCTTCTTTAAAATGCGGATATCCTGCTCATCATAATATCGATGTCCCATATCATTCCGCTTGATCCGCATATCAAGTTCCTCTTCCCAATACCTTAATACATGAGGCTCCACATCAACCAGCTTTGCCGCTTCCTTTATCAGATATTTATTTCCCATTTATATGTACCCTCCTGCTTTATTTTCGGACAGTCAGACCCAGCCTGTCCATTACACAAAATAATTCTACATTTATCTTCCCATCTCTACAATTCATATCGTAGGCATTATTCCTACAGAATTCTACAAGATTTTCGCCATATTTTTTTCACATAAAAAGCAGCCCATTTAGCTGCCCGTAATGCATAGACTGCCCCTGCAATAACTTACTGCGGTTTCTGTTCGCTTCATATGCCTGATTTTTAAATATTCTTGCGTCAACTCGCTCTTTGAGCTCGAACGGGCGCTCGTATTTACCGGCAATATGCATCTCACAACGAAATCCTCGCACATATTATTGCAGGGGCAGTCTATGCATTACGGGCAGCTAAATGGGCTGCTTTCTATTCTTAATTATTTATTTTTACAATTTTAAAATCTCCATCTGCATTTTTTCGAAAATAGATGTTTTTATAATTTGAACCAATAAGATAAGAATCGCCATCTCTGCCCTGTCGCAGGTTAGCCAGAGAATCTTCATTCACGGCTTCAAGAATATCCTTTGTAAAAATATCTTCTGCCGGAATCGCCATAAGCTCATCTATATTTCCGATCGACTGTCCGCTTCCAAGCTCCTGCGGATAATTCATAATCTCTGATAAGGCCTGCATATCCTTATTCTGAATGATCGTTATAACCTGTCCGGCAAACTCTTCGGCTGCTGCCTCTGTACTTTTCTTTACATCGGCACGCTCCGTATAATGATTCTCAAATATCAGATTTGACAAAATCTCCTCTAACACAGAATCTTCCGCCGTAACATATACATACAGACTGTAATGAATATTTTCATCGCTCCAGAATACCACTCTTCCGGGATCCAGCTTATAATAGGTCGCATTATAACTTCCTACAGAAGTTACAACCATATTTCCGTCACCATTATTCTGAACACCGGCCAGATCAAATTCATTATGAACTGCCGATCCCCGAAATTGACACTGAAGTCCATTATATTTAAAATTCACAACAGCGATCTCTGTGTCTTTTATCTCGTAAGTTACATCTTTGATCATATCATTTTGTGAAACATCAATGACCATTCCCAACGGAATAAACGCCGAAGAATCTTCTACCGATCCATTCGTTATCGCCTCTGTTGTTCCTTCCGTCTGTGTCTCCTCCTTTTTGCAGGACACACAGGCACACATACATATACATATTAAAGATATCGCAAATAGTTTTTTAATAATCGTGTGCACGATCGTCCTCCCTAGTGGCAGCCCTTCTGTTTACATTTATACTGCATATTAGGATCTGTCGGATCCCATGTATGCCATGATGGAAGCTTATATGCAGTTGGCTTTGGAAATGGATCTCTGCCGCTTTCATTAATGATCGTTACCTTTGTTCCGACACTGCAGTGATCATAAATCCACTTTGCATCTCCTGCTGTCAGTCTTACACATCCATGTGAACATGTTGTGCCAAGCTTATTATAAGCATTTACGCTAAGTGCATTGTTATTATTTACATCGTTGTAGTATACCGAATGGAACAGATAGCCTTCGTAGATACCACTGCACCACTGCCCCCAGCATGGTCCCATCAGTTCATGCCATCTGTAACGGCTCTGTGTATGGAATGTACCAAGTGGTGTGCTCACACCGGTAGAACATATAAAAGCACGTACCGGAATAATATATCCATTCTTTCCATCCTTTGCATATACAGTTACAACATTGGTTTTCTTATTAATGATGATCTCATAAGCATCCTGATCTCCGATGACATCATCTACTTCGACTGCACGCTTACCATTAGAACAGAAATAGAACTTATATCCACCGACATACGCCCATTTCTTTCTATACATAACACCATCTTTACCAAAATAGTAATATGCATCACCAATCTTCTTATATCCGGTCTGTGCTGTACCATTGCTGTTCATATAATAAGTCTTGCCGGATATCGTCACCAGACCTGATTGTGTTACCAACGTTCCGTTTGAACGGAATACATACACCTTATTATTGATCTTATGTGATCCGGTATAGGCTTTTCCGCTCTTACCAAAATAGTACTTGCCCTTCGATGTCTTAATCCAGGAACTCTTTATCATGCTTGCTGATTTATTAAAGTAATAGTAGCTACTATTTACCTTCCTTACTTCACCTGCTGCAGCCTTACCTGTCTTTCCAAGGTAATACTTCTTTCCCTTATATTTTACAAATTTGCTTTTCTGCAGGACACCTTTTTTACTGAAATAATATTTCTTTCCACTGATCTTCACAAGTCCTGTTTCAGCCTTGCCATCCTTGCCAAAGTAATACTTTCTTTTCTCAACCGTCTTCCATTTCTTTGTCAGCATCCTTCCCTTGCTGTCAAAGAAATATCTGGAATTTCCTATCTTCTTATATCCTGTATAAGCTGCACAGGTCTTCTTGCTGAAATAATACTTCTTACCTTTTATCTGCTGCCATCCAGTAACAGCTGCACCCGGATGCTTCTTGTCACTTGAAGAATGATAGTACAGCTTACCATTTACCTTCACAAGACCATACACAAGATTACCCTTCTTATCGAAAGAATAATAATATTTCTTGCCATTACTGTCCTTGATCGCTACATGACTTCCCGTCTTTGCAACACCGTTTACATAGTATTTTCTACCATCAGGCTCTTTTACCCAGCCATTCTTTGGAGCTTCCGTTGTCGGTTCTTCTGTTGTTGGCGCTTCTGTCGTCGAACTGTCTGCGCCCGGGATCTGTCCATCTGTCATGATCTCGATATCATAACTCTTCTGATCCTTATTCTGCAAAGTTGCAGCATTCAGATTTACCCCGACCATTCCTACTGTACAGACTGCAAATAATGCAGTCAGAATTAAGCCTTTTCCTATTTTTCTCATAATCTCTCCTCAATTAATTTATTCTGGAATATTTTCTATTACATTGCTGTCTTCGTATGCCAAGCACCAGACCGATCTCGATCATGGTACATAGGATCGCCGAACCACCCGAACTGATAAACGGAAGGGATACACCCGTATTCGGGAAAAAGTTCACAGCAACACATACATTAACTATAATCTGAAAGATAATATGAAGCATAACTCCTATTACAACTACGCTTCCATATAGATTCTTCGATTCTCTTACAACAATAAACATCTGATACAACAGATAGCCGAACATCAGGAACATAATGATCGCTCCAACCAATCCCAACTCCTCACAGATGATCGCAAAGATCATATCATTCTGTGCTTCCGGAATATTACTCAGCTTCTGTGTACCATTTCCAAGCCCCTTTCCAAGTAAGCCGCCGCTTCCGATGGCATATAAGGACTGCAATGGCTGATAACCAAGTGAGCCGGCATAACGCTCCGGGTCGATCCATCCGAAGAAACGCTGGATCTGATACGGATACTTATCCATCTCACTTTCAAGCGGCATCGTTGCCTTCAACCATATGATCAATATAATCACAGCGACAATACCAAACACTCCGACTCCGATATGCAGGGATGGATTCTTACCTACGATAAAGGTCAGAACAAATACCATCAATAATAAGATCAGACAGCTACTCAGGTTTGAAGAAATGGCAAGAATCAGTCCTGCCTGAAATGCAATAAACAGCCACAGCTTAAATATCCTAAGAAACTTATGCATTTCTTTCCAGTATTTGCTGACATAATATGCCATAAAGATAATCATACATACCTTTGTAGCATCGGCAACCTGTAACTGGATTATTCCAAGATTCAACCATCTGGTCGCACCGCCGGATGTTATACCAAGTGGCGTTTTTAAAGCAAAGATCAAAACGATCGATAAACCATACATCAAAGGTCCGACCTTCTTAAATGCCTTATACGGAATCACGCTTACCACTCCGGCAGCCACCATTCCCAAAATAATCATTTTCAACTGTTTCTTAAAATAAAATGCCGAATCATAATTCGTAGCACTGCTTATAGATGATGTATAACTGGACGCGCTGAAGATCATGACCAGACCGAACGCCATAAGGAAAATAACCGCTACAATGATCTTGATCTCTACTCCGGGAGTAAATTCACTTTCCATCTGCTGTACTGTATTCCCCGTATTCTGATTGGACATTGTTCTCTTGCTGACTGACTCCATGTGTCCACTGTTCCTTTCTACATACTTCGGCATAAAAAGCGTCTGCAACTCTTAATTCAGAATACAGCCGCTTTTTATCTGTACTATTTTCCGATCTTTATTCTATAGTAAATACATACTTCTCTATCAATCGGTTTGTATCAATCTCATATATGTATAACGTAGCTGCTCCCTTGATCGCCTGTGAGGAATCAATGCTCATCCACGTTGTATATCTGTCTTTCACTTCACCAAATGTAACTTCATTGCTCTTTGTTCCATCTGAATATACAACGTAACCTTTCAGGTTCATTGTTACATCATTCTCTGTTAAAAACATCGTATGGATATAGATCGTTTTATCAGATGAAGCTGAATCATTCTTACTCTTATAATCTTCCTTGTCATCATTTACAAATGACTCAATAAACCAGCCTGTCAGTGCTGTATAATCATCATCTGCTGAGTCATAACCTGCCTGACGAAGATCACAGATGTAATTCATAGTAGTCTCATCGTTACTGTCAAAATGATCCTTGATGTATTTAGACTTTGCTTTGTTGATCTTTTTAGTCATATCCTTGGTCGTAACCTGACTATACATCTCTACTGCTGCCTTATAATCTTTTCCATCACTCAAAAGCTTTGCCCATTTGATCCGCACAGCGTCTATATCTGCTGTACAGTCCTTATAGGAAGAATCGACCTGACCATATGTCTCGATCGCTTTTGAATAATCCTGCTGTGATACATACTGTTCTGCCAGTAAGCACAGACACTCATTTGCTTTATCTGCATAATCATTATATTCTGACTTTACAAATAAATCTTTTGCATTAATATAATCGCCTGCTGCCATCTTGTCAACCGCATCATTATAATAACATTCCTTAATTTTTTCGGCTGCATCCTGATAGTCACCGGCTGCGGTAAATGCCTGAATGGCCTCATCGTACTTCTTCTCACCTTCCAATGCACAACCATTCATATAAGAACATTCTTTTACCTTATCGGCTGCACCATTTACATCTCCTGCTTTCTCATAATAATCTGCTGCTTCTGTGTAATTTGCCTCACCATACAGCTTTTCGGCCTGACTAAAGTAGCTCTCTTTCTCCTTCTGAGCAGCCCCCTCATAGTTAAGACCTGCTGCCTTTCTGTAATTATCTGCAGCTTCAACAAAGTTTCCGGCTGCAAACAGATTCTCTGCGTATTCAAAATATGCTCCACCATTTACCTTGGTCTTAGAATCTTTGATCGGCTTTGCTTTATTATAAAGGTCAATTGCCTCATCTACTTTACCATTCTTTAAAGCATCCTCAGCTTTATTATAATTCATGAACTTAGGAACAAATATTGCTGCAGCTCCACCGCCTGCAAGAACGATCACGATAAGAATAACGATCAGAGCGATCTTGCCGCCCTTGCCCTTCTTTTCCTTTGAAGCATTCTGCTCTTTCGGTGGCTTAGGTGCTTTCTGTGGCTTTGGCTGCTTTGGAGCCTTTTCCTTCTTCTTGTTCTTTTTCTTATCCTCACCATTCATTGGCACCGGCTGACCATTCGGTCCCGGCATCGGCTGACCATTCGGTCCCATCATTGGGCGTCCCTGCACCGGCTGACCGTTTGGTCCCATCATTGGACGTCCCGGCATCGGCTGACCGTTTGGTCCCATCACCGGACGTCCCTGCATCGGCTGACCGTTTGGTCCCATCATTGGACGTCCCTGCATTGGCTGATTGTTCACTCCCATTGGTCTGTTCTGGAATGATGGAATTCCATTTGGTGCCGATCCCTTTAACATATCGGAATTCAGAACCGTTGTTCCTTCTTCATCTTCATCAACAGAGGTCTCTTTTTCCAGATCAACTTCTTTTAAAACAGTAGTCCCTTCTTCTTCCATATCATCTGTATCAATGACATCTGCACTTTCTTTATCTGCAGCATCGGATAGATTCTTTTCTATATCTGATGCCTGTTTCATCACATCTGCTGTCTCGGCTTTATCGTCTGCTGTTGTAGAAACATCTTCGATCGTACCGGCATCCGTAATACCTGCCGGATTCATATCCTCTACTTTCTTTCCACAGACAGGACAGATTTTCACCTCTGGCGCAATCTCACACCCACAATTGTCACAAAACATATTCCGCTCCTCCTAATTCATTTTAAATAAAAATTCTTCATTTGAAAGCCGGATACTACTGTTATCCGGAATAACGATCTCCACATTGCTATAGACCATATCACCATTCAAATATGTATGATTCGTGGAATTATTATCTCGAAGATAATAAATACCATTTATATTTGTAATATAAGCATGCCTCCTGCTTACGGATTTATTATCCGTGATCTTAAAATCGACACCCTGATCTGCTTTTCCTATACAAAATGCCTGCTTATTAATATAAATCTGTTCACCGGTTTTTTTCCGAATCAGTACCGGTATTTTTCCGATTTTCTCTGTTACATTCGTAAGAACAACTGTCTCATCTTCCTCCGGATCAATCCTGTTCGTCTGTCTAGTCTCTGACAGTCTTCCAATCTCTTCGTTTCTCCGTCGGGCTTCCTTCTCCTGTTTTTCAGCTTCTTTATAATTTCTTCTTGCTTCATATTCTGCACGCATCCTTGCTTCTTCTGCACGCATTTCTTCTTCCCTGGCAGCTCTTACTTCCTCTGCCAATCGTTCAGATTCCGCTGATGCTTTTCTGAATTCTTCCTCCGCTTTCTTAGCTGCTGTCTCAGCACGCAGCTTCGCTTCTTCATATTCTTTTCTTACAGCATCATCTGGCTGCTCCTGCACCTGACAGGCATACAGAACTGCTGTCTGCGATTGATCCCGGTATTCTTTTTCTGCTTTCTGCCGATTGATTTCTGCCTGTATTCTTGCAGCTTCTGCCAACATACGCATCTCTTCTGCTGTTTTTGCAACCTTTGCCTGCTGTTTTGCATAAGCTGTCAGTCTCTTGGCTTCGCTCTCTGCCTGCATTCTCGCAATATCTGCATTTCTTGCAGCTTCCTCCGCTATCAGAATCGCTGATTCTGTCTTCGCTGAATTCGCTGCTTTCTCTTTATTTTCTGAAGACACATGCTCACCTATCAGAAGCAATTGACTCTTTAAACGTAATTCCTTTACAAACAAATTAAATTGTATTACATTGAATTCCTTCTGACTATTCAGATAATCAATGATCTGATTGGCACACTCAAGCGCAGATGTGTGTGCATACGTCATCTTGTTTAACAGACAACGGATAAATGCATCCGGTCCTTCCATTGGTTCTACCTTTTCAAACGGAAGATAGATTAATTGTATACTGAAATCACTCAATCTCACATACATATACTTCAGATCGAATACAACTTTTTCTAACTTCAATCCATTATGTACCATGGAAACCAGCTGTCTGCTGATACTATACAGATATTCAACCAGTTCATCCCTGAATACCGGCTTCTGTGCAAGCTGATCAAGTGTCAGATCTCCCGAAATGTTGAATTCCAGAACACGATCACCTTTCACGAACACTTCTCTGCATGTATTAGAATTTCCCGCAAAAGGCACATTATATATTTTTATCTCATTTTGATCTACCTGTATGGTTTCATCTAATTTGTAATTAATTCGTTGTTCCTTGTTTCTTTGCGTCATAAACCCTCCTATAAGAGTCACCAAATAAAAAAATGAACAAACTCCCGAAAATATTATATCAAACCACCCTATAAAAGTAAACCAGGAGAACTTCGTGCAAACTAAAAAAGAGACTGGATCATTCCAATCTCTTTAAAAGAGGCGCGAGCCGGATTTGAACCGGCGATGACGGTGTTGCAGACCGGGGCCTTACCACTTGGCTATCGCGCCGTTTATTCAATTAGCTTTCGCTAAGCTCCCCGAGTAGGGCTCGAACCTACAACCCCTCGGTTAACAGCCGAGTGCTCTACCATTGAGCTATCGAGGAATACCACTGTCAAAATTCTAATATCTGCTTCCGTTCACGATCTGCTTTCAATTGATGACTTAATAATTCAGATAGAATACGCAGAAGGAGGGATTTGAACCCTCGCGCCGCGCAAACGGCCTACACCCTTAGCAGGGGCGCCTCTTCAGCCACTTGAGTACTTCTGCAAAATGCCTAAATGAAATGTTCCCACCAGGGATATTAAATTTTGACGCTAGTACATGATATCAAAGGATATTGGGTTTGTCAAGAACTTTTTATTTAATATCCATATATAAATACCACACATATGCAGCTTTATATAATGACTTACCAACCTTTACCTCCGGAATAACATAAATCGCAGTAGATCTTCCTACGATACAATTATTATATTCATATTTTCCGGTATTTGGACCAACAACAGCTACTTTTTTCCATAATGGCTTTGCCGCTTTAATGTCATTACAAGCATAAATATAATAACGCTTTGCATTTGTAACCTTATTCCACCTTACGGTAACCGTTGTCTCGTCTGTTCTCTGGATACTGATCTTTGCCTGAGGAATCACTACCTTGTAGTCTGACCATCTTCCGTAGCATTTTTTATTGTTGATCTTAACATAGCTTCTTACACGAACCTTAAATCCCTTTCCCTTCACCGCAGGGATATCAAATCTTACTTTTGTCTTCTTAGTATTAAATGTTTTCAGTTTTTTATTCTTTAAAGAATAAATTTGAACCTGATATCCTGACGGTTCATATTTGTCACGGGCAGATTTATTCCATCCGACCATAACTTTATTGCTGACAGTCGGATACCATGTATAATTATTTCTCTTAAAAGATGCTACTTTGCATGGTTTTCCCGGCGCAGCATAGAGGTCGTACGCTTCCGCATGACCACCCTTTGCGAGGAATCCGGATGTTGATTGTCGAACCGGTGTGATACGAACTGTATTCACAGAACCTACCTTTACTTTTACCTTTGCACTGGTCTTCTTTACCGTTGCTATCTTTTTATCGTTAACATATAAGATATATCTGTTTGCACCTCGAACACTTCCCCATTTAAAAGAGATTGCATTCGGGGATGTCTTTGTCTCTTTTATAGATGATGTGAATATCTTAGATGCACTTGGAGCTGTTACGACTTCCACTTTATCAGACATCGTTCCCGATGTGATATTTCCCTCACTGTCCTTATATACTGCCTCTATTGATACATAATATGTACTTCCTGCTGTAAGATTACTGATTTTTTTCTTTGTATCATTATAGACATCGCATTCGCTTCCCTTTGTTGTCCTTACAAAAGTAACACCATCTGTCGATATGTATACATTATAACCATACGCACCTTCTGCCTTTTTCCAGCTTACCATAACTGTATTCTCGCCGGCAGCCGTCTGCTTGATCTCTGTTACATCATTTTCAGCATGTGCAACCATAGTCAGATTACAAAAAAAACAGACCGCAATAACAGTCATTATAATCATCCTTATAATTGATATTTTCTTTGTTTTCATTTAAATCATTTCCTTTTTGTTAAAATTATATTACAAAAATATCAAATTTTATATTTATAGTCAATATCTTTTTTATATAAAAAACTTCTACAGGTTCAAATGCATTCTTTACAAATATACATTTTACCCCATAGAAGTCCTTTACTGCACAAGAAATGTTATCTGTACAAATTACATATTCCCATGACTTTTATAGTTCTTAATTCAATGATTAACGCATATTAATTCAAATATCCATATATCGTCCACGTTGGAGCCGGCTTATATGTCTTTCCTTTTACTTTTACAGTTGGAATAACATAAAATCCAACATATCTCTGTCTTGTAAGATTGCTTACTTCACAGGAAGTTGTACCTGCCCCTACCTCTTTTACCTTATAGAACGCCGGCTTCTCTGCCTTCATATCCTTACAGGCATATACAGTATAACCTGTTGCATTCTTGATAGAGTTCCAGTTAAGTTTTACTGTGTGGTATCCGGTTCTTGTCATCTTGAAACCGGGCTGTGGAATGATTACCTTCCAGTCTGACTTTGTTCCATAGAATTTCTTTTTATTCAACTTGACATAACCGGTAACTCTGCATTTGAAGCCTTTGTTTCTGATGGATTTCATACCGGTGAATTTTTTATATAATGTATGACCATTCTTGATATCATACACCTTTATCTTCTTGCCCTCTAAAGAATAAATCTCCAAACGATATCCTGATGAATAATACTTATCTTTCTTGCTTCTGTTCCATCCAATCGTTATCTGATTACTTTCTGTTGGTTTCCAGATGTAATTTCCTAACTTATAATCCCCCAGTTTTGTTGGTTTTCCGGGTGTTGTAAAGACATATAGCCCTTTTCCCTGTGATATCGCATTCTTTTTATTAAATTTCTTTACTGCATACACATAATATATATTTGCAGAGCCTGTCTTTAATTTTTTGATAGTAACAGAAGTCTTTGTTGTCTTTGCAATGATCTTTGTTCTCGAACTGTTTACGATATAATACTTATTCGCACCACTTACCTTTTTCCATGATAATGTTGCAGTCTTTGCTGTTGCCTTTGTCTGTTTCAGACCTGTAACTACATTCGGAGATGTAAATACCTGCAATGTACCTGCCTGATTCTCATCTGTTGCATATGTACCATTTACAATAAATACGGGAACAACTTTTACTGTATAAACAGTTGCTGCTTTCAAACCTGATATTGTTACACTGTTTGATCTGCTGTCTAGCTGTGAGACCTCTGTCCGACCATATGGTCGCTGCCATACACCATCACTGCCTGCATAGTATACTAAATATCCGGATGCATTCGTTACCTCGTTATAAGAGATTGCTACTTCTGATGCAGATACTCCTGTCTGCTTAAGTCCTGTCACTCCGCCATCTGCAAATGCCGTAATACTCATTGCAAATAACATGATTGACATGACTGCAACCAATAGAAATGATCTTTTTACTACCCTTTGTCCCATAAAATACTCTCCTCTATTTTTTTTGATGCACAAAATACCTATATAAAATGTACCCTGTAATTTCAGAGTACTCGTTTTTATTTATTTTGTCAATTTGGTGTTTTATTTTTGTTAATTATGCACAAAACCATGTCTCGCCTGAAAAATAAATACACCGGAGAAACCATATCGCAAAAAACTATGATTCCTCCGGTGTTTTAAATTTTACCAGATACTTTTATGATTGTTAAAGTAATATTTTTAATAATACTTGCTCATATATGTATATGTGTACCAAGTTGCATCTGCCTTATATGACTTCTTACCAATTTTGTTTATTAAAGACGTACATAACTATATATGTTACTTACAACCTTCTTCTTTCCTTTCTTACCAACATATCTTAACTGTACATAATACTTCTGACCCTTCTTCAGGTTCTTCTTATTATACTTTGTAATTGTATAGCTTGATTTCTTGGAACTTACAGTTGCAACCTTTTTGTAACCTTTCTTTTCTTTAGTTGAAATGTAAATTCGATATTCTGATACCCCACTTACCTTTTTCCACTTCAACGTAATTTTCTTACCATTTTTACTTCTTCTTGCTGTAACATCCTTACTGCAAGCATTATAATCATAATTTGACCATGGACCATATGTTTTCTTTCCATTAATTTCAACATATGCTCTTACTCTTGCCTTTGTAAATGCACCTACAGGATATGTTGTTAAACGAGCACTTGTAGAGGTTGTTGTAGCTTTATAATATTTTTTCTTTCCATTTAAGCTAGTAATTTCATACTGATATCCATCTGCTTTCTCGCAAGATGTCCAACCATAATAACATACCTTAATATTATCGTATAAGTCTGTTATTGCTACTCTGGTTACTTTCTTTGGAACTGTCTTCATATAGGAAGATTCTGATTCATCGCCTACAGCCTCATATCCATTTACATTTTTTACAGCTGCCACATAATACCTGATCTCACTGGAAGGATCTAATCCACTAATTGTAGCAGAATTTGTATTTGAAGTTGCGATTGTCTTATACTCATAGTTTTCCCATATGAGTATCCGATAATATGATGCACCTGCTACTGGATCCCATTCCATAGATATAGAATTCTTTGTTGCTCCTGTCTGTCTCAGGTTCTGTACCTCTGAAGGATTTGTACTGACTAACTGCTTCTGTGATACAGCTACAAGATTGCCATCTTTGCTACTATTTGTTGAATGAAAATCTTTATTATATACTGATATTCTTACATAATAAGATGAGCCTTCTGTCAAGCCATAAATTGTTTCATTAGAATTATATGCATAATCCTGCATTGCCCAGTTTACACCATCATAACTCATTTCCACATGATAATGAATATTCTGACCAAGGTATGTTTGCCATGTAATATTCTACCCTGCTACTGCTTGAACCTGTCTGCTGAATATTCATATTTGTCTCAGTTGCTGCCATAGATGTAATGCTCATCGCAAACAGCATAATACTTGTAATTGCCAGTAAAATTAGTGATTTACTGAATACTCTCTTCTTTTCCATAGAACTCTCCTTTTTTCTTGTTTAAAACCTTTTGCATCAACTGATTCAGCCCAAGAATCAGCCTATAATAATAGTTTACGATATATTTGATCTCGTGTCAATTTGGTGTGATTAGTCAATACTGCTAATTTTATTTATGCAAATTGTATATATTTACATAAACTTTAAATACACCTTGCACATACTTTATATAATTGTACGCATTCATTGCAATTCTGTTTTTACAGTATTTTTTTACTAAACAGATCAACAAATCATTTTTCGTACGAGATCAACTGATTGATTGCATCCTCTCCTTCCTGATAGAATACCTTGATTGAATCCCCCTGCTGAATGAAGATCAGACTTTCATTTTCTGCAAAATCCTGTTTATAGACATTTCCATTCTCATCTGTGATATAGACATAGGTACTGTCTTCCAGATTAATGTATTTGATATCTTTGACAGTGATCTGCTTGTTCGGAAGATCATCGGACAGATCTTTACCCGTCTTTAGTCCATTCTGTGCCAGCAGTTTATTATAAGATGCCAGTGTTTCTCTCTGTGTATTTCCGGTTGCTACGATGTTGTATTTCTCGACATCAACCAGTGCATACATTTTGACAAGGCCACCGTTATCTTTTAATACCATAATATAAGTAGGAATACCGCCAATATTTATCAATGAAGGGAAGGATGCTTTATATCCAAGGTGCTGTACCTGTCCTTCTGCGGATGCCATTGCCGAGTGTTCTTCTGCACCAGCAATCGAATAATATTTGCTTTCTCCGGTACGAAGATTGATCATAACAAAACCGATATTAGATTCATCTCCATTTACGGAAGTTACACCTGTGTATACCCACACATCTCCGTTCATTACCTTATAACCATAGTCATCTGTTGTCGTTTTACATCCCTTGTTGCCAAATACGCTGTTCCAGTAACCACCGGATAATTTTCCGTACCAGTCATATTTTTTACATGCCAGATCTCCGTCATAGACACGGTCTACCCATTTTGGTACATCACCGACTTCATAATATTCAGTATCACCGGTACATGGATCACAGATTACTACGCCCTTTACATCCTTTGCACCGAACAAACCTGCATTTGATGTAAGTAACGGACAGATATAATATGGATTTCCGTTATCATCGAGTTCCAGATAGTATCCTTCAAACATAGCCGTCGGATATGCCATCTGCACATGACGATAAAGATTCTGATTGAAATATGCAGAAGGTGAATAGATCATTGGTTTTTCAAGCTTTACATATTTTGCTTCATTCTTTACCGGATCGACGAGTACATATCCCGGTATACCGCTCTTTTTATTATTCATATATTTGATGAATCCGGCATATTCCAGAGCTGCTACCTTCATCGGACTTCCATTATAATCGATCGTACTGTAGTCACTGCTTACTTCGTACTGGCTGACCACATCAGATAAAGAACCGATCGCACGTTCACCTATGATAACCGCTGTATCTGTATCCATCAGAGCTATGTCATTGATCTCTTTGCTTTCAACGATATCTTTCTCAAAATTTCCATCTTCAATACGGATCAGACCCGCATATTTGGAAGCTGCAAATAATTTGGATGATCCGATCCATCCAACAAGTGCTGCCAGGATCATGATTCCGATCACAATACCAAATATCTTCGTCAGTTTTGGTGATACAGGCATATCATCCATCTGTTCTGCCTTTAAATTCAGTGTACAAATAAAAAGTGCAACAACTGTTACGATCATCCATATCCAGAATTCAACACTGTGAAGATTGATTGTCGGCGTTAATACATAATATAATACTGCTTCTATTATGATGATTGCTGCCAACATGATAAAATTCCATTTACCTAATTTTCTGCCGGATTGGTCTGCATCATAATAACTTTCTTTTTTCTTTTTGTTCTTACCCATATCCATCACTCTCCTCTTTAAGCGAAAAAATGCGCCAGGAACATCCCAGCGCATATCTTTCAAACATTTACTATTTAAATGGCTTTGAACATTACAATGCTATTGTAACCTGATGCACATAATTATGTATAGCTGTGAATATCCCTATTATAATTCTTTAATATATCAATTTTGATATAATAGAACGAAAACAGCTTTATTCTATATTATTATTCCTGCTGTTTCAGATAATCTGCAACCGCTGTTTCGTACAGATTATTTCCTTTGCTGTCAATTACAACAATAACAGGAAGATTTTCAACTGTCATCTTACGGATGGCTTCTGTTCCCAGATCATCATATGCAACGACTTCTGATTTCTTGATACATTTGGAAAGGAGTGCACCTGCACCGCCTACCGCAGCAAAATATACTGCCTTGTTTTCTACGATGGCATCGATAACCGCCTGACTTCTCTTTCCTTTTCCGATCATTCCATTCAAACCTTTTGAAAGAATGAGTGGTGTGTATTTGTCCATACGACTGCTGGTTGTTGGTCCTGCCGATCCAATGACCTGACCTTCTCTTGCAGGTGTTGGTCCCAGATAATAGATCACATTTCCTTCCAACTGAATTGGAAGCTTTGATTCATCATTTCCGTTCTCGATCAATGTATCATACATTCTCTTATGTGCCGCATCTCTGGCACTGTAGATCACACCTGATATATATACATAATCTCCTGCATGAAGATCTTCTACTTGTTTTTTATCAAATGGTGCTGTAATATGCTTGTCCATTTTTCACATCTCTCTCTTTTTTATTCTTATATAAAATAAATTCTATAATTCATATCTGCCATGTATTCACCTTAACGACATTTTTTGAGATCCATTACAGAATCCTTGTTACATGTCTGTTTACATGACAGCACATATTTACTGCAAGAGGCATTCCTGCGATATGTGTCGCATAAGTCTCGATATTAACTGCAAGTGCTGTTGTCTTACCGCCCAGACCACCCGGTCCGATTCCCGTATGATTAACGGCATCCAAAATCTCACTCTCGATTCTTGCGATATGCTCATATGGCGAATGTTCTCCGGCTTTTCTGGTAAGTGCCTTTTTTGCAAGCTTTGCAGCCATTTCAAAATCTCCGCCAAGACCTACACCTACAAACATCGGAGGACATGCATTTGGACCTGCATCCTTGACTGCCTGAAGAACAGCTGCCTTTACTCCTTCTTCTCCATCGGCTGGCTTTAACATGAATACGCGGCTCATATTCTCACTTCCGAATCCCTTCGGTGCGATCGTAATCTCGATATTCTCTCCCGGAACAATATCATAATGAATGATAGCCGGTGTATTGTCCTTTGTATTCTCACGGATCAGCGGATCTCTTACGACGGACTTACGGAGATATCCTTCTGTATATCCCTGTCTTACCCCTTCATTGATCGCATCTGTCAGATTCATGCCTTCTATATGAACATCCTGACCAACATTTACAAAGAATACTGCCATTCCTGTATCCTGACAGATCGGTATCTGTTCTTTTGCCGCGATATCAAGATTCTCACATAACTGTGTCAGAATCTGTCTGCCAAGTAAACTGTCTTCTTCTGTTGCGGCATTTCTGACTGCCTTTTCCATATCTTCTGACAATTTTAGATTTGCCTCTATACACATCTTTTTTACAGTCTGAATAATCTCATCTGTATTAATCGTACGCATCTCTTTTATCCTCTTTTTTAATTATCTAAGAAATCATCATCATTTCTTTTATAATGTGGATCTCTCTTTTGTTTCATATATTTGTATATATGTGCAAGCAGCGTCAGAAACGCCACTGCAATGACCAGAACGATCAATATATACAAAATATCCATAATATAACTGGAAATACCTATTGTATTATTGGAAGATTCCAGAAACTTACTTAACCTGTCATTTTTGGTAATTATATTCTGTGCTTCTGTCGTTGCTTCCGTTGTTGCTGTTTTAAATACAATGCTGTTGATAGCATTATATAACCCCAAATACATTTTAGACGGCATATCCCACCTCCAATTTTATTAAGTAACTTTTACCTTCTTTACAAATACCGACTGATTTTATTCAGCCGGTATTTTTTATATTATTCTTCTGTTGAAGTTTCTTCCGATGACTGTTCTTCTGATACTTCTGTATCTTCCGTTTCTTCCGGACCTTCTCCCTCCGGATTCTCATCGTCGAATTCTTCTTTTTGTACTTCTGTCATGGATGCTACCTTGACATTATTATCATAATTCAGATTGATAACCTTTACACCGGAGGTTACACGTCCAAGTGTAGATATTCCTTCACAGCTTGTACGGATAATGATTCCTTCTGTTGTAATGATCATAATATCATTCTCATCGGTAACTATCTTTGCTCCTACAAGATCACCTGTCTTGTCTGTAATCTTATAACATTTAACACCTTTACCACCACGGTTCTGTACGTTAAATTCTGAAATCAATGTCCGCTTACCCATACCATTTTCGGTAACAAGCAGAATCTTTTCTCCCTGTGAACTCATCTGCATGGAGATTACAATATCATCTTTTCCAAGATGAATACCCTTTACACCCATGGAAGTTCTTCCTGTCTGTCTGACATCCTTTTCATTGAAACGAATTGTCATACCTTTCTTTGTGATCAGGAATATATCATCTTCTCCATTTGTTGCTTTCACTTCGATCAGTTCATCATTATCACGCAGAACAATAGCTGTAAGTCCTGTCTTTCTGACATTCTGATATTCTGATATATCTGTTTTCTTAACCATACCGTTTCTGGTTGCCATAAACAGATATTTACCATCTTCGTAGCTCTTTAACGGAATAACTGCTGTAATCTTCTCGCCTGCCTGAAGTTGAAGAAGATTAACGATTGCAACACCTCTGGCTGTTCTTCCTGCTTCCGGTATCTCATATCCCTTCAGACGATATACACGACCGGTATTTGTAAAGAACATCAGATAATTATGTGTCGTTGTTACGATCATACTCTCTATATAATCTTCATCAATCGTCTGCATACCTCGAATACCTTTTCCACCTCTGTTCTGTGCTTTAAAGATATCTTCCGGCATACGCTTGATATAACCAAGCTTTGTCATGGTTATAACGATATTTTCTCTCTCTATCAGTTCCTCGTCTGTTACTTCATCAACATCTCTGCCGAGAGCTGTTCTTCTCTCATCACCATATTTCTGAGAAATAACAAGAAGTTCATCTTTGATAACTCCGAGTAATTTTTTCTCATCTGCAAGGATTGCTTTCAAATAACTGATCTTATCCATCAGTTCTTTATATTCTGCCTCCAACTTCTCGCGTTCCAGACCTGTCAGAGCACGAAGTCTCATATCTACGATTGCCTGTGCCTGAATCTCTGTCAGTCCGAATCTTTCGATCAATGAATTCTTCGCATCCTGTACACTCTTAGAACTACGGATAATGTTGATAACTTCATCGATATTATCGAGTGCGATCAACAATCCCTTTAAAATATGTGCCCGTTCCTCTGCCTTATTCAGGTCATACTTTGTACGTCTGGTTACTACATCCTCCTGATGCTTCAGATAATATCCAAGCATCTGGCTAATATTTAAGATCTTTGGAACACCATCTACAAGTGCCAGCATATTAACACCAAATGTATCCTGAAGCTGTGTATGCTTATATAACTGATTCAAAAGTACATTTGCATTTGTATCTTTCTTTAATTCGATGACAACACGGATACCTTCTCTGGAGGATTCATCTCTTACATCCGTGATTCCTTCTACACGCTTGGTCTTTACCAGCTCTACGATTTTCTGGATCAGTAAAGCTTTATTTACCATGTATGGAAGCTCCGTTACTACAATCTTATGCTTGCCATTTGGCATTGCTTCGATATCTGTAACGGCACGAACCTTGATCTTACCACGGCCGGTTCTGTATGCTTCTTCGATTCCACGATGTCCGAGAATCTCTGCTCCCATAGGAAAATCAGGTCCTTTTATGATCTGCATAATCTCGTCAATGGAGGTTTCTCTGTCTTCTTCTATACGATTATCAATAATTTTTACGGTTGCACCGATTACTTCCTTTAAATTATGTGGTGGAATATTTGTAGCCATACCAACTGCGATACCCGTTGTTCCATTTACTAATAGATTAGGAAAACGTGATGGAAGTACCGTAGGCTCTTTTTCCGTTTCATCAAAGTTTGGTACAAAATCTACTGTATCCTTATTGATATCAGCTAACATTTCCATACTTATCTTTGATAATCTTGCCTCTGTGTATCGCATCGCAGCAGCGCCATCACCATCTTCTGAACCGAAGTTACCATGACCATCTACCAATGGATATCTTGTATTCCAGTCCTGAGCCAGTTTTACGAGAGCATCATAGATGGAACTATCTCCATGTGGATGATATTTACCCATGGTATCACCGACGATACGGGCACATTTACGATGTGGCTTATCCGGACCGTTGTTCA
>ERZ773229.1087-NODE-1087-length-20093-cov-4.192933_pt1 | contig 20093 bp, 16 predicted proteins | sample MGYA00580992_ERZ773229 | MGnify/ENA primary metagenome ERZ773229 (study PRJEB29015, sample SAMEA2737795) | human gut metagenome | biome: human gut; feature: human-associated habitat; material: faeces | place: China | collected 2012 ... | reverse complement strand
TTGACATTATCCAGCACGCTCATCTCGTTGAACAGGCGGATATTCTGGAAGGTACGGGCCACACCGGCCTTGCTGATCAGTTCGGGGTTCTTGCCGGTGATGTCCTTGCCGTCGAGGACGATGTTGCCCTCGGTAGGCTTGTAGACGCCGGTCAGCATATTGAAAACCGTCGTCTTGCCCGCGCCGTTGGGGCCGATGAGCCCGACCAGCTCGGACTCGCCAATTTCCATGTTGAAGTCATCCACAGCCTTCAGGCCGCCGAACTGGATGCCGAGATGCTGTGCTTTCAATACGGGTGCTGCCATAACGGGTTCACGCTCCTTTCGCGGCTTTTGCCTTGGGGTGCCGAATGCCGTCCAACAGGCGGGTCAGGCTGAACTCCCAGCGTCCGAAGATGCCGCCCGGGCGGAACAGCATGACCAGCACCAGCACGACCGAGTAGGCCAGCATACGGTAGGTGGAGAAATCACGCATCAGCTCCGGCAGGCTGGACAAGAATGCCGCACCGATGATGGAGCCGGTCAGCGAGCCCGTGCCGCCGATGATGACTTCAGAGAGCAGCTCTGCCGAATAGTTGAAGTTGAAGTTTGTGGGGATCATCGCGGTCATGTAGTGGGCGTAGACGCTGCCGCCGACGCCCGCAAAGAACGCCGAGACCGCAAAGGTCAGTACCTTGTAGTAGGTCACGTTGATGCCCGAGGCCGACGCCGCAATGTAATCCTCGCGGATGGCCTGCACTGTGCGGCCAAAGCGGCTGCGCACAAACAGAAACATAACCGTCACGCAGACGACCATGATCCAGAATGCGCGGTCAAACGTGGAAAGTTTGAGAATGCCGCTCATCGTCTTGCCGCCGCCCGTAATGGAAAAGTTGCAGAAGCAGACGCGGATAATCTCGGCAAAAGCCATCGTAACGATAGCCAGATAGTCGCCCCGCAGCCGCAGTGCCGGGATGCCGACTGCAATGCCCATAAGGCCCGCGGCCAGGCCGCCCGCCAGAATCGCAACGAGCAGCAGCGCCAGATCCGAAAGCCCGTGCCCGGCCAGCGCGCCGGACACGATGGCGGACACATACGCCCCCACCGAGACAAAGCCCGCATGACCCATCGAGAACTCACCCATAAAGCCCACGACGAGGTTGAGCGACGTGACCATGATGATCGTGTAGCAGGCAGTCGTGCAGATGCCCTGGATGTAAGTCGTGCTTTTGCCGAAGGCGTTGAAGGTAAAAGCCAGCGTGATGGCCGCGTACAGCAGCGCGACACCAACCAGATTCAGGCCGTAGGAGGCCAGCCGTCGTTTCGTCATTTTGTTCACGCTCCCTTACACTTTTTCACCGACATTCTTGCCCAGAATACCGAAAGGCTTCACCAGCAGAATCACGATCAGCGTACCGTAGGTCACGGCCTCGTACCAGCCGGGGGCAAACAGCTTGACAAAAATTTCAATCAGGCCGATCAGGATACCTCCCAGCATCGCGCCGGGGATGATTCCTATGCCGCCCAGCACGGCGGCGATAAACGCCTTCATGCCCATCATGCTGCCCATATCGTTCGTGACGCGGGGATAGGTGGCGCAGTACATCAACGCCGCCACCGCCGCCAGGCCCGAGCCGATGGCAAATGTCGTTGTGATGATTCTGTTGACGTTGATGCCGACGAGGGTGGACGCATCCTTATCCTGCGGCACGGCACGCATCGCCTTGCCGAGCTTCGTCTTTTTGACGAAAAGCTGCAAGGCAATCATAATGCCCAGGCCAATGGCAATCGTCAGCAGCACGTTCAGCGGCAGGGCCACGCTGCCCACGGTGATGGTGGGCAGGCTGAAGATGGCCTGCACGTTGTGGGGCTTGGCACCAAACAGTACCATGGCCAGGTTCTCCAAAAAGATGCTCATAGCCAGCGCCGTGATCAGCGCGGACATCGGCCCTGCCTTGCGCACGGGGCGGTAGGCAAAGGTTTCGACCAGTACGCCCACCAACGCGCATACCGCAATAGCAATGATAACCGAAAGCCATGCGGGCATCCCGGCGTTGACCATCAGCGGGATGGTGTAGAACAGAGTGTATGCGCCGATCATGATAAAGTCACCGTGGGCGAAGTTGATCATGCGGATAATGCCGTAGACCATTGTGTAGCCCAAGGCAATCAGCGCATAAATTGCGCCCTGGTTTAAGCCGTTTATCAGGCTTTGAAAAAACAGTGAGAAAGTCATCTGGTCCATTCCCCTTTCCTAAACGCAAAGGGCGGGGGCCTTTTCCCCCGCCCCAATGCGATTGTATCTTACTCTGCCTTGGAAACGACCGTGCCGTCGGATCCCAGTGTCTCGGTCCACTTGACTTCGCCGTCAATGTAGGTATTGATTGCGATACTCTTGATTGCGTCGCCGTTCTCGTCCAGCGTAATGTCGCCGCCGACACCGGTGAAGCTCATGCCGGTCATACCCTTGACAAGGCTTGCCGTGTCGGTACCGCCTGCGTTCTCGGCGGCCTGCACCAGCATATACATAGCGTCGTAATACAGGGCTGCGCAGGCGTTCAGGCTTTCGGTGCCGTACTTTTCTGTGTACTTGGCAACAAAGTTCTGGACAGCCGGGGCAGTATCCTCGCTGGAGTAGTGGTTCGTGAAGTAGCAGTCATCGAACTGTTCGGCAAGGCCGGTGGTATCGGATCCGTCCCAGCCGTCACCGCCCATGATTGCACCGGTAAATCCGGCATTGCGGGCTGCACCAACGAGAAGCGGAACGGTGTCAAGGAAGCAGGGATAATACAGCAAATCTGCGCCGCTTGCAACGGCCTGTGCCGCCTGCGAAGAGTAGTCTGTATCGGTGGTCATGCACTCGCCGACGTAGGCGACCTCAATGCCGTTAGCCTCGCAGTTTTCAACAAAGGCGTCCTTCAGACCGTTGGAGTAGTCATCATCTTTTGCATAGATGACGGCCACCTTGGCAAAGCCCTTGTCTTTTGCGAACAGTGCCGCCATCTTGCCCTGGTACGGGTCAATGAAGCAGTTGCGGAAAATCGAATCGCCTTTTAAAGTCACATCGGCGTTTGTCGCACCTGTTGCCAGCAGCAGCATGCCGTCCTTGGAGGCCTGTTCTGCCATGGGCAGTGTGACCGACGAGAAGAAGCTGCCCACGATGGCCTCCGGCGAGTCGGCCATGACCTTGTTGTAGGCGTTCATGGCCTGCTTGGCGTCCTTAGCATCGTCTGCGACCTTGCCGCCGTTGACGATTTCTATTTTGTAGCCGGAATCACCCGCGTTGATCTCCTCGACTGCCATGTCGACGGCGTTCTGTGCGCCCTCGCCATAGATAGCGGATCCGCCGGTCATGGAACAGACAACGCCGACGCGAATGATGTTATCCTCACCGCCGTCCGACACAGATGCGGCGGTGTCGGTGGAAGCAACTTCACTTGATGCGGCCCCGCCCTGCTGTGCGCTGGAGCTGCAGCCTGCCAGCAGACTGGCGGACATTGCAGCTGCTACGGTAAGTGCCAAAACTCGATTACGCTTTTCCATTGTGTGACCCCTCTTTCTGATATTCATCCAAAACAAAAGGCGCACAGCACGGTGATGTGCTGCACGCCTTTGTGCGTAACGGAAAGGGGCCGCTGTACTTTTACAAGTACGCGACCCCTTTGTCCCGTTCGTGTTCTGTGATGCTGTTATTATAGCAGACTGTACAAAAAGTGCAAGGCCCTTTTGGCGATTCCTGCAAAATCGTTGTTCATCACGCTTTTTTACCGAAGATTGTAAAGCTGCTTTGCCGTTCGGCAGATGATTATTAAGCATCTTTCTTTTCTTCCATTCGGCCAATGCCGATTGAGGATACAATACCACACCTGTTTATGCTACGTCAACGGCCTTCGGAATTTGGCACAAAAGACCGAAGGCCATTACCTATAAACCGATAAAAAGCGCTGCATCGGTTGTTTTGGCTGACGCGGCGTTTCGCTTTGCATTCCGACAGGATTGCTGGTATAATAAATATATCCCATCGGGCCGCCTGTGCGGCCAGGAAAGGTCCCCGCTATGGAAACACCTCACCAGGGCACAGCCCTGTTTCATCTGCCAGGTCTGTTTGAATTTTATGACCTGTATGCGGCATTTTTGCCGCTTTATCGTGCGCATCGGGAGTATTTTTACGACTGGTGCGCCATCGGCTCAATCTACGGCGCCCCGTCTGACTGCTTATGGGCGGGCGGACGGGTCGAGTACAGTGACCGCACCCCACGCGAGGTGCTGGCGCTGACGCGTGAATATGGCATCTCGGCGCGGCTGACACTCAGCAATTCATTACTGCGCCCGGAGCATCTCACAGACCCGGACTGCAATGCGCTCTGCCGACTGTTTCAGGAACAAAATGACCCGCAAAACGGCGCCATCGTTCATGCTGAGCTGCTGATGCAGTACCTGAAAAAGAACTATCCATCGCTGTATCTTGTATCCTCAACCACAAAAGTGCTGACAGACTTCAACGATTTGCAGCGGGAGCTGGCACGGCCCGAGTTTCGCTATGTCGTGCCGGATTTCCGGCTGAACCGAGCATTTGACCGACTTGCAGCGCTGCCCCAGTCCCAGAAGGACAAGGTGGAATTTCTCTGCAATGAGTGCTGCTGGTTCGGATGCACGGAACGCAGAGCCTGCTATGAGGCCGTCAGCCGCAAAAATCTGGGTCTGCCCGGCCCGGAGCATTACTGCAGCGCCCCCGGCGCAGCGGATGGGTATCGCTTCTCCCGGGCGATGGCGAACCCCGGCTTTATCGGCATCAAGGCCATCCGGGATACCTATCTGCCGAGGGGCTTCACCCAATTCAAGATCGAGGGGCGCGGCCTTGGCAGTGCGCTGATCCTTGAATTTTTGCTTCACTACCTGACCAAGCCGGAATATCAGCTGGCTGTCCGCGAGGAGTTGTATCTGGATACCATGCTGGACCTTTTCTGACTGACTTTGTGTCTGGCCGGGTGAAGCTGTTTGCATTTTCTGCGTTGTAAGGCTCCTGTTACCCCAGTGCCACATCCAGCACCATCATCACACTGAAGCCGACAGCAAAGAATACTGTGCCAAGGTTAGAGTGCCGTCCCTGTGACATTTCGGGAATCAGCTCTTCCACCACGACATAGAGCATCGCGCCCGCAGCAAAGCTCAAAAGGTAAGGCAATGCCGGTATCACAAGCTGCGCGGCCAAAATCGTCACCACTGCGCCGATTGGCTCAACCACGCCCGAAAGCACACCGCCTGCAAAGGCCCTGCCCTTGCTCTCCCCTTCGGCGCGCAGGGGCATCGAGATGATGGCGCCCTCCGGGAAATTCTGGATGGCTATGCCGAGGGACAGGGCCAGCGCGCTCGCCGCGGTGATCTGTGCGCTGCCTGCGAGAAAGCCGGCGTACATCACACCGACTGCCATGCCCTCCGGGATGTTGTGCAGGGTCACTGCCAGCACCATCATCGTAGTGCGGCCCAGCCTGCTTTTTGGCCCCTCAGCCTCCTCACTGCCGACATGCAGGTGGGGTATCAGATGATCCAGGGCAAGCAAAAACAGCACGCCGAACCAAAATCCGGCAAACGCCGGGAAAAAGGCGAACCGCCCCAACTTCTCCGACTGTTCGATTGCCGGGATCAGCAGGCTCCAGACCGATGCCGCCACCATCACACCGGCGGCAAAGCCTGCAAGTGAGCGCTGCACCAGATCTCCCAGAGCGCGCCGCATAAAAAATACGCATGCTGCGCCCAGCGATGTACCCAAAAAGGGGATCAGAATTCCCCAAAAAGTTTCTGTCAATGAAGTCGCCTCCTTTTATGGTATATACACAAAAACACAGGTACTTTATACCCCCTGTTCAATGATGCTTTTGACAAGCTGTGCCCATTTGTAAGGGTAACAGGCCAGCAGCTCCTCATGCTGCAGATGCTGCTCATGAATTACGGGGTGCGCAAAATGCTGCTGATAACGCGCGCGATACTTCGCTCCCATTTTCAGCGCGTAGAAAATATGAATCTCCGTACCGGGAACATCAATTCCCTCCGGCAAGGGCGTGATGAGGTCGGAATAAAATTGGTTTTTACAGCTTTGCATCGTCGCATAGGGGCGTGCAGCACCGAACATCGCCATAAAAGCGCGGACATAGTTCCCCTTCTCCGCGGAGAACTTTTCTAATCGCTTCTGCAGAAAGCAACTTTTGAACTGCCCGTCCCGAATCAGCGGATAAATCAGCGGCAGGAGAAGATTCGTTTGTAATTTGGCCGCGAGCTTGGAGCATTGGTCAAGGTCGGAGCTGCCCAGAATACCGTAGTCCATATGTATGCTTTTCCGTGCTGCCAGCAGTCCCACGAAAGAGCCGCCCAGAGAGCAGCCGTAGGCGGCCCGTATATGCCCGCCGCAGTTTTTCAGGATGTAGGCTTCGATTTTTTCGGTTTCTGCAAGCATTGTCGGAAATTCGGTACTTTCTGTTTCGTCAAAACCATCATAGCTGACGCAAAGTACGCGAAAATCCCGCTGCAACAGAGGGATCACTTGGCCAAAGTTGCTTTTCCAGTGGCAGCAGGTGCCGGGCAGCAGCAAAATGACCGGAGCGGTATCCGCCCCAAATTCATAAACCCTCATTCTCCTGCCTCCCGCAGCCACAGTCACTTCGCTTTACGGCGGTCAAACACAGCCAGCCTGTTTTGCTTTTGTGTACCGCAATGTCACAAAAGCCCGCTTGCTCAAGATATGCTTTCAGCTCAGTATCCTTGTAGATGGTCATGCCATCAATGATTTCTGTCCATTTTTTGTCTTTGTCCGTGTCGCCGTTGACTTCATTGCAGATGAGGAAGGTGCCGCCCGGCTTCAAAACCCGCCAAACCTCCCGGAAGCATTTTGCAAGGTCCGGCCAGAAATAGACGGTTTCAAATGCTGTGACTGCATCGAACCAATCGCTGGCAAAAATGATGCGCTGCACGCTGCCCTGCCAGATGACACAGCGATCCCTTTGAATCGCCTCTGCATTGAGACGGCGGGATTTTTCGACGCTGACAGCAGAGTAATCCACGCCCTTTACGATGCCGCGCGGACACCTTTTCAGCAGCCGTTTGATATTCGCTCCGCCGCCGCAGCCGCAGTCCAGCACCTTTGCGTCCGGCGCAAGATGCAGAAAGTGAAGCCCCCACAGCGCCACGGGGGTGTGGGCAAGGTTCATCATGGTGACCATCAGCCTGCCGCCGAAGCCTTTGGGGTCTCTCGTATTTTCAAAAAATGACATCGTTTATCTCCTTTCAACTTTTTTACACTCTGCGTAGGTAAGTGGAATGGAATTCTGCAAAACAACACTTTTGCAAACGGTCCAGCCGTTTTGCTGCAAAAATGCCAGATACGCAGCACTCGTCCATCTGCTGTGCAGCGGAAAGCCTGCAATTTTCAGCGCAAGGGCCTGAAGATTTCCCCAAGGGGAATTCTCTGCATGGGTAAAGGTAGGAGCAATCAGCGTGCCATCGTTTTTAAGCACACGGCGAAACTCGATAAGGGCTTTCTCAGGGTGCGGCACAATGTGCAGTGCATTGGAGACAATGACAACATCAAAGGACTGGTCAGCATAAGGCAGATGGAACATATCCTGCACGGAAAAATACAGCTTGGAGGAAAAATCACCCCGCTTTGCCTGCGCAATCATCGCTGCGGAGGCGTCGGTAGCCTCAATGTGGTCGGCAGAACACAGGAGATGTTTTGCCACCTGCCCTGTGCCGGTGGCTACCTCAAAACGGTTTTGTGCCACACAGCAGGGCGAAGCAATGCATATAATTGATCATAGGCTATTGCGTTCTTGCGCATAAAGCAGTCATACCTTGCTGCATTTCTGTCCCAAAAATTCTTTTTCGTAATGCTCAGCTCCTTGGTTTACATCAACTAACTGCTGCTTATTTGAAAAGCTGCCCGGCGGCAGCATGGCAGCTTGTATATGCGCGTTAGAATAATCTAACCGTTGGATCGTAAAAAAGCTGCCTGCAGCCAAAACGGCGCACCAGCAACGATTCTACGATATTTCGGTCATATAATAGCAGTCTGGCACCCAAATGTCAATAGGGTGCTAAAGGTGCTTTTGTGCGTTTGAATTTCAACAAAAAATCAATAGCGGGCAGTGCGCTTTACACTGCCCGCTATTGAGAAAAGCTTACTTTAGCCGTTTTCGTCCTTGGGAATGGCCAGATTCAAGAGGATGGCAACGAGTGCGGCGGGCACAATGCCGGAGCCGCCGAATACCAGAGAGAGCATCTGCGGTGCGTGTGCAAGGATGCCGTTGTTGGCACCGATGCCATAGCCAAGACCGAGCGCTACAGAGACGATGCTCAGGCTGCGCGGGGTCAGCGGCTCGCGGGTGATGAGCTGAATACCGCTCACCACGATCGAAGAGAACATCATGACAGCTGCGCCGCCCAGCACCGACTGCGGCATGATCGAGACGAGTGCGCCCAGCTTGGGCACCAGACCGCAGAGAATCAGGAAGATGCCGCCGGTGGCCAGCGCAAAGCGGTTGACGACCTTAGTCATGCTGACAAGGCCGACATTCTGGCTGAAGGAGGTGTTGGGCAGCACGCCGAACAGTGCGGCGAAGCTGGAGCCGATACCATCGCAGATGACGCCGCCGGACAGCTCGGTGTCGGTGGCCTCGCGGTCCATGCCGCCCATGATAACGCCGGAAATATCGCCCACGGTTTCGACCGCCGTGACGATGAACATAATCATGACCGGTGCGATCGCGCGCATATCAAACACCGGCTTGACCGGCATCAGCTCGGGCAATGCAAACCATTTGGCCTCGGCCACCTTATTCCAGTTCAGCACCCATGCCTTGGTGTAGGCAACGCCCTCGGCGTTCAGCGCCGTGGTGGGCAGAACAAGGCCCATGAGAAACGCTGCAATGTAGCCGCAGATGATGCCCACCAAAATCGAGGAGGAATTCAAAAAGGTGCTGCCGGAGTGCTTGCAGATCAGGATGACGACCAGCACAAAGATGGCGAGCAGCAGGTTTTCGACCGAGCCGAAATCCTGCGCGGTGTTGCCGCCGCCGAAGGAATTTACACCGACCGAAATCAAGCTCAGACCGATGGAAAGCACCACCGTGCCGGTAACGACAGAGGGCAGCAGCTTGCGCAGCGGCTTCAGAAAAAAGCCGAGCACGGTCTCAAACAGGCCGCCAATCAGGGACGCGCCCATGATTGCGCCGTAGGCCAGTACGCCGCCGCCCATCGAGGCTGCAACCGAGCTGAATACCCCGATGAAGCCGGAGGAGGTGCCCATGATGATAGGCACCTTGCCGCCGATGGGGCCGATGGAATACAGCTGAACCAGTGTGACGATGCCCGCCACAAGCATGGCATTCTGCAGCAGCGTGACGCGCAGGTCGGCAAATTCGCCGCCGGCCAGGCCGCAGGCGCCCGTGATGATAAGCAGCGGCGTAAGGTTGCCGACAAACATCGCCAACACATGCTGCATGCCCAGCGGCAGTGCCTGCTTCAGGGACATCTTGCCTTCAAAGCGGAAGGCTTCGGGGGAAAGATCGTTTTTCTTCATTCCACAACTCCTCAGATAAACTATTACAATATAACATGTACCGCCAAAGCGGAAGGGCATACCGCCCTATTTACACATTATACCATCCCCTGCCCTGTGATTGCAATTCCATCAGCCGCCGCAGCAAAAATTTTGTGTGTTTTTGAAGAAGGCTGAACGGTCAAAAAACCTTGATCGCCTGCTGCTTGCCGTGCAAAGTGTAGTGTACGGTCAGTCCGTCGTCTGCATCCACGGTGCAATTTTCGGCGTGGTCGGTCAATTCCCGCAGGGCGTTGTATTGGCGGCGCATCTCATCCGTATAGCGACTTGGCATATCGGAGGTGAGCAGGATGCCGCTGAACAGCGCATTGACCCGGGCCAGGGTCTGCTTTTGCTGTAGGGTCAGCTTGCAGTTTTCCTCGCGCAGGAAGAATACATCGGGGTCGCTGCCGTAAGCACGCCCGTTGAGCTGGCGGCGGAAAATCGTGTTGCCGATGGACTGCTTTGTGGAGACCCGCTCGCGGTGGAAAAGCCGCATATACCACACATCGTCCCAGTCCAGCCCTACATCACACCCAACGCGACAGTAGTCAACGATACCAAAGGCGGGCATGACTGGCACACCGCAGCCTAAAATCAACTTGTCGCCGCACCATGAGCGCAGCAGTGTCATGGCGCGCTGCATCCGTCCTGCGCGCGATTCCCGGGCGTTGCCGAACGGTGCTGCGCCGTAGAGAAAGTCCAGCTTGACAAGGTCAAAGCCCCAATTCTGCAGGACGCGGTCAAAGACCTGCTTGAGGTAGGCCTGAACCTCCGGGTGGTCAATGTCCAGCGCATAAAAGCTGCTCCAGTTGCAGCCGCAGCACCAGGGCTGACCGTCCGCCTGCAGCAGCCAGTCCGGGTGATCTTTGCAGAGCAGGGATTCCTTTTCGCAGACGAACGGTGCCAGCCACAGTCCTGCCAGAAAGCCGCTTTCATGCGCTGCATCTGCCAGCGAGCGCAGCCCGTTGGGGAATTTGGCAGGGTCAGGCTCCAGCCAGTCTCCTACCTTGCGCTCCCATCCATCGTCGATCTGAAAGAGATCCCCCGCGCGGAAAAGCGTTTTGCAGCCGTTGAGGTCTTCCTGGATCGAGGCCTCATCAATGTTCTGGTAACGGTTATACCAGCTGGAATACCCGGCCAGCCTGCGCGTGGTGCGGGGGCGGCAGCCCAGCGCCGCAAACCATGCGTCAAATACCTCGTCCTCGGTGCCCTCGGCAAAAAAGAGGGAGAACGCAGGAAAGCTGCCGCCGGTATGCTGTACCCCGGCGCAGTCGCGTTCAATGCGCAGCTGTGCGGTGCGGCTGTCATAGTAAAAAATCGTATAGCCCGGTGCCTCGTCCAGGCTGGCCAAAAGGCGGTAGGTCTTTCCGCGCCGGAAATAGCAGTAGGAGAAGCCGTGGCTCTGTCCCCTCTTGCCGCTGTAGGGAACAAAATGATAATCGCCGTAACGGTCAAAGCTGTATTTCTCCAAAAGAAATTTCGGGACACGCTCAACGCCGTGCTGCCGGTCCCATTTGCCCAGTTCCGGGCAGGCGGTCCAGGTTTGGTAGCCGTTCATGAAGATCTTTTCTTCGCGCGCCATCGTCCACGGAAGCGCAGCAACCGCATTTTGCAGCACTCCGGCGGGCAGCTCTGCCCTCAGGCAGACGGCACCGCTGCGCGGGGTGATGACTGCCGTGCCGTCAAACCGGCCGCTGTCTGTTGCGGCATACCACTGCATCTCAGCCATTTTGAGTTTCCTCCCTGTGAAGCGCAGCGCTGATTTCGGCTGCGCGGTCATCCGTCAGGGTGAACCTGCGGCGGAACAGTACAAGCGCCGCCGCAAGGACGGCCATGGGCAGAACGGTCATCATGAGCCGCAGCCCGAGCAGTGTACCGGCGCTCTGGGCAGCAACGGGGCCTGTCTCCTCGGCATTGCCGGCCAGCCCGATCAGATCCAAGCCGATGCCGGTCAGAAAAACCGCCACGCCGGACGCAGCCTTTACAACAAAGGTCTGCATCGAGAAGATAACGCTTTCCTCACGGCGCCCGGTCTTGAGCTGGCCGTAGTCCACACTGTTGGAGAGGAAAAGGGTCGTCAGTACGCTGAGCATGCCGTTGCAGGCAAACACCACCACGCCCGGCACACAGAGCAGTGCCAGACTGCCGGAAAAGCCCGTCAGGCAGAGCAGGAGCAGCACAGCATAGCCGCCCAGCGCCAACCCCAGACTTACCGTAAATACGGCAGTGTTGCTGAGCTTTTTGCGCAGCACCGGATAGAGGACCATCATGCCGAGGATCTGTGCCGCACCGCCGATGGTTGAGAACAGCGTGTAGCTGGCCTTCCAGCCTGTGCCGCCGAAATCGTACTTGAAGAAATAGATGATAAAGTTGGAGGTCAGATACAGCGCCGAGTTGATCAAAACGATGCTGCCTACGACCACAAGCGCCTGATCGTTGGAGAACAGCGCCTTGAACATCTCGCCGACGGTGGCGGTCTTTATCTCGGCGCTGCCGGTCTCCTTGACGCTGGCGCAGCAGATCGCCTCGGTAACCACAAAGATGACAGCCACGAGCAGTGCTACCCAGCGGAAGCCGGTGCGCTCGCTGTCGCCGCCCAAAGCACCAACCAGCAGCATGGTAAACATCGCAATGAGCGCCGAGCCGACACCCGCACAGGTGCGGCCCACGACCGACAGGTTTTCTCGGTCAGCAGGGGTGCGGGTCACGGCGGGGATCATCGACCAGTAAGGAATGTCCATCATCGTGTAGGTGACGCCCCACAGGATGTAGATGACGCTGAAGTAGACCATCATGTCGGCACCCTCCAGCACCGGCGCGGCAAACAGCGCGTAGAGAACCACCGCATTCAGGACAGTGCCGCTGAGGATCCACGGACGGAACCGTCCCCAGCGGGTGCGGGTCTTGGCCACCAGCACCCCCATAAAGGGATCGTTGAAGGCGTCAAACACACGCGCGATCATCAGGATCAGGCCGACAAAGGTGGCCGGCAGGCCCAGCACATCCTGATAATAGTACATGACATAGGAGGCAGACAGCGCGTAGACCATATCCTTGCCCACTGCGCCGATGCCGAAGGCGGCTTTTTGCTTTGTTGTCAGTTCCATACTGCACACTCCTTCTTTGTGACGGTAAATTCTACGGTGACAGGCGCACACTGCGGGGCCGAGACGGTCAGCGCGGCTCTACCTGTCTGCCCGACTGTGCGCAGATAAGTCCCGCCCATGCCGCCCTCAGCGGTTGCCGCCGCAGGGCCGACCAGCACGGCGGCACCGGTCACGGCAAAGGTCAGCGGCAGCTGTGCATAGACGGCAGGGCTGCCGTTTTCATCAAGGATCCGCACCCGAACTCCGGCCATACCGTAGGTGTCACCCTCCTGCAGGACGGTGGCGGAGGGCGTTACCTCAAGATGCAGCCGGTGGCTGGGGCAGAGCGTGACGCTCTTTACCACGGTATCCCCGTTTTTGGCATCGAACCGCCAACGCGTAGCCGCGCCGCCCCAGTTGCCGACATACTTGCCGTACAGCGCCACACCGTCCGCAAAGCTCATCTTATAGCGCACCATGCACCACGCCAGCTTCAGCTTGTAGCGCAGCGGCAGCCCGGCCAAGCCGTAGCGCCCGGCTGCAAGCAGACAGTCGCGCAGCGTATCGGCCTTTGCCTTGTCAAAATGCTCCTGCGTTTCAAGCAGGACACCGATTGTGTCATCCACGGCCAGCGGCGGGTGCGGCAGCGCCGTCCAGCCGCTTTTGTGCAGGGTCGTCACAAACACATCGTTTTTGTAAAGATCCACCCGCTCGGCGTTAGTAAACACATAGACCGTGCCGATTTGCCCGGCAGGATAGTCACCGATGTCCATCGTGGAGCTGACCGTCAGCACCGGCTCCTCCCCGCCCTGCGATGCGTAGACGGACGCCGCCAGCTTGGGATTGCGGAAGCTGTCCAGCACGCCGTGATAGCAGATGCGGTCCCCGGAGCCGAAATCCTTGTGGGTGGCATAATCAAACATACACCAGCCAAAGCAGCCCGCATGCTCTCCATCTGCGTAGGCGGCGTCCAACACCCGCGCATGGCGCAGGGCATGCTCCTGCCGGTGCGGGGCATCGTCACAGGACTTGGTGGGGTACATGTGGCCGTTGCATTCTGAGATCAGCAGAGCCTTGCTCAAATCAGGCGTTACATCCTTTTTCCGCTTGGCCCCAGCGTTTGAGCCGTTGTGGGAGAAATCGTTGTAGGCGTAAACATCTTCCAGGAGATGGCTCTTTTCCAGATACCGCACGCCAGAGGTCGCCCGGCTCGGGTCCAGTGCGTGGGCGATTTGGTTGGTGCGCGTATAGAATTCGTCATCGTCTACGCTCTCGTTGATGCGCACACCCCACAGTATGATGCTGGGGTGATTGCGGTTTTGCAGCAGCATCTCCCGCAGCATGGCGCAGGCGCGGTCCTTCCATGCCCCATCGCCGATGTGCTGCCAGCCGGGCAGCTCGGTAAATACAAGCAGGCCCAGCCGGTCACATTCATCAAGGAAATACTGGCTTTGCGGGTAATGGCTCGTGCGCACCGCATTACAGTGCAGCTCGTTTTTCAGGATGCGGGCGTCCTGCCGCTGCAGGCTTTCCGGCGCGGCGTAGCCAATGTATGGGTAGCTTTGGTGGCGGTTCAGCCCGCGCAGAAAGGTCTTTTTCCCGTTCAGATAAAAGCCGTCCGCTCGGAACACAGCCGTCCGGAAACCGAAGGAGGTTTCCCGGCTGTGCAGTACCTGCTCATCGGTATCGAGCAGCTCTGCTATGCAGCGGTAGAGATTCGGATGCTCGGTGTCCCACGGTGCGGCATCAGGCAGCGTAAGGCGGCATTCCGCCGATTCTGCCGGGGACAGCTGGCGGCTCACCAGCGTTTTGCCCGCACTGCTGCAGAGCCGGACGCGCAGCGCAGCGGCCTTTTCCGGTGCTTCTACGGTCAGCTGTACAGCAGCCTCGGTCAGCGTCGGTGTGTACACGAAAAGATCGCTCACACGGCTCTGCGGCGAGGTTTCAAGCCAGACCTCCCGGTATAGACCGCCGTAGGTCAGGTAGTCGACGACAAAGCCGAAGGGCGGCAGGCTGGGATCCTCGCGCGTATCCAGCCGCACGGCCAGCAGATTTTCTGTGCCGCGGTGCACAAGGTCGGTAATTTCGATGGTGAAGCCGGTGTAGCCGCCCTGATGCTGCCCGGCCAGCTGGCCGTTCAGGTAGATCTCCGCCTGATGGGCGGCCCCGTCAAAGCGCAGGAATACCCGGGGCGCATCGGGAACGGTCAGTGTGCGACGGTAACCGCAGACCATCTCATAGTCAGAGGGGTCTGCGTAGTGGAGCGGCAGCTCCCGGCAGGTATGGGGCAGACGCACCGGACGACAGCCAACAGGTTCACCCCGACAGAAGGCATCGCTCCATTGCTCTGTAAATTCCCAGTGATTGCAAAGACTGTATCTCATCGTACCAACAACCCCTCCAGTAAAATGGAAATCATCTCATCCAGGGCATCCGTGTAGGATATGCCTTGCGCATCGAGCGTGCTGTCTGCAAGAAAATCCTCAATGGAAGCGGAGATCATCCGCTGCAGAACCGGCAGGGATACCCGACGGATAACGCCCTCCCCCATCGCCTGCTCCAGCAGTGCCAAGGTAGGCTCCCAGCCGGTTTCCAGATGCTCCCGCACGCGCACTGCGACTCTGGGATATTTTTCATCCAAAAAATCCATCTGCTGCAGATCCAGCGCGGTGTACTCCTCCGGCAGGGCGATAATGACCGCCCGCAGCTTTTCAGCCAGGGTGCCGGGGCCGTCAAGGATGCGCTGCTTGCGGGCGTGGATCCTTGTGAACGCATCGTCCACCATATCCAGCAGCAGCGCCTCCTTGGAGGGGTAGACTGCGTAGATCGTCTTTTTGCTGATGTGCATCATCGCAGCGGCCTGCTGCATCGTAAAGCGCAGCCCGTCCATGCGGAACAGCTCCATTCCGACTGCGCGCAGTCTTGTGCGCAGTTCGTTGTGTTCGTCCATCACTTGCCTCCTGCGGAAACCCGATTTAGCTTTCCGGTTTCCATTGTAGTGCGGAAATCGGTGCGATTCAAGCGGTTTCCTGCACTTTCTACCTTTTTGCCAATCGGGCACAGATTTTTTCGTCATATCGCCCATTCGCAAAAGCTGTAACGAGACAGAAAAACGCCCCCGCACAGTGATGCGGGGGCGCTTTGCAGGTGCCTCAGTTCGTTTTTTCAGTTTTTTGCTGCAGGCGGGTCAGCTCCCGCAGCTCACGCACGGTGAAAAGACCGCAGACGATGGCGGCAGCGCCGTCCGCAATGGGACCTGCGTACATGACGCCGTCAATGCCCATAAAGAGTGGGAAGATGACGATGAGCGGCAGCAGGAACAAAATCTGGCGTGTCAGGGACATGAATACGCCGAGGCGCGCCTTGCCAATCGAGTTGAAGAAGTTGGAGGTGACCGGCTGGATGCCGTTGATCAGCGTCAGGAACATATAAATGCGGAAGTACCGCTCCGAAAACTGGTAGTACATCTCGCCGCCGGTGCCGAAAATACTGATGATCTGCCGCGGGAAAAGCTGGAAGCAGGCAAACGCTGCCAGAGAAAGCCCGGTAGCCACAGCCAGCGCCAGCAGATAGCTCTTTTTGACGCGGCGGTAGAGCGCAGCACCGTAATTGAAGCCGATGATCGGCTGTACGCCCTGCGAAATGCCGATGACAAAGGACATAAAGATCATGTTGACCTTTGAGATGATGCCCGCGCAGGCCAGAGGAATATCGCTGCCGTAGATAGACAGTGCACCGTAGTGTGCAAGGGTGTTGTTCAAAACGATCTGGACAACAGCCATAGCGATCTGGTTGAAGCAGGCAGATGCACCGTAGCTGAAGATCTTGCGTGTTCTGTAACCGTCAATCGTAAAGCAGCCCCGTGAGAAGGGTACAGATTTAAAATGGAAGAGATACCGCATGCTGATGCAGAACGAGGCAATCTGCCCGAGAATCGTGGCAAGTGCAGCGCCGGTCATACCCATATCCAGCCCGAAGATGAACAGCGGATCAAGGGCCGTATTGATAAGTGCGCCGATGAGCATCGACATCATGGAATAGCGCGGGCTGCCGTCTGCCAGGATCAACTTGCTCATGCCGGTATTCATAATAAGGAACGGAAATCCCAGCGCTGTGATGCGAGTGTAGGCCTCTGCGTAGGGCAAAACATCCGGCGTAGCGCCGAAGAATTTCAGCATCGGCGTCAGAAAAAGCAGCGTGACCGCCATCAGCACAGTGCCGAACAGCGCCATCAGACACAGGCCGTTGCCTGCATATTCAGCAGAACGCTTTTCATTGCCTGCACCCAGCTGGAGACTGAAATTCGTCGCACTGCCGATACCAAGCAGCAGCGCAATGGCTGTGCAGGCAATCGAGAGAGGAAACGCAATGTTGGTGGCAGCATTGCCCAGCAGACCCACACCCTGCCCGATAAAGATCTGGTCAACAATGTTGTACAGCGACGTCACCAGCATCGAGATAATGCAGGGAATGGCAAAGCCGACAAGCAGCTTGCCTTCTTTTTCATATCCAAGCGGGTTGGCAGCATCAGCCTGTGATGAAACAGTTTTTACGCTCATGCAGTTTTATCTCCTTTAATCCTGTTAATAATCGCAAATATAATAATAGTAACAAAATCCGGTAGGAAATACAAGTCCGTTTGCCTTGAGGCGCTTGAGCTTGCCCTACATGAGCCGGAGACCGTGACACAAACAAAACCGGGGCGAACTTTTCGTTCGCCCCGGCAGTACCTAAATGATTGGAGTCATAGCCTCATAACCTTTATTCGTTATTTTTCGGAGTTGGTTCCTATTTTCATGGGGAATCATTCCCTTGCAGAATTTCAGGCTTTGAGATGGAGGATCAACCTCTGACACTTAGTACATTGGAGTTTCTCCTTATGGATCAGGTGGATTTCAAATACCCTCTGTTGGGTGGCGTGGAACCAGTCATGATAACCAGCCTTCTTTCATCCTGATCTATATGCTGCATGGGGGTCTTTGATGACGGCTCCTGAGTCTGCTGTTTAAAAGTAAGCTACCTGACATCTTGTTCAATATTCTTTGTACAGGTTATGACCTGCGGCTTCGGATGCGGCGCTTTTTCATTCAGCAGGCCCAGGCCCGCCGGTGATGAATAGGATCTTTAAAGTTTGCCATTGGACTTGAGCCTCCTTCCTTACGAAATACCGCCGGTGTCTTGCTTTCTTTGGAGGTTTCTTATGACACTTCTCCTTGGAAGATCAGCTTCTCTTGGAGTTGTCTGCTCCTTATCTCCGGCTGTTTTCTTTCTGTGACTATACTATACCACAGCCCCTGGGATTCGTCTATTCGCAGATATGCCAACGATGCAGCGAAAGATTTGTGCAGTTTCAAGCTTGCCGCTCCGGGCAAAAAATGGTATAATAAATATGTTGGGCTGCTGTACAGCCCAGACCGTGCGCTGTCCCTTTTGGCAAGGGACGGCGCTTTTTTGGCGGGATTGTGCTGTGGTCCCACGGGCTGATCTGAACAGGCATTAAACAATATTCACTGCAAAACTACTGTAAAGCAGCTGCCGCTGCCGGGGCGGCTGTCCACAGTGACAGCGCCGCCGTGCAGGGCGGCTATTTTTTGTGCCATGGCAAGGCCCAAGCCGTTGCCCTGCGTCCGGTGGCTGGTGTCCCCCTGATAGAACTGCTCAAAGATATGGCGGCAGGTCTCGGCATCCATACCGCAGCCATGGTCAGTGACAGCCACAACCGGTCTGCCCTGCTCGCAGTGCAGTGTTACGCTTATGGTTCCGTTCTCCGGGCTGAACTTGGCGGCGTTGTCCAGCAGATTCAGCCAGATCTCCTTTACCAGCGCTTCGCTGCCGTGGTAGGTGCAGGGGGCCAGCTCGGCCTCAAACTGCAGCGGCTTATCGCGCCACTTTTGCCGGGTCACAAGGATGCACTGGCGCAGCTGCTCATCCAGCGAAAAGTCTGTACAGTCGGTCAGAATGGTCTGTGCCTCGATACGATTCAAGAGCAGCACACTGCCGGAAAGCTGTGCCAGCCGCCTGCTCTCATCGCGGATGATTTGCAGATACTCGCGCTGCTCCTCTGGGGTGACATCCTCGTCCAGCAGCAGGTCGGCAAAGCCGCTGATGCTGACGATGGGTGTCTTGAACTCATGGGAAAAGTTATTTACAAAATCCTTGCGCAGCAGCTCGGTGCCGGAAAGCTCCTCCGCCGCTTTGTTGAAGGCTGCTTTGAACTCCCGGATCTCGGTGGGCTCATACCCGTGGACGGCGGGCTGCAAGCGCACGGTGAAGTCCCCCGCCGCCAGCCGGTTCATCGCCTGTATGATGTTTTTGATAGGCTTTATTAACACAAGGCGAATCGCAACCACAAGGCTGACGGCCATCAAAATACAGCTGGCATACAAAATAACCAGCGCACCGCCGATGCTGACGCTGCCGTCTTGAATAAAAAAGCCGTGGTCAGCCTCCGATACCACCAGCACCGTCACAACGGTCAGATTCAGTGTAACGATGAAAAACAGGTTCAGCACCAGCAGCATTGTCAAATTTACGGTGCGCATGCAGTCGCGCAGCTTATTTACAAATTGCGCCATATCACACCTTCTTTATAGCGCGGTAACCGATGCCGCGAATGGTCTGTATTTCAAACTCCGGCCAGTCGTAAAAGCGGGTGCGCAGCCGATTGATATGAACATTCACCGTTTTGTCGTCACTTTCGCTGTCCATGCCCCAAATCTCATCCAGCAGCTCCAGCCGGGTAAAGGTCCTTTCCGGATAAGCCAGCAGCTTGTATAGGAGGTTGAACTCCTTGGGCGGCAGCACCTGCGCATCGTGGCCGCGCCGCACGGTGTGGGTGTCGTAGTCCAGCTCGACATCCCCTATCGTGATCCTGTGCTCATCCACGATGCGGGCGCGGCGCAGCAGAGCCTTGATGCGCAGCACAAGCTCCTGCCGGTCCGGCGGTTTTGTCATATAATCATCGGTACCAACGATAAAACCCGTGTGCTTGTCCTGCGGCATATCCTTGGCCGTCAGCATTAAAATAGGCAGCATGCTGCCGCTTTCCCGGATGGTCCTGGTCAGGGTAAAGCCATCCATCCGGGGCATCATCACATCGCAGAGCAGCAGATCTATCTGGTTGTGGTCGAGCATTTCCAGCGCCTGCACACCGTCGGCAGCAATCAGCGGCTCATAGCCCGCTCGCTTTACGATGGCGCAAAGCAGACGCGCCGTGCTGGGGTCATCCTCGGCAATCAAAATACGAAACATCCGTGTATCCTCCTTAGGGCAATACCGCACAATTCCCGCCTAAGGGCTTACGCACCGCTCCGGCGGATCTCCGCGCCAAGAGCCGCCGCAAGCGGCGGTTGCGCTCCGAAGCGCCTCGCTGCGGCTCGGTGTGCGGCACGGCATCTGCGTTGCCAAAATGCTCGATAATGTCGGGTTGCGGTACCC
>ERZ773229.1086-NODE-1086-length-20094-cov-4.949548_pt1 | contig 20094 bp, 20 predicted proteins | sample MGYA00580992_ERZ773229 | MGnify/ENA primary metagenome ERZ773229 (study PRJEB29015, sample SAMEA2737795) | human gut metagenome | biome: human gut; feature: human-associated habitat; material: faeces | place: China | collected 2012 ... | reverse complement strand
ACCGCTTTGAGCCCGAAGGCTGGACCCCGAAGTTCAAGGTGATCGAAGTGTGGAACAAGGCGTTCCCCGCAGCCTGATGCCGGCAGTGTGGATGCCGTGCTCGGTTCGGACCTTTTCCGTGAAAATGGGGCTGTTGCAAAATAGCTCTCTGAAAAAATCATGAACAAAACCCGGAACCTTTTCTCGGCCAAAACGGCTCAAAAAGGGTTCCGGGTTTTTGATGTTATGCTGTTTCCGCCTTATCCGTTCCACCCTCTGGCAGAGGGGTCCAGCATTTCGGTGGCAGAGTAAATGAGGGCGTTGCAGATGGCTGCAGCCACATTGCTGCCGCCCTTGCGGCCCATGGCGGCGATGGCAGGCACGCCGTATCGCTCGCAGGCGGCAAACAGTACTTCCTTGCTTTCCACCACATTCACAAACCCCACCGGCACGCCAATGACCAGTGCAGGCCGCAGACCGGCTTCCATTTCCTCCGCAATGGTCAAAAGGGCCGTGGGCGCATTGCCAATGGCCAGAATGGCCCCCGGGTGCTCCCGGGCAGCGCGGTGCATGGCGGCAACGGCACGGGTGGTGCCCGCCTGCTTTGCGGCTTCGGCCACAGCGGGGTCTGCCATGTAGCAGATGGCTTCACCGTTCAGTTTTTTCAGGCCCGGCTTTGTGATGCCCGCCAGCGCCATATTGGTGTCGGTAACGATGAAAGCACCCGCGTGCAGGGCCTTGACTGCGGCTTCCACCGCGCCGGGTGTAAAGCGCAGATTTTTGGCATAGTCGAAATCCGCGGTGGTGTGGATGACCCGCTTGACCACCGCAGCCGTCTCCGGCGGCGGGGTCAGGCCCAGCTCGTCCAGTTCCCTTGTGATAATGGAGATGCTCGTCCGTTCAATGTCGGCGGGCAGATGATGCTGCGGTGTCATGTGTTGTCTCCTTTTTGCATTCCCATGGCGGCATAGATAGCGGGCATATCCAGTGCCGCGCGCACACCATCGGCAAGCAAATCAAACTGCTGCTGACGGTACTGCTCCATGGGGATAAGCTCGGCCCCGGCCGGATCGATGCCCTTCCGTTTGCACAAAAATGCGGTCAGTTTTTCGGTCAGTTCGCCGGTGTCGAACAGCCCGTGCAGGTAGGTGCCGAACACATTGCCCTGCACACAGCCCTCCGGCGTGCCGTCTGCAAGGGTGCAGAACGCACTGCCCCGCACCTCGGTGCGGCCTGCGTGGATCTCGTAGCCCGTGAGCGCTGCCCCGGCAAAGGGGGCAGCGGCAGCACGGGCTGCGGTCTGGGTCAGGTGCTTTTCGGTGCCGAACACCGTCGTGGTGGGCAGCAGGCCAAGGCCCCGCAGGGTGCAGGGGGTGCCGCTCTCCTCCCCTGCCGGGTCGCAGAGCTGTTCGCCCAGCATCTGATAGCCGCCGCACACGCCCAGCACCGGCGTACCGGCTGCCGAAAGCCTGAGCACCGCCGCTTCCAGTCCGCTTTCCCGCAGCCAGCGCAGGTCGTCCATGGTGTTCTTGGTGCCGGGCAGGATGACGAGATCCGGTGCACCCAGCTGGCGGGTGCGCTGCACATACCGCACGCCCAGCAGCGGGTGCTGTTCCAGCGGGATAAAGTCGGTGAAGTTGGACACATGCGGCAGGCGCAGGATGGCGATATCCAGCGGTTTGACGGCGCTTTTTGCTTCCAGACGATCCGAGAGAGAATCCTCGTCCTCGATCTCCACCCGCAGATACGGCACCACACCCACTACGGGCAGGTGCGTTTTTTCTTCCAGCATGGCAAGGCCGGGCCGCAGGATCTCCACATCGCCCCGGAACTTGTTGATGATGAGCCCCCTGATGCGGGCACGCTCGTCGGCTTCCAGCAGCTCCACGGTGCCGTACAGCTGCGCGAATACGCCGCCCCGGTCGATATCGCCCGCCAGCAGCACCGGCGCATCCACCAGCTTTGCAAGGCCCATGTTCACGATATCGTCGGCTTTCAGGTTGATCTCTGCCGGGCTGCCCGCGCCTTCGATCACGATAATGTCGTTCTCGGCGGCAAGGCTGTTGTAGGCTTCCAGAATGTCCGGGATAAGGCTGCGCTTCATTTTAAAGTAGGCGGCGGCAGGCATCTGGCCCCGGGCCTTGCCATTCACAATGACCTGACTGCCCACATCGCTGCTGGGCTTGAGCAGGATGGGGTTCATCCGCACATCCGGTTCTGTGCCCGCAGCCTGCGCCTGCACCACCTGCGCACGGCCCATCTCCGCGCCGTCGCGGGTGACGAAGCTGTTCAGGGCCATGTTCTGGCTTTTGAAAGGGGCCACGCGGTAGCCATCCTGCGCAAAGATGCGGCACAGCGCCGCGCACAGCAGGCTTTTGCCCGCACCGCTCATGGTGCCCTGCACCATAATGCATTTTGCCTTGCTCATTGTGCCACCTCCGGCAGGGTTTCGGCCAGCAGTGCAAGCAGCTGCCGGTTCTCGTTTTCTGTGCGCACGGCGGTGCGGTACCAGCTGGCATCAAGGCCCGGATAATTGCCGCAGCTGCGCAGTACTGCACCCTTGCGGCGCAGCGCTTCGCCCAGCGCTTCCGGCGCGCGGAACAGCAGATAGTTAGCCCGGCCCTCGATCACCCGCAGGCCCAGCGCCCGCAGGCCGTCTGCCAGCACAGGCCGCTGTGCTTCGATCAATGCACGCACCTTCGCCACATATTCCGTCTCGTCCAGCGCAGCGATGCCCGCCGCCTGTGCCAGGCTGGAAACCGCCCACGGCTGGCCCGCTGCCCGCATCCGGGCAAGCAGCTCTGTATCAGAGCACAGGCAATAGCCCAGACGCACGCCTGCCATGCCGTAAAGCTTGGTGAAGGCTTTTAAAATAATCAGTTTTTTGCTGTTTTTCAGCAGATGCTTTGCCGAAAGGCCTTCGCCCTCCGGCAGAAAATCCAGAAAGCATTCGTCCACGGCCAGCACCGCACCCACGGCTTCGCATCTGCGCAGCAGCGCTTCCACAAGGGCAGGCTCTGCCAGCTGGCCGGTGGGGTTGTTGGGCTGACAGAGGAACACCATATTTGTACCCGGGTGCACCGCGTTCAGGAGATCCTTCGTCACCGCAAAATCGTTTTCTTCCCGCAAAAAATGCCGTTCCACCCTGCAGCCTGCCGTTTCAAGGGCGGTGGCATACTCGGCAAAAGTGGGGGCCGTTACCAGTGCAGTGCGGGGCTTTGCAGCCAGCGCCAGCCGGAAGATGAGGTCTGCCGCGCCGTTGCCGCACAGCAGCCATTCGGCGGGCACTCCCTCAGCCACCGCCAGTTTTTCACGCAGGGCCCGGCACAGCGGGTCGGGGTAGCGGTCGGCCGTGGCAAGCGCTGCCGTAATGGCCTTTGCCACCCCTTCCGGCAGCCCCAGCGGACTGACATTGGCCGAAAAATCCAGCGGGTCGCGGCCAAACTCGGCGCGGTAGCCCGCCCAGTCGCCGCCATGGGTCAGTGGTTTCATGCAAGACACCCCCGTATCACAAGGCCCAGCACCACCGCCAGCATGCTGGCCGCATACATCATGCGGTTGGCGCGCAGGATGTCCTGCGGCTCAATGGGGCGCAGGGCATCACCGATGGTAGGCTTGGGGTAATATTCGCCAAAATAGTAAGCCGGGCCGGCCAGCTGCACGCCCAGTGCACCGGCGCAGGCGCTTTCGGTCTGGGCGCTGTTGGGGCTGGCGTGGTTGCGCCGGTCCCGCCGCCAGATGCGCCATGCGCCCTTGGCATCGTTGCCGGTAAAGGCCGCTGCGGCCACCCACAAAAGGGCGGCAATGCGGCTGGGGATGTAGTTGGCCACATCGTCCAGCTTCGCGGCTGCACGGCCAAAATAAAGGTACTTCTCGTTCTTGTAGCCCAGCATGCTGTCCATGGTATTGATAGCCTTGTAGGTCAGCGCCAGCGGTGCCCCGCCGATGAGCATATACAGCAGCGGCGCAATGACGCCGTCGCTGGCATTTTCGGCCACCGTTTCCACCGCGGCCTTGGTCACGCCCTCGGCGGTCAGGTCCTGGGTGTCGCGGCCCACGATGCGGCTCACGGCTTTGCGAGCGGCGGGCAAGTCGTTTTTAATAAGCTGAGCGTGCACATTTGTGCTCTCCTGCGCAAGGCCCCTTGCCGCCAGCGCCTGCCCGCACCAGAACATCTGCACCGCAAGGCCCAGCCACGGGCTGAGCTTTGCCGCCGCCAGACACACAAGGCTCGTGACCAGAAAGGTGCCCACCGGCAGGCAGAACGCCGTCACGGCACCGCCCAGCAGCTCGCCCTGCGGGGTGCCGGGCAGGCGGGCGCGCAGGAACTTTTCCAGCCGGGAGATACATCTTCCCATAAGCACCACCGGGTGCGGCAGCCACGCCGGGTCGCCGAAGAGCTCGTCCAGCACAAAACCGCCGACAACTGCCTGAAGGATCATGCCCTGCTCTCCTTTGTGTACTGGACGGTCTTCACGAGATACAGCAGATGCTTTTCCGTCCAGTCCTTTGCATCCAGCACAAAGCCGCCCGCGTTGGGCCCGCACCATGCGTAATAGTCCCTGTGGGGGACGGCAAACCGCTCCATGGCGGCCATCTGGGTGCCGCCGTGGGCCAGAATGACCAGCCGTTCTTCGCCTGCGGCAAGGGCTTTATCGATCAGCTCTGCCACGGTGCGGCAGATGCGGTCTGAAAAATCCGTCTTGCGCTCTCCATCCGGGCAGGGGCTTTCGCAGTTGGCCTTCACCCATGCCTGATACTCGGGGTCCTTTTCCATCTCGATGAAATTGCGGCCCTCAAAGCTGCCAAAGCACATCTCTTTCAGGCCGTCCACCGGCACAAGCTTTGCCTCCGGGAACAGGATGCGCGCCGTCTGGCTGGTGCGCTGCAAGGTGGAAACATAGACCACATCGGGGTCAAAATCTGCCCGGCGCAGCTGGGCAGCGCCTTCGGGTGAGAGCGGGATATCGCGCTGGCCCTGATAACGCTTCTGGGCGTTGTATTCCGTCTGGCCATGACGCAGAAGATAGATCAGCATTGAGACAATTCTCCTTTCAAAACCGTGGGGATGCCGCAGAACATCTGCACCACGCACTCTGCCCGTGCGGCCAGCAGGCAGGCAAGCCTGCCCGCCGCCTCGCGGTCTGCGCGCTGTTTGACATCCATCGGCACAACACCGCCGCCTACCTCGGTGGCGATGAGGATATCGTATTCATGGGCAAGCTTGTCTGCCAAGGCAGGCAGGTCGGCGGCATCGGCAGCCAATACCTGCACGTCCGAAAGACGCTTGCCGGGAAGTGTTTGCGCAAAGGTGCGCTTGCCGCTGTAGAGCGGCCCGGTAATAAAGATCATAGCAGCCCTCCCCACTGGCAGGCACACAGCGCCGCCAGCATCCAGAGCTCGGCCTTTTGCAAAAACCACCCGGCAAGGTCGCCGGTGATGCCGCCGAACTGTTTCCGGCTCACGGCATGGTAGCGCCAGAGCACCGCCAGCGCTGCCAGCACCAGCGCCCAGCCGCCCAGCGCCGCCATACCCACGCACAGCACTGCGGCCAGCACCGCCAGCACCCGGCGCACCACAGTTTTGTCTGCTGCAGTGGCAAAGGTGTGTGCAAGACCGGTGTTTTTTGCCATGGGGAACGATGCCACCGCAAGGCCCGAAAGCGCCCGTTCCAGCACCAGTGCCAGAACCCACAGCACACCCACGCGGGGTGTAAAACTCACACAGGTGCACAGGGCAAAATAGGCCAGAAAATAGCTGCACAGTCGGATGACCGCAAAGGCACCGCAATGGGGGTCTTTTAATATTTCCAGCTTCTTTTCTCGGTCGCCGTAGCTGGAAAGGGCATCGCAGGTGTCGGCGTAGCCGTCCAGATGGATGCCGCCGGTGATCCATACCGGGATCAGCGCAAAGCCTGCCGCCTTGGCAAGGCCCGGCAGGGGCAGCACCCCGCACACGCACCATGCCGCCCCAATCACGACACCAATGAGCGGGAAGGCGCACATGGCATAACGCATATTCTTTTCGTTCCAGTCGAACTGCGGCACCGGGATGGCCGAAAACATGGCAAAGGCCACCGCAATGGTCTGCAAAACGATCATTTTTCCACTCCTTTATAGTACACGGGGATGCCGCATACCACCCGCACCACCGCATCTGCCCGGGCGGCAAAGGCATTGTTCACCTGCGCCAGTGCCAGCAGATAGCGGCCTGTGTCACCGGCATAGTCGGCCCCGCCGCTGAACACCTCGTTGGAAACAACGATGAGGTTTTCGCACTGGGCTGCAAGGCTTTCCAGCCCGTGCAGGATGGCTTTGGCCGCGTTTTCCCCTGCTCCCGCCGGGTCGTACAGCTCGTTGGCCGCAAGGTTGCCCAGGTCTTCCAGCAAGGCGGTGCCCCGCGCAGGCAGACGCACATTGTCCAGATGCAAGGGACACTCCACCGTTTCAAACTGCTTTGCGGCCCGCATTTTGCGGTGCTTTTCTACCCGGGCGGCACACTCGGCATCCCACACCTGCATGGTGGCAAGATAGTAGCGGGGGCCGGTGGTTTTCAGCACAAGGCTCTCGGCGTATTCACTTTTGCCGCTGGCCGCGCCGCCCAGAACCAGCGTCAACATTGGGGCGTATACGGCGCAATGCCGCCCTCCGCAAAGGAGTAGCACCCGCCGTATACGGCCAGCGCCATATCCCACAGCGGGATGCTGGCCACCGCGCCGGTGCCCTCGCCCAGATGCAGCCCCGCCGTAATGATGGGTGCCTTGCCCAGTGCTTCCAGCACGATGCGCGCGGCAGGCTCTGCCGAGCAGTGGCTTGCAAACACAGCCTTTGCCGCCGCCGGGCACAGCCGCACGGCGCACAGCGCGGCCACTCCGCTGATAAAGCCATCTGCCAGCACTGGCACGCCGGCCAGTGCACCGCCCAGAAACACACCGCACAGGCCCGCGATATCAAAGCCGCCAAGCTTGGAAAGCACATCCAATGTGTCTTCCGGGTCCGGCTCATTGCAAAGGATGCCGCGGCAGATGGCATCCACCTTGCGGGCAAGCCCTTCGTCCGAGAGGCCCGCACCGCGCCCGGTCATAAGCTCCACGGGCTGGCCCAGCAGCACCGCCGCCACCGCGCTGGAGGTGGTGGTATTGCCAATGCCCATTTCACCGGTGGCGATGAGCCTGTAGCCATCCTCTGCCAGTTCCCGGGCAAGGGCAATGCCCTCCCCAACGGCCTGCACGGCCTCGGCCCGGCTCATGGCAGGGCCTTGGGTAAAATCCGCCGTGCCTGCGGCAATGCGGCAGCTGCGCACGCCGGGCACCGGTTCGCCTGCCATGCCCATATCCACGGGCAGAACATCGCAGTGGGCCGTGCGGGCCATCTGGCACACACTGGTGCGCCGCATGGCAAGGTTTTCGGCCACGGCACGGGTCACTTCCTGCCCGGTCTGGCTCACGCCCTGCGCCACCACGCCGTTATCCGCGCAGAGCACCACCACCACCCGGCGGGAAAGATCAAGCTCCGCACTGCCGGTAAGGGCGGCGGCATCCTCCAGCATGGTCTCCAGCCGGCCCAACCCGCCCAGAGGCTTTGCAAGGCTGGCCCAGTGGGCGTGTGCCGCCGCACGGGCGGCTTCGTTGGCCGGGGTGATACCCGCCAAAAGTGCATTCAGTTCCGTTTCGGTCATTTTGGTCATCCTTTTGTTTTGCTGTATCGTTCTGCCGCGCGCACAAAGCGGCCCGGCAGGGGCGTGCCCGCCCAGTATAAATGCGGGAACCCCGCATAGAAATTCTCGTTTGCAAAGCCGCATTCCCACTGCATTTTTTCGTTTTTGCAGGCAGTAAATGCAGTGCCGTTTGCGGTGGAATCCCAGTGGTGGAATTCGTGGATGGGCAGCGTTTCTCCGGCGCAGAAGAGCATACTGTCCGCCTTGGCGGTCATTTCGGCATAGCCAAAGCGCACCAGCCTTCCCACCCGGATGCCATCGCCCGGCAGAACGTCTGCCATGGGCCACGCCTTACCGTCGGCATCCTCAAGGCTCCGGCCCAGATACAAAAAGCCGCCGCATTCGGCCGCTGTGGGCAGGCCCGCCTGCACGGCCTGCCGGATGGAGGCCCGCATGGTTTTGTTTTCGCTCAGGGCCTGCGCATACAGCTCCGGGTAGCCGCCGGGCAGATACAGCCCGCCTATATTTTCCGGCAAAACCGCATCCTGCACCGGGCTGAAAAGCACAAGCTCCGCCCCGGCATCCCGCAGTGCGTCCAGCGTTTCGGCATAGGTAAAGCAGAACGCCTCGTCCTTTGCCACCGCAATGCGGACGGATGTGGGTGCAGCTGCTCCCGGCAAAGCTTCCGGCGCAGGCTTTTCGGTCAGCACGGCAAGGCGCTGCCAATCCAGCACCAGTGCATCGGCCAGCAGGGCGATCTTTTCCTGCAGGTCGGCAATTTCATCTGCAGTCTTCAGGCCGAGGTGTCGGCTTTCTACCGCTGCCTGCGGCAAATGGGGCAGATAACCCAACACCGGCAGGCCGGTCTCCCTTTCCAGCAGGGCCTTGAGCATTTTATACAGTTTTTCGGAACAATCATTGAGCAGGATGCCCGAAACATGGCTGTTTTTGCGGAAGTTCATAAGGCCCTGAATTTGCGCGGCCAGTGTCACGCTGGCACCCTTGGGCTGTACCACCAGCAGCACCGGCAGGCCCAGCGTATCCGCCAGTTCCCAAGCGCTGGCACGGGTGGTCAGGCCCTGACCATCATAAAAGCCCATAGCGCCCTCGCACACGGCGGCACCATGCCCGGCGGCATAGCGGGCAAAAATGGCCCGCACCATATCCCTGTTGGAAAGAAACAGATCCAGATTGTGGCTGTCCACCTGCAGAGCCGAGCGGTGGAACATGGGGTCGATGTAGTCCGGCCCGCTTTTGAACGCACAGGGGTCGGCCCCGCGCTTTTTCAGCGCCGCCAGCACTGCGCAGGCAACAGTGGTCTTGCCGCTGCCGGAAGAAGGCGCGGCGATGAGGAATTGCATCATTTGCGTGTACCCGTAATGAGGAAGATGGGGTTATTGGCCATGAGCAGGTGCAGTCGGCCAGCCGGTTTTGTGCGGCTGACGGCGATCTGCGTTACCTCTGCGGTCAGGCCCCGAGCCGTGAGGGCGGCAATGGCAGCGCCCAGCGTTTCCAGCGCAATGGCCGAAATGCAGATGCGTGCGTTCGGATTCTTGCCGAGCACTTCATCCAGCACGGCTTCCATGCCGCCCTTGGTGCCGCCGATGAACACGGCATCCGGCGCAGGCAGGTCTGCCAGCACATCCGGTGCGCGGCCCTCGATGAGGATGAGGTTGCAAGCATGGAACTTTGCCCGGTTTTTACGGATCAGTTCACAGGCATCCGGTTCACACTCCACGGCGTAAACGCGGCCTTTGGGTGCCGCCAGCGCAAGCTCCACGCTCACACTGCCGGTGCCTGCGCCCACATCCCACAGAGTGTCGGTGGGCATTACCGCCAGCTTTGCCAGCGCAGCAGCGCGCACCTCCTGCTTGGTCATGGGCACCTCGCTCCGGATGAAGCTTTCGTCCGGGAAGCCCGGCGCACGCAGCTGCGGCAGATCAAAGTTTTCCACCAGAAGCACGCTGAGTGGTGCAAAGCTCTGCCCCGCCAGCTCTGCAGCAGAGCCGTAGCGGATGGTTTCCGCCTCGGTGCCAAGGTTTTCGCCCACCACGCCGTGGGCTTCGCCCATACCGGCATCGGTCAGCTTCTGGCACAGAGAGGCGGGCGTTTCAGTGCCGCCGGTGAGGAAGAACACCGAACGGTTCATCATGCACTCGGCCACCGGGTCGCAGGCACAGCCATGGGCCGAGACCAGCTTCCAGTCCTGCCACGGTCGGCCCAGCGCCGCTGAAAGCAGCTGGATGCTGGAAACGCCCGGATACACCCGCGCGGGGATGCCCAGCGCCCGCAGCGGCGTGAGCAGACCGGACGCACCGGAGTAAAATCCGGTATCGCCGCTGTAAAGCACGGCAGCATCCTGCCCGGGGTTTTGTGCCAGTGTTTCCAGAATGTCAGCGGGCTGGTAGAGCGTGAACTGCCGGGCCGTGCAGTCTGCAGGCAGGCCCGCCAGCAGCCGCTTTGCACCGAACACAAGGCCCGCGCTGCGCACAGCCTGCTGCGCCTGCGCCGAAAGGGCTTCCCATTTTCCGCTGCCCATGCCGATCAGTGTGACCATTGCAAAATCTCCTTGCAATACGCTAAAATTTGTGTTTCCGTCTCGCCAGTTTCCGGCGGGCGGCGCAGCACCACCAGCTGTGCGCCGGTATCGGCAGCGGCCTGCACCTTCTCGGCAAAGCCGCCCGCTGCGCCGCCGTCCTTGGTGACGAGGTACCGGATCTGGAACTGTGTTATCAACGCCTTATTCAGCGCCAGACTGAACGGCCCCTGCATGGCAATGATGTTCCGGTGCGGGACATTGGCCGCTTCACAGGCGGCAATGCCCTCCGGCGTGGGCAGGACGCGCGGGTAAAGCCGCGCCGGTTCCAGCCCGGCAAACACAGCCAGCTCCTTGGCACCGGTGGCAAGCAGGATATTGCCCTCTGTCCCGGCCAGATATTCTGCAGCCTGCGCTGCTGTTTCAAACACCGCACAGCCGGGCGGCAAGGGGCTTTGCGCACGCAGTAGGCGGCGGTATTCCACGCCCGCCTGCACCGCTGCAGCGCGGATGTTCCTGGTGGCATCCACTGCGTAAGGGTGGGTGGCATCCACGCAGAGATCAGCTCCCGCCAGCAATGCCGCCATGGCATCCGGCTGCAGCCGCCCGGCGTGCACCGTGATGCCCGCCATTTCGCCCTGCTCCTCGGCCCCCAGCGGCGTTGCCACGCACACCGTTACCGCAACGCCAAGCTCTGCCAGCTTTTTGGAAAAGCGACGGCCCTCGGTGGTGCCGCTGAACACGACCGCCTTCACTTACGGTACCCCCGCGGCGTGACCATCCGGCCCGAAAGGGCGCGGGTATTGCTGTTGCCGATATACACGGTGGTGAACATATCCACCGGCGTGTTTTCCAGCTCGGCCAGCGTCAGCACCCGGGCGCTCTGGCCCTCGCGGCCAATGTTGCGCACAAGGCCGCAGACGGTATCATCCGCCTTGCCGTTTGCGCGCAGGATGCGCACTGCCTTTTGCAGGTAGTCCGGCCTGCCCTTGGAGGAAGGATTATAGAGTGCAACACAGAAATCTCCCTGCGCTGCGCAGGCCAGCCGCTTTTCGATGACCTCCCACGGGGTAAGCCGGTCGGAAAGGGAGATCACGCAGAAATCGTGGGCCAGCGGCGCGCCCAGCACAGCCCCACCGCTGAGGGCGGCCGTAAGGCCGGGCACCACTTCTACGGCAACGTCCGGGTAATCCTGCGCCAGTTCCAGCACAGGGCTGGCCATGCCGTAAACGCCTGCGTCGCCGCTGCACACCATCACCACGCGCCTGCCGGTATCCGCCTTTTCCAGCGCCCAGCGGCAGCGGTCGATCTCCTTGGTCATGCCGGTGGAATAATATTCCTCACATGGGAACTCCGGCTCGATCAGGTCAAGATAAAGTTTATAGCCGCAGATGGCATCTGCGTGTTCCAGAACGTTCTGGGCTTCCTGCGTCAGGTAGTAAACATCTCCGGGGCCAATGCCCACCACGTAGACTACCTTTTCCGGTTCGTCGATCTCAAATTCCATCGGGTCAAACATTCTGCCACCTCCAGTCCGGGGCATAGGGCCGCACGGCCAGCGCAAAGGTCACGCCGGTATGGGCATATTTGTGAAAAACGAGTGTCCCGCCTGCGGCCAGCACTGCCGACCGTTCACAGACATTGTCCACGCCGGTAACGCTCTGCACAAAGGCCGAAGGCGTAAAGCTGCCGGGAGCGGCACGCAGCTGTTCCGCTGTGAAAAACTGCACCGGCCAGCTGTGGCTCTTACAGAAGGTCAGCAGGCCCGCCTCGTTTTGTTTTAAGTCGATGCTTGCCGCCGCCGTGATGCATTGCGGCGCAAGGCGGTTCTGGGCACAGAAAGCTGCAAAGGCTTCGGCCAGCGTTTCGGTGCTGGTGCCGCGTTTGCAGCCCACGCCCAGCACGCCGATGCGCGGCACCAGATGCAGCGCATCCCCCGCCGGGCAGAGGGTGAGGGCAAAGTCCGGGGCATCTCCCGCCGTGATCCCATCAGGCGGTGCACCCGCAATGGGCCAGTCGGATGCAAACTGCACCGTTTTGCCCGCCAGCAGTGCACCGCTGACAAGCTTGATGCGCTCCGGCTCCAGCACGGTGCAGTTCTGGTGCTTTGCCCACTCGTCCACCGCAAACACACCGTTTGCGTCGGTGGCTGTGGTGATCACCGGCACCGCACCGCACACAGCGGCAAGCGCCCGGGCAAGGTCGTTGGCACCGCCCAGGTGGCCTGAGAGGATGGGCACGGCAAAGCGGCCGCACTCGTCCAGCACCACAACGGCAGGGTCCTGTGCCTTGCTTTGGCAGTGGGGCGCAATGGCCCGCACCGCAATGCCCACAGCACCTACAAAAACAAGGGCATCACTCCCGGCAAACTGGCGGGCCGTCCAATCGGCAAGGTGCACCTGCCCGGCTTCATGGCCGCAGCGGGTCACACTGCCGGGATATGCCACCGCCAGTTTTTGGGCCAGTGCAAGGCCCTTTGCCGTAAAGGCCAGATAGGCGCGGGTCACTGGTCTGTCCCCTTGCGGAACTCGGTGGTAAAGGCCGGGTCGTAGAGCTTGCTGCGCTCATAATTCCGGCCCAGAAAGCCGCCTGCCACGATGAGCGCCGTTTTGGTGATGCCCGCTGCATGAACGCTTTCCGCCAGCGTACCTACGGTGCAGCGCACCGTTTTTTCTTCCGGCCATGTGGCCTTATACACCACCGCTGCCGGGGTATCCGGCGTATAGGCACCGCCTGCCAGAAGCGCCTGCTGTACTTTGTCCACAAGGCCGATGGATAGGAAAATGACCATCGTTGCCCCGTGGGCGGCAAGGCTTGCCAGCTTTTCTTTTTCCGGCACCGGGGTGCGGCCCTCCATGCGGGTGATGATGACGGTCTGGCTCACGGTGGGCAGCGTGTACTCGGCCTTCAGCGCCGCTGCCGCGCCGCAGAAGCTGGACACACCGGGGGTATCATCGTAGGGAATGCCCTCGGCGTCCAGCACGTCCATCTGCTCCCGGATGGCACCGTAAAGGCAGGGGTCGCCGGTGTGCAGGCGCACGGTGATCTTACCCGCAGCTTCCATCTGCCGCATCACATCCAGCACCTGCTCCAGCGTCATTTCAGCGCTGTTATAAATGGCGCAATCTGCCTTTGCAAGGCCCAGCAGGGCCGGGTTCACCAGACTGCCCGCATAGATGATGCAGTCGGCTTTCTGAAGCAGGGCCGCACCCCGCCGGGTGATGAGGTCCGGTGCGCCGGGGCCTGCACCAACAAAATGTACCATAACGTTACTCCTTTACCAAAACGGTGGCAAAATAACCGGCCTGTTCCTGCGGCCGCTCAAGGGAAAGATCCGGGTAGACCCGCTCGTCCGGCAGACCGCAGTTGCACACAAGTGCGCTTTTTTTCAGCTTATCTGCCTGCTGCAGGGTATCCAATAAGACAGGCAATTGCCTGCCGGCTTTCATCAATACCTTGGTGCCGGGCATTTCCAGCACGCGGTCTGTCCAGCCGCCGGGCGCAATGGTAAGCGGCGTATCCATGCCGCCGGTCAGCGGCACATTCAGCCGCGCCGCCGCCGCACAAAAGCTGGGCACGCCTGCCGCCATGGCGGTGGCATAACCCCCGGCCTGCAAGATCTCCTGCAGGTAACTAAAGGTGGCATAGATGGAAACATCGCCGATGTTCAGCATGGCAACGTCCTGCCCGGCATCCAGATACTGCCGCACCGCGGCGGCGGCTTTTTCGTGCGAAGCCGCCAGCGCGGCCGGGTCACGGCTCATGGCAAAGTACAGCGGGACGATGGTCTTGCCGTCCAGCGCTTCTCCCAGCGCACTGCGGGCGATGTCCAGCGCCAGCATCTGGCCGGAAGCAGTCTGCGGCGCGGCCAGCACCGGGCACTGCCGGATGAGCCGCACAGCCTGCAGCGTCATCAGCTCCGGGTCGCCGGGGCCGACGCTGACACCGTAAAATGTACCTTTCAGTTCTGCCATTCCTGCATCAGCTCCTTTGCCGTTTTTGTCTCGCCCAGCGGGCCGTGCTGGTTGGAAAACAGCACCGCGCCCACCCGGAACGCCCCGCCTGCCCGTCGGTCCAGATGCATCTGGATGGCGGCAAGGATGCTTTCCAGCACCGGTGCACGCAGCTGTGCGCCGTCCAGAATGTCAAGGCAGGCATCGGTGGTGGCGGCATCCATCAGCGCGGCGCACACCTCATGCGCGGCACCGCACAGCGCCGCATGGGCGCAAAACACTTCAGCGCGGCCATCCGCCGTGTGGGAGTGGGTGTTCATGACCCCTGCCGCCAGCTTGCAGAGCTTGCCCACGTGGCCTACCAGAAGCACTTCCTCAAATTTGGCCGTGGCAGCCATATCCAGCGTATCCCCGATGAAGTTGGAGGTCTTGACCACCGGGAACCGCTCGAACTGCGGCAGAGCGCTGGCCAGATAATCCAGCCCGTAGTTGCCGGGGGCCAGCACCAGCCGCCGGGGGCCGGGGGCATTTTTTGCGCGCAGTGCGGCCTGATTCATTTCCAGCTGGATGGTATCCAGAATGGCCTGCTGGCTCATGGGTTCCACGATGCCGCTGGTGCCCAGAATGGAAAGCCCGCCCTCCACCCCGATGTGCGGGTTGAAGGTGCGCTTTGCCGTCTCGGCACCGCCTTCCACAGAGATGGTCACCGCAAAGCCGCCGGTGTAGGCAGCATTTTCAGCTTCCCGTTCCAGCGCCTCGGCGATCATCCGGCGCGGCACATGGTTGATGGCGGCTTCGCCTACGGGCTGGTCAAGGCCGGGCTTCGTCACCCGGCCCACCCCCTCGCCGCCAAAGATGCGCACGCCGGGGGCATCCGGTTCCAGTACCACTGATGCAATCACCGGCAGACCCGTGGTCACATCCACATCGTCGCCGCCGTCCTTGCGGATGGCACATACCGCACCGGCATCCGTTCTGCGGCAGTAAATGGGAGCCACCTCCACCACAATGCCCTTGGGCGTGCGCAGAGCCACCGTTTCCGGTTCGCGGCCGGTCAGCAGCAGATGCGCCGCCCCGGCAGCCCCCAGCGCGGCACAGGTGCCGGTGGTATAGCCGCAGCGCAGCAGCTTCTGCCCGCTGCGGACGTAATGCTCAAACTGCGGCTTTCCGGCGGGTGCCTTTTCGGCTTCCGGCTCCGGTGTGCCGAACAGAGCCGTGTACTGCTGTTCGGTCAGGCCGTACAGGGCGCGGATGTTCTCCGGCTGAAACGCCTGTTCCGGGGTCAGCACGCCGGAAACACCACCGGGCGAAACGCACACCACCGTGTCCGCTATTTTTTCGGCCAATTCCAGCTCGTGCAGGCTCAGGATCACCGCCAGCTGACCGGTATGGGCCAGCTCCTTTAAAATGGTGAGCAGCTCGATCTTGCCCTTGATATCCAGAAAAGAGGTCGGCTCGTCCAGCAGGATCACTTCCGGCTGTTGGCACAGTGCCCGGGCCAGCAGGATGCGCTGGCGCTGGCCGTCGCTGATGCGGTTAAAATCCCGGTCTGCAAGGTGTGCCGCGCCCACCAGCTCCAAAGCTCTGTGCACCTGCTGCCTGTCCTCAGCAGACAAAATGCCCAGCCGTCCGGTGTAGGGATAGCGCCCCGCCGAAACAAAGTCAAAGCAGGTGGTCAGCTCCATCCGGCGGCTGTGGGGAGCCATGAGAGCCAGCTTCTGCGCCCGCTGGGTACCGGTATAGGCAGTAAGATCCTTCCCCGCCAGAAGCACTGTGCCGCCCATGGGGGCCAGCTGGCCCGCCAGCGTTTTGAGCAGGGTGGATTTGCCTGCGCCGTTGGGCCCGATCAAGGTCAGGATCTGGCCCGGCTGCACCCCGAGGCAAATATCCGAGAGCAGCGGTGTCTTGCCGTAGCCGATGGCAAGCTCCCGCGCAGTGCAAAGTGCTTTTTCGTTCATCATGCGCCCTCCCGCTCTGAATTGCGCCGCACCAGCAGCCAGATGACCACCGGCGCGCCGAACACGGCCGTGACCGAGCTGATGGACAGCTCCGTGGGCGCGAACAGACTGCGGGCCAGCAGGTCGCAGAACAGGCAGAAAGCCGCACCGCCCAAGCAGCACCCCGGCAGCACATACAGCGGCTTTGCGCTGCCCAGCAGCTGCTTGACAAGGTGCGGCACCGCGATGCCCACAAAGGAGATCGGCCCCGCAAAGGCGGTGACGCAGGCCGCCAGCAGGCTGGATAGCAGCACCAGCGCTACCGAGAAAGGCTTGACATTCACGCCCACGCTGCGGGCATATGCTTCGCCCATCTGGTAGGCGGCCATGGGCTTGGAAAGCAGAAAGGATGCCGCCAGCGCAGGCAGCACCACCAGTGCCGCAGCCTGCACATTGGCCCATGTCACGCCGGAAAAGCTGCCCTGCGACCAGTTGTGCAGATTGACGATGTTGGAATCCTGCGCAAAGGCCACCACGATATCGGTGATGGCGGAGCAGATATAGCCGATCATCACACCGCAGATGACCAGAATGCTCATGCGCTGCACCCGCCGGGCCACCGCCAGCACAAAGGCCATGGAAGCCATGGCACCCGCAAAGGCAGCCGCGATCATGGTAGCCGAGCTGGTCAGCATCCCGCGGTCCAGAAACACCACCATAGTCAGGGCCACCGCCAGCTTTGCGCCGCTGGAAACGCCCATAACAAATGGCCCGGCAATGGGGTTTGCAAAAAAAGTCTGCAGCAGGTAGCCTGCCGCGCTGAGGGCTGCCCCCAACAGCGCCGCCATGACCGCGCGGGGCAGGCGCAGCTGCAGGATGATGTTCCCCGCAAGCACATCGCCGCCCTTGCCCAGCAGCGCCGTCAGCACCGCTCCCGGTGCAAGGGATACGCTGCCCCAGAACAGGTTCAGCGCAAAAAGCACAGCCACGGCTGCCGCAAGGGCAATATAGGCGGCTGCAAGGCGTCTGGTACGGGTCATAGGCTTTCCTTTCTGTAAAATTTTTCTTCTTTAGTCCACATGGGTGAGGAATTTCAGGGTACTGGCGGCAGGTGTGCCCTTGGTAAACACCCGGTTCATATCCACGATCAGGTCTGCCAGCTCCATGCTCTGCTGGAACAGGCTCTGGGTGGTGCACCACACCTGACCGTTCTGCACCGCTTTGAACTCGTTCAACAGTGGGAAACGCTCGGTCAGCTGGCTCACCGATGCGATCATGCCCTCGATGGCGCTGTTGTAGATGAGCACATCGGCATCCTTTGCACCTGCATAGAAGTCCTCAAGCGGCAGGTTCATGGTAGCAAGGCTGTTGCCATTGTCCGTCAGGTCCGCAAAGACATAGCTGCCGCCTGCCATTTCGATCATGCGGGCCACATAGTCACTGCCCTTGCGCACAGTGGCAAGGTTGTTGGTGGTCAGCGAGAAGAAGGCGCAGCTTTTTCCCGTGGGTTTCTGCGAGAGGATGGGCTGAACGGCTGTCTCCTGCGCGGAAAACACCTGCTCGGCCTGTTCTTCCCTGCCCAGCAGGATGCCGTAAAGCTTGATCCACTCCATGCGGGCCAGCGGGTCGCTCTCGTAGCTGGAACGCTCCACCAGCACCGGGATGCCAAAGTGTTCCAGCTGTTCCTTTACCTCCGGCGTGTGCAGGATCATGGTATTCTCAATGGCAAGGCGGCAGCCCGCTGCCAGGATCTGCTCGTAATCCGGGGCGCTGTACTTGCCTGCATACGCGATTTTTCCCTCTTCCATGGCCTGCTGCACCGCGGGCAGATACCAGCCCTCGGCCTTGGTGCCGGAAAAGGCCACGCTGTCCAGTGCGTCCAGATGCAAAAGCAGATCCATCACCGAGGTGGAGACCAGATAAATATTCTCCACCGGCTGGCGCAGCACAGTCACATCAGCAGGCAGACCGTCCACCTCCGCAGCATCTTCCGGCACAACAAGGAACCGTGCATCCGACTCCGCGATGGTCAGCATGGTATAGCCGCCCTCATAGCAGTCCGCTGTGAACTGCTGTGCATAGTCCAGTTTGTAATGATGGGAGAAAACAAGACTTTCCGTATTGGCAGGTTGAGCCTTGCTGCCACAGCCGGTCAGCGTCAGCGCCGCAGCGGGGATCAGTTTCAGAAATTGGTTGCGGGTGATCTTCATAGGTAACTCCTTCCGTCACGGCTTGCGCCGGGCCACCTCCCTCATAGAGGGAGGCTTTGGCAGTACGGTAAAGTTTATCTTTTTGCCAAAGAAGGTGACTGGAGGAGTCACTTCAGACTTGCGGAATCAAAGGTCAGCGTATACTCGATCTCGTGGGGGGTGCTCATGGCAACGGTATCGGCGGTGACATCCAGTGCGGTATCCAGCGCCGATACCGGAATTTCAAAGGTGGAATTGCCCTCGGTGTTGGTGGGCAAATACTTCTCGCCGTCCACGATCATATAATCATAGTTCGGGCTGCTCCACACGATGGTGGCGGTCATCTTGCCATCCGCCACGGTCAGGGCTGCGGGGCTGTCCACAGCAGCACGGCCAGAGCCGCCCTCCAGCGTCACATCACAGGTGTAGGTGCCGTCTGCCGGGGTCTCGGCTTCCGCAGCCTTTTCCACGGCATCACGCACGCTGACGACATGGTCATACCACTTGCCCTTGGTGCCCAGAATGGCAAGGTCAAAGTCGGCATCCACAGCAGTGACCGGGATGTCAAAGCCGTACACCTCCTCCGAGGTGCCGTCGGAATAGGTGACGGTATCTGTGGTGGGCTGCAGCCAGTCGGCCTCGTGGTCGGCGGCATCGGAAGCCTTGCCCAGATACAGGTTGACGATATGGGTGGAAGCAAGGCTGACATGGAAGGTCATCTGGCCGTTCTCCACGGTCAGGGTGCCCTTGCCGTCGCAGGCTTCGTTGGCGTGGAACATGCTGCTGTCGGTGTCAAACTCGGCGGTATACACGCCATCCGGCAAAGCGGCGGTCTCAGCGGCAGAAGAAGCCACGGAAGAAGCAGCCTCCGAGCTGGCAGCACTGGAAGCTGCAGAAGATGCCGTGGAAGAAGCGCCGCAGCCCACCAGCAGACTCAGTGCCAGAGAAGCAGCGACAACACAGGAAAAAACGCGTTTCATAGGAAATACCTCTACATTATAAGAAATCAGCTTTTATTATACCATTGTTCGGATAAAAAATGAACCCTCTCCACCGGATGCCGCAAAGCGGCCGCGAGACGGAGAGGGTTCGTTTGATCAACCGTTCAGAGAATCGATCGCCGCCTTGGTGTGGGCGACATACAGCTTCTGGACATCCTCGATCTCACCCAGACCAGCGATCTGGCAGTCGATGCTGTCGAAAGCACCGGAAGCCTTGAACTGGCTCAGCCAGGAGTCGGCATCCTCACCGGCCATATCGTTGTTGGCGTGATCGCCGGCAACCACCATCAGCGGGCGCAGGATGACCTTGGTGTAGCCCGCAGCCTTAACAGCCTCGATCACGTTCTCGCAGGCAGTCTCTTCCGGCTTGCCCTCAACGGTGCCAATGAACACATTGTCGTAGCCCAGAGTCTGCATAGTAGTCTGCATCTGGCTGTAGCTCACCTTTGCGGTGTGAGAGGTGCCGTGGCCCATAAAGACAAAGGCGACCTTGTCCGCAGCAGCGGCATCCAGACTGTCGTAGCCGGCTTCCTTCACGGCAGCAGCGGTGACAGCCTTGGCAACGTCTTCCTTATCCTGATTGATGATGGTGGCATCGGAACCGACCTCGCCCAGCAGGGGCTCAGCCACAGCGACAGATTCAAACTTGTCGCGGTAGGTGTCGATCATTTCCATCATCTCGTCGTACTCAGCACCGTGCATCAGGTGGGTGGGCTGGACGACCAGATTCTTCACGCCGTTTTCCACAGCGCGGTCCATGGCCTGCTGCATGTTGTCGATCTTTTCGCCGTCACGAGCCTGCACATGGTTGATGATGATCTGTGCGGTGAATGCGCGGCGCAC
>ERZ773229.1081-NODE-1081-length-20168-cov-5.089644_pt1 | contig 20168 bp, 27 predicted proteins | sample MGYA00580992_ERZ773229 | MGnify/ENA primary metagenome ERZ773229 (study PRJEB29015, sample SAMEA2737795) | human gut metagenome | biome: human gut; feature: human-associated habitat; material: faeces | place: China | collected 2012 ... | reverse complement strand
CATAAAGGTTTTGTTCTCTATTGGAAGCTCGTGACTTCAGTCATGAGTTCTTCACTGATAAAAAAATCACCATGGCATTGAAAATCCATATGTCATCCGATCAGAAAGCGGTCCATGAACTGAAAGAGGCATTTGGGGAAATGAATGTAATGGTAAGGGAAACCCAGTATCTGTAGTGTTCAGGAGCTGTATCTTGCAGCTCCTTTTTTCGTACCAGATGCTACCTTTTCGATTTTTTCATATTATATACAGGTAAGCAGAAAGAAACACTGCTTCATAACAATCCGATATTTGCCATGTTCCTTACAGGAAAGAGCAATGATCAACAGAGAGGAGATAAAACATTGTACGACACAACAGAACATATCATTGAAAACAACCAGGTACATTTAAGAGGAAAAATGGTAACAGGTTTTTCCTTCAATCACGAACTTTTGGGAGAAGGGTTTTACACCGCACAGGTAACCGTAGACAGACTCAGCGAAATGACAGATACCATTCCCATCATGGTATCCGAACGGCTGATAGACGTAACACAGGATTATATTGGAAAATATGTGGAGATCCGCGGACAGTTCCGTTCCTACAATCAGTATAATGAAGAACATAACCGCCTTATCCTCCATGTATTTGCAACAAAAATGGAGATTTTGGAAGAGGAGGATTATCCGATAAATGAGATTTATCTGGATGGATATATTTGTAAGCCAACCGTATTCCGGAAAACTCCGCTCGGCAGAGAGATCGCCGATGTACTGCTTGCTGTTAACCGTCCTTACAGGAAATCCGATTATATCCCCTGTCTCTGCTGGGGAAGAAATGCCCGCTATGCAGATTCCCTGGACATTGGGGATCATCTGCAGATCAAGGGCCGTATCCAGAGCAGAGAATACTCTAAACGGATCAGCGAAACAGAAACGGAAAGCCGCACTGCATATGAGGTTTCAGCAAGCAGCTTGAAGCTGCTGGAAGAATGACTCTTCTACATACAGGTACTTCCACAAAAAGAGAGGTTTTCCTCTCTTTTTTGATATAAGGATATTTTTGTACAGTTAAAAACATAAGAACAACAAAAATCATTGCGAACATCAGGAAAAACAGGTACTATATTAACATATACTACTACATGTACAACCCGGGATCGGGGTCGATTATGCTACCGACGACAGCTGGCTGGAAGGAGAAGAGAGCAGACAGGTGGCAGATGGTTGCTCACTGTCTGATAAGGTTTCAGATCTGTTCTTCAATTTGATCTCATTCCTGTCGGGTATGAATTAAAAAACTAAGGAAAGGACAAAAAACATGGAGATCAATTTGACTGCCGATGAGCGAGAAATGTTATATAACTTACAAACTATGAGATGGTCCAGTTTTCAAGGAAAACCACTTTCTAAAATTGATGGGGAATACCAGAAGATGGTCGCTGATGATCTTAAACAGATGATAGAATGTTTTGACTCTTCAAATGATGAATGCATGGAGTTTTCCAGACAGCAGCTGCATATTAATATTACGCTTCTGGATGTCCTTATTTTTTCGATGGATTTCTTTATTCGAAACGACATTGAAGCAAAAAAAACTGCGAAGGATATCGAGGAAAAAAAACAGACAGTGGAAGTCGCAAAAACGCTGCGTCAGAAGATAGTTTCTATGTTACTGCCAGATCCATGGTTTGGTGAGTCCGCGGATATACAACGTGCTACCTACAGCTGCTATGAAATGATCAATGGATGGGGGTGATGCAGATTAAATATGTTTGTACCAGGAAAAACATTATTCTAAAAAACAGATAGCGAAAGCCAGTATGCTTCATAGTACACTGATGCCTTTCGCGGAAAGGCGAAAATATGAGAAAAAGAATCTTATTTATATTCCTGTTGGTCCTCTGCCTGTGTGCAGTCCCTGTCAGCGCAGCGGCTCTGGGAAAGGTTTCCGGCGTCAAGGCGAAACAGTCCGGTGAAAAGGTAAAAGTGACATGGAATACAGCAGCAGGAGCCAAGGGATATCAAGTATACCAGAAAACTGGTTCAGAAAAATTCCACAGGATCAAGTCCACTGGAAAGAATAGCTATACGGTAAGCGGGCTTACACCAGGGAATACCTATTATTTCCGCGTCAGGGCTTATGCGGATTCTTCCGGTAAAAAGAAATACGGAAAATACTCTTCTTCCGTAAAGATCACGATCAAAAACAGCTCTGCGGCAGAAGGCAAAGTGATCACTGTATCCCCGAAATCCGATACTTATAAGAAAAAATACATGAACACATCCTGGTTCACGGAACAGACTCGTTCTTATTACGTTCTCCGTTCTTACCTGGAATACTTTGCCAATATTGGAGGCGGAGAGCTGCACCTGAAAAAAGGAACCTATAACCTGCAGTTTCCTCTGTATATCCCTTCCAATACAACCGTCATATTTGAGAACGGGGTCACGATCAAACGGCAGGACAAGGGGACTCTTTTCATCCTTTGCAGTTACAATGACGTAAATACTGGAAAGAAATTCTACGGATACAATGGTGTCCATGACATCAAGATAATCGGCAGGGGAAAGGTTGTCTTTGATAAGGAATTTGGAGGAAATGCCGCGATCTTGATGGGACATACGAAGAACATCCTGATCGAAGGGATCACCTTTGCCCGTATGTCCGATACATCTGCACATTTCATTGAAATGGATGCTTCCAATAACGTAGAGATCCGTAACTGTACCTTTGAAGGTTCCACTTCCGGAGGAAAGAAAGAAGCGATCAACTTAGACGTCCCGGATCCTGCAACCGGAGGATTTACATGGGAAGGAAGCGGCCAGGACAAGACTGCGAACGATACTGTGTATATCCATAATAATGTATTCAAAAATCTCACCGCAGGAGTGGGTACGCATATGTATACACCGGGACACCCACATAAAAATATTAGTATTGAAAACAACAGCTTCAGTTCCTGTCGGACATTTGCAATACGGGCGCAGAACTGGGAAGATTCCAGTATACTTAACAATACCTTTACCAACATCACCGCTCCTGACGGTTCCGCACTTGCCATTGATGCAAGAGGTATCAGCAATGTAGTCGTAAAAGGTAACAGCATAACAAATTCCGATGCATTCATGAAGATCATCGTCAGCCGGTATTCTGACGGTACGATCTCCTCCAGACCGGGACTGGCAAACTACGATCCGGTGTTTAATTCCGTCAAAGAAGAGGATGTCGTATATAATACTGTATGCGGTCTGAAAACGGATTATGCAGTTTCCTATGTCAACACTACCACGCATCAGGGAACAAATACAAAATACTGGAAAGCCAGAAATTAGTTGATATTTTGGTACCATTGCGCTAAAATAATAATAAAAAAGGGAGAAATAGAAAAAATGGATACAATGGATTTGCTTCAATTGCTGCCACAAAGCATACAGCACGATATCATTGACTTTCATGACTGTAAACTAAAAGATGGGAGAGATGCAACAAGAATAACTCTGTCCAGAATGTTAACTGCAGAAGAGAAATCCCAGATGAGTGGAGAGCATTTTGTAGGAATCAACTGTATTGCTCATTACAGATACGCTCCGGAAATAGAAAAATCCTATTTTTATGTTGTATAGTCAAGTATCTCACTACTAAAGTCACGAATCTTGGATGCGTAGATTAATAAAATGTCTTCATATGACAGTATCAGAAAACATCTGATACTGTCTTTTTTGCATTTTAAAGAAAAAACAGGAGGGATTTTAAATGGATACACCTGAAATCTTTTATGAAAACCTGTCTAAAGGGATCATAACATACGAAATGCTTGATTTGGCTCTGTTCTCCCTGAATAAAAGGGCCAAAAACTACAGGAATCAGAAAAGGAAAGCAAAAAAGAGTCTGTATGCACAGGCGCAGCTGTTTGGTTTTAGTAATCCGGATAATCCGGAAGAAGCTGAAAGAATGGAGAAAGAATTTTATGCAAAAAAGGAACGGCTGCTACAGATCGTAAAGCCGGTCTGTGTCCATCAGGAGCTGGCAGGTTACAAGAAAGATTACGTTTACGATAAGGATGGGATTGATTATGCGGATGTTTTTATAGATTCCATTTTTCATAATCGGGTTCTGGATAGAGGAAGCTGCCGGAAAGAAGGAAAGGATATCCGGTTCTTTGTCCGAAAAGGAGAGCCATATTACAGGTATTATTTTTTCCGATGTATTGGAACTCATACCTACCATTCACCTATAAACAAAGAAACGGCCTTAAGCAGCGGTTTGCCCATCCATATAATAAATGAGATCATAACAGAAGGAAAGCGCAATGAGAATCTGGTTCCTGAAGATTTTGTAGATCAAATGCTTGCTCTCGTAGACAGTGGAACGTACACATATGTCCCATCCAACACTATTCGTACCCCAAGGGAGAGTATCCTTCCACCTGTTACTTACGTCATCCCGCAGAAATACGAATGGGAGGAAGTACTGGATCTGCTTAAGGAAAAATATCCAGAAAAACCGGGACTGCTGAAAGTTGACTTATCCATCCGGCTTTGGAGAAAGATCATGAAACTGAGAGCTTTTTCTGCGGAGAGCTGTATGAAGTGTATTTTGGCAGAGAAGAGAGTTTGATCTTTGCAGGTATCCTCTGTCAGAAACAGAGTTTTTTCGTACCAGAAAAGCAGTCTGCCAATATCAGCTATACTAAAACCATGAACAGCAAAGATGTTCAGAATTCACCTTTCGTTTTTGGGCACTCACAGAGTTCGGAAAATGCTGTGAGTGTCTTTTTTATGCGAAATTTTGAGTTTGACCTTAAATCTGAGAAAAGAGGAATAACATGAGAAGAACAATCACTGCAGGATGTATATTGCTCTCACTGGTTGGGGCAACGAACGTGCAGGCAGCAGAAGGGGAGTCGTATGTGACAGTTGCACAGGCGGACGGAAACGTAAGCCAGGCATCAGTAGACCGAGCAAATGATCTGCTCAATGTCATGCCAAAAAAACTGTTGGATGGATTTCTGGATAATGGATGGACATTCTATGTGAAAGATAAGAATATTGCTTACGATATTCTTGGAGGACAATTTAATTCCGTAAAAGGTGTCACAGATTTCGACAATCATGAGATATACATCGAACAGCGTGATGCCGCCATAGAAACTGCTGTTGTGCATGAATTTGGACACTACCTGGATTACACAAATGGAGATCAAAGCCAGGCATCAGAATTTGCAGATATTTTCAATGCTGAAAGCAATTCTTTTGTAACTACCTTTGATGTTGATTTCTACTACGATGTCAGCGAATTTTTTGCGGATGGAGTTTATCGGTATTATGACGGTGAGAAAAATACTCTGGTACAGGCTTGTCCGCAGATGACTGCATATATCGAAACCGTAGTAAAAATGGAATCACAGCCCTTGAAAGAAGCTTTCGCAGATGGAAGATAAAAGAGGATGTCGCATCGTATATGCAGTATCCTTTTTTTCGTGTCAGAAAATCCTGCTGTCAAAATCAGCTACAATACACTCATGAACAGTGTATAAGACTTATGCTCCATATGTTGTTCAGAATCCTTTTCTTTGTTTTTGGACATCCGCGGAAGATTGAAATTATCCGCGGATGTTTTTGTATAAAAAAGTGAATTCGAATTCACTTTTTTGAGAGAGGTTCCCATATTTTTCTGAATCAATCTCCATCATCCAATCAAAGGTTTCTGCTTGTTTTAAGTATTTCGACGTAGTACAATAAATATATAATCTAACAGGACAGAAAACTAAGAAGTATGCATATATTAGAGTATCCACTAAGGAACAAAGTGGAGACAGGTAGCTGTTGGCTCTGGAACCTTGCCAAATTAAAAAGAAAAATATATATTGTGATTATCAGTCAGGAAAGGATTTTGATAGATCAGCATATTAGAAAATGATGAAAAATAAAGACCGGAGATTTATTGATTGTCAAAAGTATTGATCGACTGGGGCGTAACTATAACGATATTCTGGTTCAATGGCAGTATAATAAAAGAGATAAAAGCCGATATATTGGTGTTGGATATGGAATTATTGGATATTCGGCAGAAAGCAGAAAACTTAACAGGAACATTGATTGCAGATCTGGTATTGTAGATATTTGCATATGTAGCACAGAAAGAACGAGAGTTTATTAATCAACGTCAGGCAGAAGGAATTGCAGCAGCAAAACGTAACGGAAAGAGATTTGGCTGACCAGAAAAGAAAAGGCCTGATCAATTTAAAGAGATATTCCAGAAGTGTAAAAATAGAGAAGTATCGACACGGCAGGCAGCAGATATACTCGGAATCAGCCATACGACATTTTATAGGAGACACAGAAAAGAGATTAAGGAAAACGTGTCGAATGGTAGACGTTAAGAAACGTATATGATATACTTCAAACAGAAGCCAAAAACACAATAGGAGCATGAAAAACAGTGTATTTACTGCTGTTTCATACTTCTATTCAGATGTATCAAAACATCTGAAATTTTAAACAGGAGGGAAGGTATGAAAAAGAAAATACTTTTTTTGGTGAGTACGTTGTTTATGTTATTGGTGCTGCATAGTTCTACAGTATTTGCGCAAATGGGGCCTGCGAAAATAACAGGTGATCGAGATTTTAAATGGCCTGTTGTAGGTTATTCGGATATTACATCATGTTATTATAATTTTGATTATAAGACGCATGCTGATCAAGGTGGACATTATGCACTTGATATATGGGCACCGACTGGAACTACAGTTGTGGCAGCATATTCTGGCACTGTTATTGAATCTAGAGTGAGTAGCTCATGGGGAAATACAATTCTGATTCAACATTCAGGATATAAGGGAAGTACTTTATATACGCGTTATAGCCATATGAATTCAAGGGTGGTAAATGTAGGGGCTAATGTAGCTAAAGGGCAAAAAATAGGAACAGTTGGTAAAACAGGACAGGTGTCAGGGGAACATTTAGATTTTTCGGTTATGAAAGATTCTTATGTAAATCCATGGAGGAATTATGCAATAGATCCATTCGCTTGTCAGCTGTTAGAACTTCCAAATGGATTTTATTCTGCAGGATCAGGATGTTGCAATACCTATGTGAATGAAGTAAAGCAACTATATTCTAAACCAATTATCAATGAACCTTTATCCATAAGCGACGTTCGGGTCTCGGATGTTAATTCAAATTCCTACAAGGTTTCCTGTAATATAACAGGAAATGTCACAAGAGTTTTATTTCCAACCTGGCCATCGGCAGATGATAGTGGAAATCCTATATGGCATGAAGGAACAATAAGTGGTAATACAGCAAGCTGTGTTATAAGAAGAAATGATCATGGAAATAAAACGGGAGATTATATATCTCACATATATATTTATGACTCAGCAGGAAATTCAATTTCAGCGGCAGCACCGCTAATTGTAATGGGAGATACTCAAGCACCTGTAATTAGCGATATAAGAGTATCAGAAATTAAAATGGATTCATTTACTGTTACTTGTAAAGTATATGATAATGGAGGGGTGACTTCAGTTAAATTTCCAACCTGGCCGTCTGCAGATGATAGTGGAAATCCTATATGGCATGAGGGCACAATTAATGGAGATACGGCTAGTTGTGTAATTAAGAAAAGTGAACATGGAAATAAAACTGGATTGTATCTTACACATATATATGCATATGATTTGAATGGAAATATGACAGCAGAGCGGGCTCCTGGAGTTATTATAGGAGATACAGAACCACCTGTAATAGATAATATTAAAATTATTGATGTTACGGAAGAAAGCTATACTATCACATGTACAGTAAAAGATAATAATAGTAGAGGCACAATATCTGTACGATTTCCAACCTGGCCGTCTGCAGATGACAGCGGAAATCCTATATGGCATGAAGGGAAAATAAATGGAGATACAGCAAGTTGTGTAATTAAAAAGAGTGAGCATGGAAATAAAACAGGAACTTATATTTCTCATATATATGCATATGATGTGGTAGGAAATAGTTCATCGGCTGCAGCGCCCGCAGTAGAATTAGGAAAAAAACATCAATATGTTTATACATCCAGTATCAAGAAACCAGCTACCTGTACCGAACCTGGAATTCGGCTTTATACCTGTAAAGACAATGACGACAGTTATGAAGAAGAAATTCCAGCAACAGGTCATCAGCATACCGAGTTGCGAAATGTAAAAGCAGCAACTTGTGGGCAGGAAGGTTATACAGGTGATACATATTGCAAGGACTGTAACATAAAGCTTTCACCTGGAAAGTCAATAGCAAGGAAAGAACATACCTGGGACTCAGGAAAGATTACAACAGCAGCGACCTGTACTACTGTGGGTATTAAAACCTATACTTGTACTTTATGCGGAACAACTAAAACAGAAGCAATCGCAGCAACTGGTCATGGAGCAACGGAGATCAGGAATAAAAAAGATGCAAGTGCCACTTCTGAAGGATATACAGGAGATACTTACTGTACAATCTGTAATCAGAAGATAAGTTCTGGTAATACAATTGCAAAACTCACACCACACACAGCAACTTCTGGAAAGACCATAAAGGATAAATCAACAAATGGTGTTTACAAAGTGCTGAAGGATGGAATGAGTGTAGAGTTCACGAAACCTGTTTATAGGAACGCATCTGTAAGAATTCCAGATACGATTAAAGTAAATGGAATCACTTGCAAAGTAACTGGAATATCAGCAAATGCATTTAAAAATAATAAGTCACTTAAGTCCATTTCAATAGGAAGAAATGTTACTGTGATTGGAACAAACGCATTTTATGGATGCAAGAAGCTGAGCAAGGTAAGTGGTGGAAATGGAATCGTAAAGATTGGCCACAGAGCATTTGCAAATTGCAGTAGTCTGAGTAAAATAACAATTCCTGGATCTGTCAGAAGTATTGGAAAACAGGCATTTTGTAATTGTAAGAAACTCAGGAGTATTACAATTAAGACAAGCATACTGTCAGACAAGACTGTAGGTTCAAAAGCTTTTGCAGGAACCTATAAAAATCCAACTGTCAAAGTTCCGGCAAAACAGCTGATAGCATATGAGAAGCTTTTAAAAGCTCGAGGAATGAGTTCAAAGGCAGTCTATAGAAAGTAATCGAGTAGGAGGCGGTGACTAACCACCGTCCTCTCACAATAACATTCAGCTTTCTTAAACAAATAAAGAGGACAGCTTGAAAACTGTCCTCTTTATTTGTCTTATTTTTTATGTTTCTGTCCCTTTGTTTTTTTGTTTTTCGTCTTGCCAAACACAAGTGTTGATTTACACTTAAAACCGATCCTGATTTAACGCTTAAAACTGACCCATGGTATAAATTGGCCTTATGGTCTTGGCTACTGCAAATTATTTCCTAAAGTGGCTGTCCAGGCTGATTTCTATCAAACGAAGTGATGCCTTGACAGCTACTTTAGGAAATGATAGTGGGTCAAAAGAGAGTGTAAATCAACAATAAGCCCAGTACTTATCGCCATAATAATTCCAAAATCTGCAAATCCATATTTCCGTGTGCCGCTATCACCAGTCATCGGCATTTTAAATGTCGCATTATTTGTGATTTCAAAAAGACATTCGTAAAAATACCATTTTCCTGAATAATTAACGTCTTCTTTTGCAGATGTAAAGTCTACATTTCCATACGCATTTGCTTCTGTTCTGTCATAAGCATACGAAATCTTTATCAAAAAAAATATTATTCATCATATTACTTTTAACTTAAAAACTACAGGATCAAAAATGGTCTGCAAAAATTAAAAAGGAGATTATTATGGCTAAAAAATACGTATACTCATGTATCGACAGATCGAACATAACAGGTACCGTTGACGCAGTAGAAGAGAATACCCCGTTTATTACAGACAAATTTGTAAACCTTATCGTTTACACCTCCAGAAAAGAACCGTCTACAGTCAAAGACCGTATCAATGTAGTTGTAAACAAAAAGTTATTGGGAAATATCACAGAAGGCTCATGTGTAAAAATTGCCGGAGCAATCCAGACAAAAACTGTAAATGGACACTTATATATTTACATCTTTGCATATGATATTACAGAAGTTGAAGCAGGAACTGCTATGGATACCGACCAGCTGAAATTCGAAGGATATCTCTGTAAGAAGCCGGTGCTGCGGAAAACTCCGTTCTCAGATCGTACAGTCTGTGACTGTGTCCTGGCGATCAATGACAGAGGTATGTCTTATTATGTACCTTGCATCTGCTGGAGTAAAAACGCAAAAAAGATGGCACAGAGTGCTGTAGGAGATAAGTTCTATGTTTCCGGAAGACTTCAGAGCAGAGAATACGTGAAGGATGAAAAAACCTATGTGATCAATGAGGTATCCGTTTATCATATTGATGAATTCTCTTTTGATTCCGTTGATGATTAAAAATAAGGGACTGCCATCTGGCAGTCCTTTGTATATGTGATAATCTTATAGGTTCTGGATGTAAGAGGATAACTCTGTTTTCTCTGTGTCATCTAATTTATGTCCTGCTGTATATGCACGTACAAATTCCAGAATGGAATTGTCATAGTAACATTCTACTATGTCTTTTGCATATTTTTCATGAAATTCTTTTTTGGTAAACACTGGAAGATAAACAGCTCTCGGACCTTTTGTTTTATCTGATTTTAAATATCCTTTTTGGATCATACGGGAGAGGAACGTGTTCACAGTCTGCTTTTTCCAGGTCTTTCCTTCTTCCGTAAAATGGACCATGATCTCTGCAAAAGTTGTAGGCGTTTCTAATGACCATAAATACTGTAAAATATAAAATTCTGTGTCGCTTAATACGTTTCGCATTATTATTGCCTCCTTGTTTTTCTATATTTTGGGACCGTACCTCAAAAATCTCAACAAGCTACAGTCAACAATGTGTCTAAAAATTTTTCCTTTCAAGGACAATTGTATTACAAATACAAAAATAAAACAAGGAGAAGTTTTTTCGTATCAGAATAATATTTTTCTGACATAGGATAAGATTTAATCATAAGTTAATCAGGTAACGGAAAGGAGAAATTATGACAGAATACAATGATTATACAGAATGCTGCGGAACCTGCAGATACCACAAGAAAGATACTTCTGATGAATGGATCTGCACATGTCCGTATAGCGAATATATGAGCGACTGGACAAAGTATGACGATTCCTGTGATAGCTAGGAAGGAAGGTGAAGGATATATCCGAAACAAAGAGGAGAAATGTGAAAGTAGTAGAATCGAAAACGCTTTCTGGTCCGTATGACAGAAGATTTGTGGTTGTCGATGAGGAAACAGGAAATGTTTTGGACGATGCCCAGGGCTACGGTTACAAAAGTAAACAAAAGGCCATGGCTGCATGGAGCTATAAGAACCGGGATAAGAGCAAAGATGCGGAAAAAACGCAAAAAACAGAGAATGATCAAAGCCTGGCTAAAAGACCATAAATCCGACAGAAGAGCTTCCGCGGAATCCTCCTCCCAGTCATTTTTTTGTAATCCAAGATAATGTTCTATCCGCGGATAATTCCTGTTTTTCCGTAACTACTTCAGCTCAATTGCAGACTGAAAAACGAGAGAAACACAGTTCTGGAAAATCATTTTGGTTAAGGTTTTGGGATGTCCGCGGAAAAATCTCTGGATCAGCAAAAGAGTAGAGACAATGTTTTTTTGAGAAAGATGTGCAATAATAGCCTCTCCCTGCAGTTGATACAGTATGAAAGAGTATCCATGGATGAGATTTGCTTCCTTATATCGTTTCCGGGCAGGCAAATAATATAGAAAATGTACAGAAACAGCTGAGCAAATTAAAAAACAGATATATACAAGACTAAGCCGGGAATTTCTCCCGGCTCTTCTTATCTTTTTAAACATTTTTAATTTACGCGGTATATTGGATTTTCTTCCGCGGATAAAACCACCCCTTCTCTTCGCAGTACCTTCTCGGCTTCTTCCGCGGATGTCCCTTTCTCTGCCAGTTCCGCCAGTCTTTTCGCCCCTTTGCATACTCTCAGGTCTTTGTCCTGTGACGTATTGGAGTACAGCTTACCTGACATTTCTTCGATTTCTCCTAATAATCTGACCAGTTCTTTGCTCATGGATATGAATCTCCTTTCTCTCTACTTTCTTAAGCGCAGAAAACTGATGTTTTTCCGGTGTCTTTTTATTTCGGCAATATATACAAAATACTCATGCCTGTTTTGTGTATATTGCGATTCAAAAAGTGAATTCGAATTCACTTTTTTCATGCTGCATCTAGTTCTCCATATTGGATACGACCAAATGACGAAAGGAGAATATATTATGAGTGAAAACGGTCAGGAAATTTTTGAACAGGGAGGTTGTTTCGCTTTCCATCCGGTATATTCGGGGGACTGCAAATATACAACAGGAATCTTCAAGTTCATGAAAAATAAGCCGACAGGTACAAATCCGGAGAGTATCTGGGAAGAAAGCAGTTCTATCGATGACTGCATCCAGATAGCAATCTGGAGGATCATACCATTCTGTGAGGTCCGCAATATATTCGTGGTCATCTACGACCAGAACAGTAAAACCGTAAAGACCTATATGGATACAGATGATCTGATACAGGATCTCTGGAAGAGTTTTTCCAATGTACCGTTTGATGACGGAGAAAAAGATCTGGTACTCGGACAGGACTGGTTCATCTTCGAGAAAGGAACAGAAAGAGAAGATATCTGGCAGTGGTTTGACGCATACTACTCCAAGGGTGTGGTTACTCTGTTATATCCGGAGAGCTGCAGAAAATAGTGGAACGAATAAGAGAGTCGAAAGGCTCTCTATATTTATATAAAGATAATCAAAATACACCTAATAATTTATTTTTGAATAATTCACTCAAAAAAACGTGCATAATCAACATTAAAAATTTCTTTTAATAATTTTAAGTCACTAACCTTAATATTCCTTCTTCCACATTCTATATTAGCAAGAGTACTTCGTGACATAATGCTTCCCATTAATTGCAATTGCTCAACAACTTCTTGTTGTGTCATGTTTCTTTCTATTCGTATGTTTTGAATATTACCACCGATAGACTCATCCTGTAAAATCCATTGCATATACAATCTCCTCTTGTGACTAATTAGTAACTTTTACTTGAGTATATATATAAATCGTGCTATGCTTGTGACTGATTAGTAACAATCGTATAGATATGCAAGTAGCAAAGTTTAACTAGGAGATGATTATATGGATCTTATAGAGAAATTGTATGATATATGTGCTGAACCCCAAAAGGAACAAATACTTGACACAAAAAGTATAGCTGAATTAAAGTATCAGACATTAAAGAATAAGCTGTCGGAGGAATTAGCAGAAGAGCTAGATAGTCTAATGAACGAAACTATGGTACTAAATTTAGAAGAAATAAAAGCCAGTTTTAAGAAAGGTTTTTGCATGGGCGTTGAACTGATTACAGAGGTAAAAGAAAGTAAATTGAAATGTTAAACTTATTTTCTAATACTAGATTGTGTCAGAGTGCGGAAGAATTAAATAACCAGCGTCCGATAGGAACAGCCAATTCGAGCCAAACAGAAAAACCATTCATATAATTATATCTGTTGAAGATGCCATATCCCACAAGCAATGGTTATTTCTACTGGGCAGTAACTGGCTTTTTTGTCGGTCTCGGATTAGTAATTTCTACTGATCTTATCCCAATTGTACTCACAATAAAAAGAACAGCAAGTTATATTGCAATCCTTTTCTACATTTTTTACAATACGTTAACTCAGCATATTTATAGGGACTGCTTTTTTCGTGTGAGAATTTAAAATCCCCAAAAACTGATACTATTTAAACAGAAAGGAGAGGAAAAACGGTAAAATCCAAATATCAAATTCGCCGAGATATTAATAAAATACATAGGAGTAAAAAAATGGATAATTTTATAAAATCAATAACAAAAAAAGCTGACAAAGCCGAATTAGAAGGTATCACACAATTGATGTATGGATTAATTCAACAGACGGGGGATTCAGATACCCAGAAAGATGCATTCTGCTGTGACCTAAATGTACTTACTACATTGGCAGATAATGGAAATGTAGATGCCCAAATCCAATTGGGATTATACTGGTTAAGTTGTGCAGCCTCCAAAGCATATCCGCCTATCGTAAGAGCTATTGGAGCATGGTATCATGCTTTAAAAAAAAGAGAACCATTACTTTTCGAAAATTCATATGGTGAAATGCTACAGGAAATAGCAGATACATATGCAAATGGCAATGAAATGACACAAGATATGAATAAGGCAGAATTATTTGACCTTTTAGCAAGTCAATATTTAGATGAACCAGATGACGAATTGTAATTACACATATTAATAAGAAATTATTTTTAAAACGCACTCCATCTAAAATTCAAACAATTTACAATGTTTATGCCGGAAAATACGTGATATGACAGTATCATGATACACCTTGACGGTAAACAGGAAATATAAATGTGTCGGAGAACGGGAAACATTTAATATTTCCTACATTACATTTGGCAAGAGTGCAGAGTTTGCACAGAACCAGTATATCGGAGCCAGAACGGATTCATCAGAAACACAGAGAATAAATAAAAACGGATCCATGAAAGCCCTAGAAGATGAGATTCAATTTAATAACGCAGAATAAATATATGGAGAGGTTGCCCTTTGTCGGGGCATCCTCTTTTCCATTTTATGTAGAATATCAAGAATTGCTGGTATTCACCTTAATGAAATCGTGTTATAATTAAAATATGTTTGAAGGAAAAATATATAGGTAACTTATGGTCGTAAGTTATAACAGATTATGGAAAATGCTCTTAGATTAATAAATGAAACCGATAGAGATGCGGTACCTCACCGGGGTTAGTGTAAATATTCCTGCCCGGATGAAAAACAACAGTATGAATCAATGGAGACGATTGAAAAGATTTATAAGAAGCTGGACTAACCGTTGATGAAATGATGGATTAACAGATGATAAATAACAGAAGGTTGCTACAATTACAGATACACATCAAAGAGCAGTGGTAAAAGCACTTGCATAAAAGTCGGAAAAATAGTGGATATGAAAAAGATGACAATCAGATATTCTGGGGAAAGCTTCTGACAACGATATTTAGTGTGACGGAAATATCACAGTTTTATTGATCAAAGATTGAGGAGGATTCATAATGAGCGAAAATACAGAGATTACTTTTATGCAGACAAGATTAATCCGGCTCGCTTCAGAAGAGTGGCATTTACCTGTTGAGCAGATCATTTGTTTGTTTAAAGAAACTGATGTTCTAGGATATATAGAAAAATGCTATGGGCTTTTTCATTGCGAAGGCGATGAAGCTGTACTCGAAGATATTATGGAGTTTCTGGAAGGAAAGGGGATAGAGATTAGTGCTTGAATTAAAAGGTGGAGTTTTTCTTTATCATGGAAGTTATTGTGAAGTAAAAGAACCAAATCTTGCCAAATGTGCAAAGAGAAAAGATTTTGGGCAGGGATTTTATTTAACCACCTCAAAGGAGCAGGCAGAAAGCTTTCTGAGAACTTCAATAGCCAAAGCAATTGCAACCGGAACAATTAAAGAAGAACAGAACTATGGATATATTTCAACTTTTGAGTTCAAATTTTCTGAAGAACTTGAAACGCATATTTTTGAAAATGCTGATGTAGACTGGTTACATTGCATTGCTGCTCATCGAAAGAAAAAATTGTTCATAGAAGTTGAATGTGAAATGGCAAAATATGATATCATTGCAGGAAAGATTGCAGATGATGCAACAAACGCAACTCTTACTGCTTACCTCGCTGGAGCATTTGGGACTGCAGGTGATAAGGTAGCGGACGATTTCTGTATCAGACAGTTGATGCCCAATAAATTAAAAGATCAATATTGCTTCAAAACAGAAGCCGCTATAAAGTGTCTGAGATTTGTGAAAGGTGAGAAGCTATGGCTGAAATAAAAATTCCAAAGGAGAAGATGAATTACACAATTGATCTTCTTATCACTATGGTGACAGAAGAAATTGCAGATGAAACGGGCAAGGACAGAAAAGAGGTATTGACAGATTTTCTGTGTTCAAAGACAGGAAAAGCACTATATGATGAAAAAACAAAACTGTGGTGCAATGGTCCGGCATATATAGCTGAATTGTATAGGGAAGAATTAGATAAATCAGGATATAGGATGCGAGCATAAATGCATATCTGGATGGTGATCGAAGCTTCCGTTGCTATATCATTATAACAACTAATTATTTTAATAATTACTGAAGCTAAACAAAACAATACCCAAATCAGAAAATCTCAACAAAGGAGTAAGCTAAGGACAATGCAGAATACTATAATAGACAGAATGTTGATCACAGAAGATCTCCACGGAGATACATCAGCATTGACATTAATCGCAAAAAAATGCAAGAGAAAGACTGTCTGTTTGTTGTTGGAGATTTTGGGTATATTTTCAGAGATAATAACAGTGAACGTTGTTTTTTTAATGACGTTGATCTGTTTCTTCAAAGAAAAAAGCCTTTTTGGTCTTTGTAGACCATGAATTTGCTCAGAACAAGGATAGCAATGCCAAACAGAATTCATCAGAACACTGAAAACAAGTAAAGAGGAATTCATGGAAACCCCAAAAGGTGAGATTCAATTTAACTAATGCAAAATAAATGTATGTAGAGGCTGCCCTTAGTCAGGACAGCCTCTTTTACGTTTTATGGAAGATATAAAAAATTACTGGTATTCACCCAAACATAACCACCGATTAATATCAATGGTTACCTTTGTAGAGTTAATGTGGACAATGCGTGTATGTCGTAGTACTTTCAAGTGCTAAATTCTTGGTATAATTACATTTTGTACATATTTTTCCTTTATATGTTTTTACAGAACAGCCACCTTTGCTATTACGAATGTGTTTTTTCAGCGTACCATTTACAAATGTATGTGAACAGCTAGAACGAGTTTGGATATCTTTCGGTTCAATCATTATAATTTTTCCATTATCTGTAACAAAATAACTATCTGTATGTTTGAAATATTCTTCATCAGAAGAAACTATACTACTTTCATTAATATATGTAATATAGTCTATTTCATTTCCATTATCTGAAACAGACACCCGCGCACCTTCTGCAGGATCAAAAAATCCTGTCCATGGAACAGAACGTAAATCTGCAGTAGGTGGGTTATAAGCAAATACAGGAATACAGGAAGCAGTCAGCATAAATATGATAGTCACTACATTTAATATAAATATAGGTTTAACATAAACACCTATTCTTTTTATTCTTTTTTTCAAAAAGCTTCGATTATTTTTTGAGAACATTAGTGTAATTTTAGATTTCATTTCTGAACCCTCCTTTGCAGCAGTCATTATCAACAAGTATCCGTACCATTTTTGTTCGTCCCTGGAAAAGTATTTCATTACGTTTTCATCACAAGCAAGTTCCTGCACTTCTTTTATTTCTCGAAAGAAAAAATATATAAAAGGATTATAGCAATGCAGTATTAGTGCCAGAAAGGATAATTGACGAACAAGAAAATCATATGATTTTATATGCTGTAATTCATGCCGGATGATTAATTGTAAATCGTTTTTATTCGACAATGCGGTCAAAACTATAGATGGACGAAAAATACCATATGTAAATGGAGAAGATACGAAATCATTTTCATATATAGTAACTTTACGTTGTAATTTCATTTCTTTTGATAAAACACCTATTGTTTTTTTTACTTCAGAATCTGATAATACATTTTTTGATATTTCTCTATGGAACCTGACAAGTGTAATTATTTCGTATAAAACAACAATGCTTAAAGAACATATCCATAATGCGATAAATATTTTCTGAAGATAACTCATAGAATTTATGAAAAATCCATGAGAAGTTTGAATAATTTTTCCAGTTAAGGAAATTACAATATCTTCAGTTAATGGCTTTAAAGTGCAAAAATACCTATGATAAATAAAATACTTTAATAACGGAAAAGGAACTAAGTAAAAAATCAGACAATATTTTAAACATCCATATCGAAACCTGGCTGAAATATAAGTATCAAAAATAGTGGATACTGCTATATAAATAATAAAAGGCAAGCTTCCGGCGGCAGACATGGCAATTAGTAATAAAATCAGGTCCTTCATAATTCTACCTCATTTTTAGTTATATTGTGTTCTTTAAAGCTTTAATCCGTTTCCTCACAAATATTATTGTTAATAATATTCTTCAATTCTTCAATATCTGACTCTGACAATTTTGTTTTATATGTTAATGAAACCAACAGGTTTGAAATAGAACCATTAAAAGTATTATCTACAAAATCTGTAGCATACTTATGTGCTAATTCTTCTTCCGTAAGTTGAGGGTAATAGGAACGATTACACTTACGTCCTTTTCCTTCTGAATAAAGAATACCTTTTTTTATAAGGCGCATAAGATACGTGTGCAGGGTTGAATTCGCCCAATTATACCGAAGCTCATCATTACAATATTCTAATATTTCAGCAAATGGAACGGGACGTTTATTATTCCAGAAAAATTTCATTAACTCATATTCCATTTTTGACAATCCATAATATATATCACTCATAACATTTCTCCTCGTATAATAAGTTTACATCTATAATATATAAGCATACATAAAATGTCAATCAATATATTACATTATTGTAGCATAATGTCGATATCAAAAATCACTGAACGGTGTTTACAAGTAAAATTAACAAACATTTTAAATTCATAACACTAAGAAAGATATTCCGTATTACATAATATAATAAAAGAAATACATATTATTACAAGCCTGGCTGTCTTATCTAAGATTAAAATAAATATGTAAGGGAGAACTTCAAATAATGCATGAAATTCTCCCTTATTTTATTCCATTTAACTTAGATGCTTATTTCTGATAATTTTTTATGAATATCATTCATTGTATTTTGGATAAAATTGATTTTACTTTTTCGTAATCAAGCTCAGATACCGTAATTTCATATATATTTGAATCAATTATCCCATAATTGCTACCGAAACTTCTTAAATCACCATGTCCAAAAGGAAAGCGACTTGATTGATTTATGATTGTTTCTTTATATCTAATATCATTTTGCTTTAGTATACGACAATATTTTTCAAATTTATCTCTTGAGTTTCCGATATATGCAGTTCTTTTTTTTATTTTTCTTATAATCCATTGTTTCATTTTCATATTTTACACAAACGCCATATATACACTAATATTAACTCCGCGAGTACAGTGTAATGTATAAGTTACTCCTGCTGATGAAACATATCTAGCATACTTATTTCCCATTAAAGAAACATTAGAAAATGTGGGACTATTAAAAGTTTTGGTAAATCCAACATTTCCATTTTTTATAAATTTTCCATTAGAGTCATATATAGAACCTTGAACATTATAATATAGCTCCGAAGTTTTCGGATACACTCCCTCTATAGCCCCATTACGTGTCCAACTTCCAGTGGCTTTACCTAATGCAAGTTCTATAGAGTCTGTAAAACTAGAACCAGAATCCCTATATGTTACCGCCAGCTTAGCCCTTATATTTCCCATTTTGTTCATTTTTTCGTCAGTTCTCGTAAGCCATGTATTACTTATCTGTCTATTCTCTAATTTTTCTTTATCACTATTGTTTAACTCTAAAGAATAAACATCCATTGAAATATCTGCAACTTTTTCTTTTGTATCATTATTTGCAAGACTACTATATGTCTTTACAGAAGTTTCTACATTAATTGGTTTAATTTCCAACTTAATTAATTTGTTTTCATCTAAATAATACTGCTTATTTTCAATTGTTTCTAAGTAGTTATCATCATTAGATGGCAAAAGCTGACAATAAGATAAATTATTTTCGTCATTAACGGTCTGTGTTACCTTTTGATCTGTCATTTTAGTTGCAAAAGTACCTTCTTTAGCCCAAGTACTTACACCTCCAGTTATACATAATGTACCAGCAAGAATAACACTCGCCAATTTTTTTCTTGTTTTCATAAACAATTCCTCCTATGTTTTGTTTTATAGAGAATATATCATTATACTACATGTTTGTCAACAACTATCTTACATTTTTGTAGTATATTTAGCAATGTATAGCAAATTTAATACTAGAGCGTGTCTGAAAAATAAAAATTGCACAAAACGCATGTTTTATTTCCCTTT
>ERZ773229.1070-NODE-1070-length-20352-cov-5.424792_pt1 | contig 20352 bp, 16 predicted proteins | sample MGYA00580992_ERZ773229 | MGnify/ENA primary metagenome ERZ773229 (study PRJEB29015, sample SAMEA2737795) | human gut metagenome | biome: human gut; feature: human-associated habitat; material: faeces | place: China | collected 2012 ... | reverse complement strand
TGATAAATCACAAGCAGCTCCCCCGTCTCAGAATGCTTTGCCACCGAAATGATCTGATATAATTTATTTTTAAAATGCCGGTAAAATTCTCCGTTTTTTGGTAATTGCCGCACGCTGTTTTCCTCTTTTCTGCCACAAATTATGTAAACCACTTTTTTCAATGAACTGCATGATCAGAAATCTATAAATTATTTCCAAATTCCTGATAGCTGTTCAACATATCCACGCCTTCTGCGATAAAATCTCTGTCGAATTCCAAATTACCACTGTAGCCCATAATCATGAGATCATTCAATTTCTGCATGATGTCACAGTCATCATCAAAATCGGCTCCAATCTGCTGTCCGACAGGCTGTACTCTCTGCATTGCAACTTTTCCACTCGGTGTCAGAACTGGTGTGTCTGCTGCTCCTCTTGCAGCCTCATGCTGCATTCTGTCTGCCTCTTTTAATAGATCCTCATCATTTTCCTGCACATTCTGTTTTGCACGGCTTAAAATATCCTGATTTTTCTGTGGACGTGACTGCGCCGTTCCTCTATTCGTCTGTGACCAAGGATTTTGCACCGGACGTCCGGACGGCTGTGGTCTGTATTGCTGTGCCTGTCGATTTGACTGTGCCCCTCTGTACGGCTGTGCCTGACGGCTTGACTGTCCTGCACTATAGGTCTGCGGCTGACGGTTCATCTGCCCGGCTCCATAGGTCTGCGGCTGACGGTTCACCTGCCCGGCTCCATAAACCTGTTGGCGGTTATTCTTTACCGGTTTTCCATTGATATATGTAGTATTGTTTCGATTTGCTCCCTGATTCTGTGCCTTCACCTTTGATACGATCACTGCGATCACAATAATAATAAATATCAGTTCAAACATATTTCACCCTTCTCCCTCTGCGCTGCAATATTTCGTTGCTCCTATCAAATATTATAATAGTTTCTGTTTTCTTTCACAAGTCTTGATTTTATATGTAATGAAAAAGAAAAACGGTACAGACAAATATGATATTCCTGTTCGCCGGACATTCCGATAAGCCTCTAAAGAGTCTTATCTCCATGGCTCACAAAGGAAATCATATTTGTCTGCACCGTTTTTCTTTCATTTACGTTATGGATGACTTGTGAGAGGACGCTTATACATGCCCGGTCAACGTTATGAATTGCACCACAAGATCTGCAATTTACGTTATGGAACTCACGGTTATCTTTGGGTTCTGCCGCTCGTAACATGGATTGACGGATTTTCAGATTGAATTTCTATGGAGTGTATGTTCAAAATATTGCAGTTTCATAACTTATGAGATAATGAATGTAAAATGGACGAATATTGTTTTCGTTTTGCGTTATGGAGATGAAACTCTCCATTTGTGGAAGCCTCTGCTGAACACAAATGATCAGAGAGGTTCATCGCAATGTTTAACGCAACGAAACACAATATTCGTCCATTTCACATTCATGTTTTCGTAAACATGTCAGACTGCAATATTTTGTTCATAACCGAAATTATAAAATTCAATCTAAAAATCCGTAACACCACCTACAGGCGGCAGTTCATAAGTGAAACTCAGCTTACTCCTGATAGATTTTAATGATATCCTTCACCACTGCAACCAGTTTCTCATAACTCATCGACGAAGTGTCCAGACAGAAATCATAATTTCTCGCATCATTCCATGCATTGCCCGTATAGTACTTATAATAGTCTGCACGGTATTTATCAATCTTTGCGATCTTCTTCTCCGCCTCTTTTGCAGAGATACCATTCTGGTCAACGACACGCCTGATACAGTCCTCCAACGGTGCGTAGAAAAATAAACGGATCACATCCGGATTGTCTTTTAAAACATAATCTGCACAGCGGCCAATGATAATGCATGACTCCTGTGCGGCAAGATCCTTGATGACCTTTGCCTGATAATTGAAAAGATTGTCATCTGATACAAAATCACTGCTTTCCGGCGGAAGTACTCCACCTTTATATGGATTCTTTTTTAAGATATTAAACAGGAGTGGTGACTTTTTCATTTTCTCATCCACTTCGCCAAACAATGCCTCATTGATTCCGCTCTCGTCAGATGCCATTCTTAAGATTTCCCTGCTATAACAGTTAATGCCAAGATCTTCTGCCAGTAAATTGCCAAGTGTCTTACCACCACTGCCGTAGCTTCTCGCAATTGTAATTACAGTTTTTTTCATATCCTGCCCCAGCCTTTCTGCAATTCTTTCCTTCAGTATACACCTCTCTGCCCAAAAAGTGTACCTCATATCCACATTTACATCGTCTGTTATTCACCAAGATATGCCTTCTTAATGGAATCATTGTTCATCATTTCCTTTGCATCTCCGGACAACACAATATTGCCGGTCTCTAATACATAGGCACGATCTGCGATCGCAAGTGCTTTTTTTGCATTCTGCTCTACAAGCAGTACCGTTGTTCCACCCGCAGAAATCTCCCGGATAATATGGAAAATCTCTTCTACAAGAATCGGAGAGAGTCCCATGGAAGGTTCATCCATTAAAATGATCTTCGGCTTTGACATCAGTGCGCGTCCCATAGCAAGCATCTGCTGTTCGCCACCGCTCAGTGTTCCGGCAAGCTGGTTTTTTCGCTCCTCCAGACGCGGGAAGCTCTTGTATACACGTGCCAATGTCTCCTCGATCTCTTTTTTATCTTTTCTGGTATATGCGCCTAATTTCAGATTTTCGTACACAGATAATTCTGCAAACACACGTCTTCCTTCCGGTACATGTGCCATTCCCATGGATACGATCTTATGTCCCGGAATTTTGCTGATATCTTTGCCCTCAAAAATAATCTCTCCGGCTTTCGGCTGAAGCATTCCGGTGATAGTCTGTAACGTTGTGGTCTTTCCAGCTCCGTTGGCACCGATCAATGCAATGACTTCGCCCTCATTTACTTCAAAGGAAATACCTTTAATGGCCTGGATCACACCATAATATACTTCCAGATTTTTTACCTCAAGCATTGCCATAATAACGTCCTCCTATTCACCCAGATATGCCTTGATAACCTGTGGATCATTTAATACATCACTGGTTTTTCCCTGTGCTAACACCTGTCCGAAGTTCAACACCGTAAGTTCCTCACAGATTCCTGACACAAGCTTCATATCATGTTCGATCAGAAGAACCGTCATGTCAAACTCATCCCTGACAAAATGGATCGTTTCCATCAGTTCTTTTGTTTCATTTGGATTCATACCTGCTGCCGGTTCGTCAAGCAGTAATAATTTTGGATTTGTCGCAAGTGCACGGGCGATCTCCAGTTTTCTCTGTTTACCATAAGGAAGATTGGATGCAAGGAAATCAGCCTCTTGATCCAGATCAAACACTTTCAGAAGTTCCATTGCCTTCTCATTCATCTCTGCTTCCACTTTGCGGTATTTTGGCAGACGCAGGATTCCTGTCAATGTAGAATAAGGCATTTGATTATGTAAACCTATTTTGACATTATCCAGAACAGACTGCTCTTTGAAAAGCCGGATATTCTGGAACGTTCTGGCAATTCCCTCTTTATTGATCTCCACCGTCTTTTTGCCAGTAATGTCTTTTCCGTCCAATGTGATGGTTCCATCGGTTGGTGTATACACACCTGTCAGCATATTAAAACAGGTTGTTTTTCCTGCACCGTTTGGTCCGATCAGTCCATATAACTGTCCCTTTTCAATTGTAATGTTGAATCCGTCTACCGCACGAAGTCCACCAAAGGAGATTCCAAGATTTTTTACCTCTAACAATGCCATATTATGCTGCCTCCTTTTTTGCTGGCTTTTTGAATTTTGCTGCGATACGCTGTCTCATCTCGATACATTTTGGTGCCCAGTTGAAAAGCATCATTACGATCAGAACGATGGAATAGATCAACATACGATAATCCTTCAGTCCACGGAGCACCTCCGGAAGCAGTGTTAAAATGACTGCTGCAATGATCGATCCACGGAAGCTTCCCATGCCGCCTAATACGACAAATACCAGGATCATGATGGACATATTGTATCCAAAGTTTGTCGGTGTTGCTGTAACGGTAGAAAGATTATGCGCATAAAGCACACCGCCTGCACCTGCGATCGCTGCAGAAATGGTAAATGCCATCAATTTGAACTTTGTTATATTGATACCGACAGATTCCGCTGCGATCCGGTTGTCGCGGATTGCCATCACTGCACGGCCGGTTCTGGAATTTACAAAATTATATACGATAAATAAAATGACCAGGATCATGATCACACCGGCTGTGAAACTTGATAAATGAGGAATTTTTGCAATTCCCTTTGCCCCATTGATCAGCCAGATGCCATCTTCACTTAAATCAATCTTATTTCCATCCGAGATAGCAAAGTGGAATCCATTCTCATCTTTTGCAATATATAAAACATTAATGACGTTTTTGATGATCTCACCAAAAGCAAGCGTTACGATCGCAAGATAGTCGCCGCGGAGACGAAGCACCGGAATACCAATGAGGAATCCGAAAAATGCGGCTGCGACAGTTCCAACTGCAATTGCGATCAAAAACAGAACCACTTCATTCTGAATGCTGTCCTGTAACAGTTTGGTGCAGAATGCACTGGAAAATGCTCCCACACACATAAATCCGGCATGACCGATACTAAGCTCGCCCAGATAACCGACACAGAGGTTTAAACCAATTGCCACGATCGAATAGGTACACATTGGAACAAGAAGTCCCTGCATCAGGGAGGACATGTTGCCGGTTGTGATCATAACCTGTACAATTATGTAAACCACAACGACCATAGCAAATGTAATGATATGATCTTTTGTACTTTTTTTCATTGATTTCAAATTTAACTTTGCCATATCTGCCACCTACACTTTCTCATGAACCTGTTTGCCCAAAATTCCCGAAGGCTTCACAAGAAGCACAATGATCAGGACTGCAAACACGATCGCATCGGATAACTGGGACGAGATATATGCGCGGCCTAAGATCTCGATCACACCAAGAAGGATTCCGCCGATCAATGCGCCCGGAATGGAACCGATCCCTCCGAATACAGCGGCTGTGAACGCCTTGATACCAGGCATTGCACCCGTATACGGTGTCAGTGTCGGATAAGCAGAACAGAACAGTACGCCTGCTACCGCTGCAAGACCGGAACCAATTGCAAATGTCAGGGAGATCGTTGCATTTACATTCACTCCCATTAACTGCGCTGCATCCTTATCCTCAGATACTGCAAGCATTGCCTGACCGGCTTTGGTTTTCTTGATAAAAAGCATCAGTGCAGCCATGATCACAACGCACGCCAGAAATGTAACAATTGTTGTACCGGAGATTGTGAGTGCTCCACCTGCCAGTTTCAATGCCGGAAGTGTTACAACATTTGTAAACGATCTTGTATCAGCGCCAAAGATCAGTAATGCTGCATTCTCTAAGAAATAGCTGACACCGATGGCAGTGATAAGAACTGCCAGAGGCGCTGCCTTTCTGAGTGGTTTGTATGCAATCTTTTCAATCACAATGCCGAGTACGGTACACACGATAATAGAAAGTACCACTGCCGGGATCGCTCCCCAGCCCTGTCCGCTCATTGTCATAAAGACAATATAGCAGCCTACCATAATAACATCACCGTGTGCAAAGTTTAACATTTTTGCGATACCATAAACCATGGTGTATCCCAATGCGATAATTGCATAGACACTACCGAGGCTGATACCGTTGATCAGGTAGGATAAAAAATTCATAACTACACCTCTGTCTTTCTGTTAATTTACTACGTTAAAACATTACTTTTTCACATCAAGGATTATAACATATAAAATACCTGTATACAATCTTTCTGTTAAAAAGAAGGTGTCATACGGCAGCCCAAGCCACCGTTGACACCCTCTGGGGAAACTGGATCGCCCTTATTTTCGTTGTATCATTATCGCAGATTACATTGCTGTATAAGCACCGTCTTTGATCACCATAGCCTTCGGAGCCTTACTTACTTCTCCGGTAGCTTCCCATGTCATGCCATCACCTGTCAGACCATCTACAGAAATCTTTGTCATAGCCTCAGTCAGAGCTGTTCCGATATCAGATACGCTCATATCCGGTGTTACGCCAGCTTCCTCGATCGCAGCTTTGATCGCATAAATTGCATCATATGCATCTGCACCGAACTGGTTTGGTGTATCGCCGTAAAGCTCTTTGTATTTGGATACAAATGCCTGTGTCTTCTCATCATCTGCATCTGCAACGAATGGTGTTAATAACATTAAACCTTCTGCTAAAGATGTATCAAAGTTTTTCACATCAAGGATACCGTCCATACCATCACATCCAAAGAATGTCGGTTCATAGCCCATTCCGTTTGCCTGATTTAAAATGATAGAAGCCTCTGTGTAGTAGATTGGAAGGAATACCAGATCAGCGCCTTCACTCTGTGCTTTCTGTAACTGTGTGGAGAAGTCTGTCTTGGAATCTGCTGTGAAAGCTTCCTCTGCGACAACCTCAAATCCCTGATTTGCTGCTTCTTTTACGAATGTAGCTTCAATACCGGATGAATATACATCAGAGCTGTCATAGATAACTGCTACTTTTGTTGCAAGTTTGTTCTCACCAATGTACTGTGCGGAAGCTGTTCCCTGATTCGGGTCTGTAAAGCATGCCTGGAATACATTGTCGTTTTCAATGACATCTGTGGAAGAAGCGGATGGTGTGATCTCAAACATACCATCTTCTGCTGTCTTATCTGCAACTGCAATACATGGAGTTGTTGTAACAGTTCCCATCAGAACCTGCATACCCCAGTCTTTTAAAGAGTTATAAGCATTGACAGATTTCTCTGCATCGCTCTGGTCATCTTCTGCTTTGAATTCTACCTGATATCCATTGATACCGCCTGCTTCATTGATCTCATCTACTGCGATCTGTGCGGCATTCATAACTGCGGAACCATAAATTGCTGCTGCACCTGTTGTAGGTCCGATACCACCGATCTTAAATACGCTTCCATCTGCCGCGCTGTCTGTGGAACCGCTCTCCGTTGATGCTGCGCTTCCTGTGCTTCCTGTATCTGCGGATGATCCACATCCTGCGAATGTGCCAACTGCCAGTGCAGCTGCTAAAAACATACTCACTGCTTTCTTCATAATAATCCTCCTTGTTTGCGAAGCAAATCCAATTTTACAAAGTAAAATTTTTCCTCTGAGTGAGGAGAGGATTTAGCCTCCTTTTTGAAAAGCAAAAATTAAATTTTATTGAGATAATCTAATTTCTTCTTCTCAACTTTCTTTTTCTTGTAGAGAATCTTATCAAATTTTCTTTTTATGCACAATATTCAGAATCACCTAAATTATTGATGTATTTTAACGTCAACTTATGCAATTTACTCATTATGATAACTTGCAGTTATAGCTTTTATGCAGGTGTGTCATACTATACGATTTTTACGCATAAATATAGTGCTGTATCATATGTTCCAGCTTCTCTCCGCATCCCGCATAATTGGCTTCCATAGCCAGCGATTCCATCAGATGTTCCTCCAGATATCGCTCTAAAAAGCTGTTGCGGAACTCATTTTCCATCTCTCCGACTTTGCTCTCTTCCTCATGCTGTAGATAATATGCGAGTGCAAAAAAATTTGGCGACCGCCATTCCGATGTATCCTCCAGCAATGCCTGCAGATTTTCCAACTCGCTCCGCAGCATGATCAGATTGATCTTGTCCATATTTGCCGCCATATTTTTCAGTCCGTCGGCTGTGGACTTAAAATCCGGATCATCCTCCCGGATACTGCACTCATGGAAGATCTGATCCAAATGTCCGTTCAGTCTGTCGAGATCACGCTTCACATCCTCAATGGGAATCTCGTTCATGTCTTCCATCATATTGATCAGTCCGCGCCTTGCAACTGCCATATGTTCCTGCGAATCGACATACCCCTGACGCAGGTTTCCACCAAGTTCTAATGCGTCCTTTAAATCTTTCATCTGGACTTCCACCTGTTTTTTGTCCAGTTTACTCGCCAGCAGTTCTTTGCGGAGTTCTTTTACCTCGCGCGTCAGTTCCGCCACACGTTTCTGTTCCTCTGTTTTCTCTCCGAAAATCATGTCTGTCTTCTCCTCTTCCACAACCTGCGAACATTCAACTAATATTCTCTGCTTAGTATAATCCAAGACAGCAAAACAGGCAATTGCGGCTTTCCGCAACTGCCTGTCTGCTTACTCTAATAACTCTGATGTATAATGCACGCCGTCTTTGTCATATAAATCTGTGAGTTCTAAATCTGGATCCGTGTAATAGAGCACACTGTTCTCTCCAAAAATCGTCTGGATACCGTTTTCTGCGAGATTTTTTACCGCCTCTGTATCCATCGTATCAGCGATGTAAACCGGGCTTACCTTCAAAATGAGTTCTGCACAGCTGATGTCGTCCGCATAAGCTGCCATATTATTGACTGCGGACTTACACAGTCCGTCTGCGGTATCTGCATAACGGGTCCTGATATCACCGCTCTTAAATTCATAATAATGATATTTTTCCTTGTCCGACATCGGATAATTGTGCAGACTGACAATGCTTTCCGCCCCATTATAATGCATGACACCGGCAGGATAAATGATATTCCCATGCCTGTCATATATATTGAAAGAATAATCAGCATTTTCCTCTGCTGTCCCGGAAGTATCCGGACCGGCATTTAATTTTGTAATAGCAGAAGTCAGATCCAGATTTCTCGTAAATCCATCATAGCTTGTCAGCGAACCCAGTGTATAACCGTTCTCTATCATGACATCCGCCACATAATCAGTAATGAAAGCGTTTTTCATCCACGAAAAATCAATGAAATCCGAAATAAAATTCTTCTCTGCAAAAGCAAGGTAATCGTCGGATACAGACAATTTTACCTGATTGCCGCCGAGCAATTCGACGTTCACGTCAGACGGATCATTGCTGTAAGCAGCCACCTCTGAAAAATAAGCTGCCACTTCCCCATTCTGGTAAGCATCATAGTTAACTGTCTCGGAGTCATCATTACAGAAAAACAGATTGTCATATTCTGTATACACAGGCGCAAGATAAATTGCCCGGTTCCCGGTCTCTGCGATCAGCTCAAAAGCATGGTATAATGCATCATCCACAACCATTGTCTCATTCGGGTGCCGGTTGAGATCATACACGTTTGTGATTCCTTCAAACGATTCATCCATACTGAACATTTTATAGGCTTTTACAATGGAATCTGTGTAGAGCAGCGTCAGCGCTTTTTTTTCTGCGGTGGCATTTACGCCCGCTGCTCCAACATAATAGCGGAAGATATAATCATCTCCACAATGAATTTCAGCGGATGAACCCACTTCAATGTTTGTCCATCCGCTGTCATTTGACATCAATCCATTCAGTGCATACATAAATGCACCCGAAGCAATGACCAGTAATACGATCACTGCGATCAATCTCTGTCTTGTATTTTTCTCCGAAAGTTCCACCTTCTGAACCGGTCTCACATTCGGAGTATGGTTTCTGTTGCCACCTCTGACGGTTCTTCCCATATCTTAAATAAACACTGCTGCAAGTGCTAACAGGAACAATGCAAGAATGACTGCAAGTACAATAAATCCTGCAATGGCACCCTTTTTGCACATCTTGTAGTTACGATAATGTCTGTGTTTCTTAAAGATCATCGCTGCGATAATACCGATGACCGGAAGTAAGAATGAAAGCAGTGCATACCATGTGCTTCCTGTGTCGTGAAGTGGCGGAAGCTGGATCTCATCATGTGCAATATTGTCATGATGTTCTTCTGGTCTTGGTGCATCTTTGTCTAAAATCGTAATTGTTTTTAAAGGCACATTCTTCTCACGCGTAGCTTTGTATTCTTCAATCTCTTTCTTATTACCAAATACCCAGTGGTCATGACCGATACAGACTAACTCCGGTTTGTCTGTACTGTAATCATGAATGGATGGATCATAAGTAAACAGCACTTTATTTTTCTCTAACTGTGGATCCGGGATTGGGATCGCAGAGATCAGAGAATGTGTATACGGATGCAGTGGGAAGTTGAACAACTCTTCTGCATCTGCGATCTCCACAATATCACCCTTATAAATAACGGCGATACGGTCAGAGATAAATCTCACGATGGAAAGGTCATGTGCGATAAATAAATATGTTAAGTCTTTTTCTCTCTGGAACTTTTTCAGTAAGTTCAATACCTGCGCACGAATGGATACGTCAAGTGCAGAGATTGGCTCATCGGCAACAACAAGTTCCGGTTCCATAACCATTGCACGGGCTAAACCGATACGCTGACGCTGTCCACCTGAGAACTCATGTGGGTATCTTGTCAGATGTTCCGGCAAAAGACCTACTTCGTTGATCATTTCCTCAACTTTACGCACACGGTCTGCCTCATTCTCATATAAATGGAAGTTATACAGACCTTCGGATACGATGTAATCGACAGTTGCACGCTCATTTAAGGAAGCTGCCGGATCCTGGAATACCATCTGGATGTTACGGATCACTTCACGATCCAGGGATTTTGGGATTTTTCCGGAAATACGCACACCTTTGTACAAAATCTCTCCGTTTGCCAATGGGTTGACACGGATGACTGCACGGCCGATGGTTGTCTTACCGGAACCGGACTCTCCTACTAAGGAGAAAGTCTCTCCCTTGTGAATATCAAATGTCGCATTTTTTACAGCGCGGACAGCGTTATCGCCCTTGCCAAAAGTAATATCTACATTTTTTAAAGATAATAATACTTCTTTACCATTTTCATCAATCGGACCATGCTCTGGTAAATGAGAAGCATGCTCCTGGTTTTCTGTGTTTCGATTTAGTTTAGACACGATCTAAATCTCCTATATATTGAATGCTTTAACAAGTTTCTCATGAATGTTCTGGATTCCTTCCGGTTTTTCAACCTTTGGAGCATCCGGGTGTAACAGCCATGTTTTGGCGTAATGCGTATCTGTTACTTTGAACATTGGTGGTTCCTCTAAGGTATCGATCTTCATACAGTATGGGTTACGCGGTGCAAATGCATCGCCGACGATACTGTTGTAGAGCGAAGGTGGTGTACCTGTGATCGAGTAAAGAGTTGTATTTCTCTCAGCCAGCTGTGGCAGGGAAGAAAGTAATGCCCATGTATATGGATGACGCGGGTCATAGAATACCTCTTCTACTGTACCAACCTCTACGATCTGTCCTGCATATAAAACTGCAACACGGTCTGCGATATTGGCAACCACACCTAAATCATGTGTGATGAATACGATTGTATAATTGAACTCTTTCTGTAAATCCTTTAACAGTTTTAAGATCTGTGCCTGAATGGTAACATCAAGCGCTGTGGTAGGCTCATCACAGATTAAGATCTTTGGCTGGCAGGACAGGGCGATCGCGATAACGATACGCTGTCTCATACCACCGGAATACTGGAACGGATAATCATCAAAACGTGCCTCCGGGTTCGGGATACCAACCTTGTCCATCAGATCAAGCGCACGAAGCCTTGCCTCGTTCTCAGTACAATCCTGATGTTTCATGATGACAGATGTAATCTGTTTTCCAATCGTGATAATTGGGTTTAAGGATGTCATAGGATCCTGGAATACCGTAGCGATCTTTGTACCACGTATCTGGCTCCAGTCTCTTCCATCCCTGATATTTGCAAGGTTTAAGATACAGATTCCATGTAATCTCTCACTGTTCTCATCCAGATATTTTACGCGGAATGTAACTTTATCAAAAACAGCATTTCTCTGCTCTTCATCACTCAGATCCACGCCAAGCTGCATTGCCTCTTTTAATGCATCCAGCAGTGCATTGTTCTGTTTCATACGCTTACGGAAACCAAAACGTCCGACAGAAAGATATACCTCTTTGGCAAGGATCTCATTTCTCGCTTCTGTCTCTGCTGTGATTGCTGCACTGACTTCCTTCGCATGTTTTTCCTTGAGCCCTGCCATCTTCTTGTCAAATTCCTGATTGTATGCAGTATCATGTGCCAGACTGTTTGCACGCTCTTTTACCTTCTGCTCATGCTCTTTCTCGAATGCCTTGATTTTTGTATCCAATTCGGAGATTTTCTTTCCAGCCTCTTTGATCTTATCCTTTTCTTTGGATGGATCGTAAGTCTGTTTCAAGTTGAAGGTATTCGTTCTCTCATGTTTTAACTCAAGGAGTTCTTTTTCATACACTTCTGCTTCTTCCTGGCTTATATCGGCTCTTCTTCTCTTTTCAGACTCTAACTCAAGGATTGCTTTATAAGTGTCTGCACCAAACTCCAGTCTGGAATACTCGTCTAATTTTTTCTTATTCTCTGCGATGACTTTCTTTGCATTGTCATTTAATTTTACAACAGTGTCGGAAAGCTCCTCATCACTGAAAATAATCTTGCCGTTATCAATAAATCCGTTGCTGTCTAACATTCCTGCAAATGTTTTTGTAAAAACAGATTTACCGGAACCGGACTCTCCTACGATCGCAATGGATTCATTCTCATAAATATCCAGTGACACTCCACGGATAGCAGTAAGCACCCTGCCCCTCACGTGGAATTTCACGATCAAATCTTTTACTGATAATAATACTTTTCTATCTTCCATCTACCTAACCTCTACATGTGTGTTCTCGGATCAGATGCATCACCAAGGTTCTGTCCAACGACATATAAAACAATCGTGATGATAGAAGCAACGACTACCGGGCTCCAGAACTCGAACTGCCAGCCAGGGGTAAGCATCGCACTTTCTGACTCGTAAATCAATCTACCAAGTGACATATCTGACATACCCATACCGATATATGCTAAGAACACCTCATAAGAAATATAGGAAGGGATCTCTGTTGCTGCCAGTGTTACAATAACAGATGTCATAAATGGAAGAATATTCTTCATTGCGATCTTAAGTGTACTCGTTCCCAGACATTTGGATGCAAGGTTGTACTCTCTGTCTCGGATGATCACTACCTGTGTACGGATAAAGTACGCGATTCCAAGCCATCCGGTAATGGTCAGCGCCAGTACCATGGTCCAGAAACCAGCTTTAAACAACATAACCATAACGGCGATCAATAAAATGTATGGAATGTTTGCAAGAATGTTATATACCTCCTGCATAAAAACATCCACTTTCTTTGAAAATCCCCAGATAGATCCGACAACAACACCAACGGAAAGGTTGATCGCTGCACAGATAAATGCAAGGGAAATGGAAATCCTTGATCCAAACCATACGGCATCGAATGTGGACTGTCCGGCTGCACCGGTACCTAAGATCCAGTGAATGTTCATTCCCAGACGTTCGATCGCTGCAGATGGTGACAAGTGTTTGGTTGTCGCATCCATTAAGTTACCAAACTTATCATATTCCACAAATAATGGATAAAGGTAAGTGAATGCGATCAACACACCCAGAATCGCCAAAATAATAATATTAATCTTTTTCTTAAAAAATACACGGAATACAGAATGCCAGTAAGAATATCTTGGCGCTGTAATCTTTTCTGATTCCAGATCACTGTGGTCTACCGGAGCGAATAATTCTTCCTCCGGCATACCGAACTTTTCTAAATCCTGACTCATTTCTAATTACCTGTCCTTTGTTGAGAATGAAATTCTAGGATCAACCATTGCCATTAGGACATCACCTAAAATAAGGGATGTGACTGTTAAAATCGCATAGAACAGTGTTCCACCGACAATAACACCATTATCATATTTGTTGATAGCCTCTGTTAATAAGTTACCAATACCTGGAACGACATACACACGCTCTGTGATGATCGCTCCTGTCAATGCTCCAAGCACTGCCGCAGGGATTCCCTGAATGATCGGGATCGCTGCGTTCTTCAAAATATGTCTGGTGAAAATCTCACCCTCTGTCAGACCACCGGATCTTGCGAATTTGACATAGTCCGAATTCATCTGGTCGATCATATAACGTCTTATCCACTTCATCAGATTTGCTATGGATGGAAGTGCTAACGATACGATCGGCAATATATACATCAGTCTGCTCGGCGATTCCATATCAAAGGTTGTCGGCAGACCAAAGCTTCCGCCGATCGCCTTGAACAGGAAAATATACGCAAGTGATGGTACTGCGATAATAAATACAATATAAAGCGTACCGATCTTATCGACCAGTCTGTCTTTCTTTCTCGCCATAAGGATGCCCAGCGGCACACCGATCAGATAAGACATGATAACTGCGATCAGTCCGATCACAAAGGAATAACCCACTTTGGATTTTCCTGTTTTGTATGTTGCAACATTGGTGTAGTCATCTTCATAACGGTCTGCATACAATAAGCTGGATTCTCTGGAACCCTGCATATAGGTTGCAGTGTGCAGATTGTCCGCACTCTCCTCCACAAGACCGGTTGGATAGGTGACAGTTGATTTTATATAAGATCCCTGATGGCTTGTCATCGTACTGAATACATCCACTCCCTGATTTACCGTGTAGGATGTTCCAAGATTGATCGTCACAATATTCTGATGAACAAACGGAAACTTGGAATCAAAATACAGTAAATACTTGTGTGTTGTACCATTGCCAATGATCGCCGGTGAGAATTTTTCCCCACCATAGACAGGATCATGTAACGTAAAGGTGAGACCTCTCTCACCTACGATGTCTTCTACATTATTAATATCATCAATTGTTATTAAATTTGCAAAATATTTTCCCATACGGGATGCCAATGGGACATCTTTATACGCAAAAAGCTGCTGCTGGCCACCGTCGGCATACTTCTTCTTGTTCATCATGACGGCGTCTTTGCGGACTACCGTGTATCCCTGAGACTTATAATACTTTGTGAATTTTTTGACATATTCACTGACCTGCTCAGAATCCTGTGCCTTGGTTCTTCCGAAACCAACCACTGCAGATCGTTCTTCCTCTGTTAATTCTCCACTGCTTACAAGTTCATTCAGCCAGTCAGAGTAGGTGACATAATCCAGATAACCATAATCTTCCCATTTAGAGTATTTATAGGCAACTCTTGCATTATTACTTGTATGTGAATATTTTGTATCCCCTGCAAAAACAAGGTTTCGGTCTAACATTGTGTAGATCATGATCATGACCAGCGCCACAACGATCACGATAGACACCAGTCCATGTAATATACGTTTTAATAAATATTTTGTCATAATTGTTCACTCATCAATAGTGCAGGGGAGCGGGGAATCCCCGCTCCGATGCAGTGTTGTTATTTCGTAGATACGATTAATAAATACCGATAGATTTGATCATGTATCCGGCATATTCTGGCTGGAATGTATCCAGATAAGATGCAGGATCACCATAGTCAGGACCCCATCCGGATAAGTCACAGAAGTCATAGTTCATTTCGTAACCATAGTTCATGTAATATCCGCTGTAGTACCAGTCTGTGTTATCTGCTGCTGCAATTAAGTTTACCTGGACAAGTCCCTGTGTAGAAGCTTCGATAGACTGTTTCAGAGAGTTTGCTCTGTTTGTAAATACTTCACTGGAAGAAGCATATACAACATCCATCTGGATTGGGTTGTCAGCATCGATCGTAAGACCATCTGCTGCTAACTCTTCTACTGCCTGACTCATTTCTTCCCAGGAGTTATCTGCATTGTACCATCCGTCATATCCGTCGGAAGAACCGGCACCCTCGTTAGCTGTTGGATCCCATACTGTGATCTTCATGCCGTCAGCATCGATCTGATCCTGTACGATCTGTCCATAGTATGTTCCAGCCGGATATGTTTTTTCTGTTCCGTTGATATCAACTGTTACTTCTTCTTCCAAAGTAACAAAGTTACCCGGTGTGTAAGAGTTTCTCATAGAAGCATATTTCAGATCATCACCAACCTGCTGTGCAAGATAAGCACCACGATCCAAGCCCATGGCAAGTGCTCTACGGAAGTGGACGTTCTGCATAGCCTGTTTTGTTCTTGCAGCATCTTCCTCTGTCTGTGAGGAAACTGCTTTTGTTGTATCGTTTGCGTTTGCAAACTGATTACGGTTGATATTAAAGAATCCGCTGTATGTTGTTGCATCTGTAAGTGCTACATATGCATAATCATCAAAGTTTCCATCCGCTTTTGCTGCTGCAACAGAAGCTGTGTTAAGACCTGTTCCATCTACAACACCTGCGATTGCATCGTTATATGCTTTTGTCGCATCAGAACCATCATTGTATACCCATGTCAGTGTATGGATATTGATGTGATCTGCATTCCAGTAGGACTCGTTAGCCTGGAATACGATTGTGTTCTTGGATGTAAAGTTCTTAACAACGTATGGTCCGCAATATGCGATAGAATCAGAATCCTTACCATATGTGTAATCTGCTGCATCCGGATCATACTCAACACCAAACTTACCACCCATGGATTCATAGAAGGATCTGTTCATTGGAGCAAATACGTTGTAACCGAGCATTGTTGTGAAGTATGTGCAAGGAGCTTCCAGATCATACTCTAATGTGTAATCATCAACCGCTTTTACACCGACCTGTGAGAAGTCTGTTACTTCACCGGAGATGTACTGGGATGCATTTGTGATGATACCTTCGATCAGGTACTCAAGACCACCCTGGGCATCCATCATATGCTGCATTCCGGCAACAAAGTCATCTGCTGTCACATCAGCAACTTTTCTGCCCTGGGAATCAACCCATGTAGCACCTTTGCGAAGATGGAATGTGTAAGTTAATCCGTCATCAGATACTTCATAGCTCTCTGCTAATGCAGGCTGTAAAGTTCCCTCTCCATCATACTCCATTAATCCATCGTATGTGTTCACGATTGCTTCAGCATCTACAGACTGAGAAGTTGCAAGAATATCCCATGTGGTAGGATCCTGTGTATATAACTGATAATTATAAGTATCTTTGAGCGTGTAACCCTGCTCCTCTAAGTAAGATTTTGCCCATGCTTCATACTCACCTGTTCCTTTTAACTCAGCCCATTTTGCTCTCATTGTGCTGACATCGGAAGCTTTGATCAGCTCTGTTGTGACAACTGCATTATGGTATCTGTCCATATCGTTGCCCCACAGTGTATAGTCAAATGTGTAAGGAGCTACACGTGAGATGGAATAGTTACCACCCTTTGACTGTAATGGAAGCATAACGCCTGATTCCATTAACTTTGCTTCTGCGATTGCTTCAAGTGCAAATTTCTCAGAAACGGTTTCAGCTTCATCAGCTTTCTGGTAAGCTGCCCAAAAATCACCGAGTTCTTTGTCATACAGCTCTGCAGATACTTCTTCATAATTAGCCGGAGCTACTGCTTCTTCGCTGCTGCCTGATTCTGTACCGGCTTCTGTGTCTTCGACAGCATTTGCATCATCTGCGGCATTGTTCTTATTGCCACATGCAGTCATGCTGACTGTCATAGCAAGTACAAGCATAAGGCTTACTACTTTTTTCTTCATAATATTTCCTCCTGTAGAAATAATCTATATAAACGCTTATGCGCTTATATCATAATTTTTCCTGTTTCTCTGCGGTAAAAAACGTATTCTGATCCGGGCTTTCAATTTCAATGTGTTATCATTGCGCCACGTTATCGTGCTAAATTATTTTTTTACAACCAAAAAAAGTGCCAACAGACTTTTCCGTCTATTGCACTCACTAGATACAAGTGTCTTTTTCCCGCGTACAACACTTCTTCTATTATACATGCATCTGCGATTTTGTCAATAGTTTTTCTTTTGTCACTTTCTTCCTTATACACACGTTTTATCATATATTTTCCCGCTGTTTTCTCTCCCATCGTTTCTTTATTACAGCTTAATTACAGCTTATTGCAATGCCTCTGTCTCCTCATATCTCTTTAAGCTTTTATCGCTTTACTTATGTACTGTATTATCTCGATATCAGAGTATTGCCTTAATATGTATTATACAAAGCAGTCGACATTTGTCAACAGAAATTTGTTTACCAAGAAACATTTTTCTCGTTGACATAGTAAAAAAAGAGCAGGGATGCCCCATATTAGGGGCCTTTCCCTGCTCTTTATCTCTATTCATTTTCCCGACTAACTTTTACAGACATCCGCCTGTCCAAATCTGTTATCTATTAAACGCCTTTTTTTCGAATTTGTCAACCAGCTTTTCCATACATCCATCTTCAAAAGGACTATTTAACCCTGCTTCCACGATCACATTGGTAAAGAAATCACGTGCAGAAAGATTACAGAGTTTATAGTAATTCTTCCATGCTTTCTCAAAGTCTTCATCCATCATGACCTTGAACTGCATCGCACACACGCTTGCAAGACAGTAATCAATATAATAGAACGGGCTGCCAAAAATGTGCGGCTGTTTCTGCCAGAAGCCGCCCTGTCCAAAGAAAGGATCTTCTTCGTAATCCATGTGCGGGCGGTAAACTTTTTCCAATCCTGCCCAGACTGCCTTGCGTTCTGCCGGTGTCATCTCCGGTTTTTCGTACACAATGTGCTGGAACTCGTCCACCATACATCCGTATGGGACAAACGCAGCGGAATCTTCCAGATGCATTTTCAGGTAATCGTCTTTCCGGTCGCCAAAAAATAATTCCATCCAGTTATAGGTGAAGTACTCCATCGACATGGAGTGGATTTCCGCTGTCTCCATTGTGATATCGGCGAACTCACGGATCTCTTCGTCTCTTAACAGATATCCCTGGAATGCATGGCCACATTCATGGGTGATGACGTCCACATCTCCGCTTGTTCCGTTGAAGTTTGCAAAAATAAACGGAGACTTGAAATTTGGAATATAGGTCATATAGCCGCCCTGACGCTTTGTTTTTCTTCCGAGCACGTCAAAAAGTTCGTTCTCCATCATGAAATCAAAAAATTCCTTTGTCTGCGGAGACAGTTCACTGTACATTTTCTGTCCTGCCGCAAGGATCTCCTCCGGTGTTCCAATCGGCGCAGGATTTCCATTCGTGAAATAGACATCTGTATCAATATAGGAAAGCTTCTCCACACCAATACGCTGTCTGCGCTGCTCATGTAGTTTATTGGCAAACGGGACAAAGTATTCTTTCACCTGTTTCCGGAAATTTTCGACCATTTCCTTGTCATAACAGTTGCGGTTCATACGGTAATAACCAAGCTCCACATAATTCTCATAGCCAAGCTGTCTTGCCTGCTCGGTTCTGTTTTTCACCATCTTATCGTAAATCTCGTCGATTTCATCTGTAACAGACAGGAAATAGTCACTGACTGCCTTCCATGCTTTTCTTCTCAACTCACGGTCCGGGCTGGTCTGGAACTTTCTCATGAGAGACAGATTGTAAACTTCTCCCTCAAAAGGAATCTTCGCTGTAGCGATCAGCTTACTGTAACGGCTGCTCAATGCATTTTCTTCCTGCATTAACGGAATGATCTTCTCGTCAAAAGCCTTGTTTGCGATCTCGATATTTTTAAATGTTACTTTTCCGATCTTACTCTCCAGATAGTCTCTGTAAGGAGAATCATAAAGTACTTTTCCATATTCATTCTCATACTGGCTGATGATCGGTCCGACCTCATCATAGAAATCGCTTTCTTTCTCATAAAATTCATCGGTCGTATCAATATCATGGCGGATCATTGCAAGTTCCATGCTTGTCTGCACATCCGCGGTAAATTTATAGTACTCCCGGTGGATCTCAAACTGCTCCTCTCCGCTTTTTGCATTCTTCGTGCGCTCGATAATGCTCTTATACTCTTTTTCTACTTCTTCCATATCAATGCGTTTGTATGGCATTTCTGAAAATTTCATAGTGTGGTTCTCCTTTTTGTCCTGCTATCATTTATTCCTGCTGTCTTTTTCAAACCTGCATCTGTATTTCATTATATAGAGAACATTTTGTTTTTACTATCTTTTTTTTGAAAAAAGATTATAATGAATATAGTTTATCAAAAGTGAGGTTCCCATGATTACCACAGAAGATATTTTAAATATGAATTTTTATAAAAAAGAAAAATTTACCGGAAGTTACAAGGGCATGCGCTACCTTGTAAAAAAAGAAAAAGATGACGCGGAAAACGATATCTTCCGTGCCACAGTCTGGCCTGGACCTTATAATTTTGCAACCACTCCCGACGATCAGAAAATTTCCGCCACTTTTCCATTCACAGAAGAAGGAAAACAGCAGGCTGTCGACTGGATGAATGAGCAGTGGCGCTCCAGAAGTGAGTGGGGTATTATTATGCATTCGTGAGAAGTGACTGCTTTTCCTGCCCACTCTTCCATTTTCGTTCTGCTCTCATTTACATCCCCCCTTTTTTATCAAACTTCAAGATAACAAAAAAGGAACACCGTTTCCGATATTCCTTCATACTGCGGGTGACAGGACTTGAACCTGCACGTCGGGGACACTAGAACCTAAATCTA
>ERZ773229.1065-NODE-1065-length-20444-cov-3.957036_pt1 | contig 20444 bp, 19 predicted proteins | sample MGYA00580992_ERZ773229 | MGnify/ENA primary metagenome ERZ773229 (study PRJEB29015, sample SAMEA2737795) | human gut metagenome | biome: human gut; feature: human-associated habitat; material: faeces | place: China | collected 2012 ... | reverse complement strand
CCAGACCGTAGGCCACAGCGGCAGCGGTAGGCTCGTCTACGATATTGGTAACCTCAAAACCTGCACCTTCCAGGACATAACCGATGCTTTTGACACTGCCTTCCGAAACACCAGGAGGGATGGCAGCTGCACCGTAGGTAAGTTCTGTGCCAAGCTTTTCTTCCAGTTCATTTTTAAGCTTTGTTACAAGCTGGACGGATTCGTAATAATTAACGATCACCCCATCCTGAATGGCATGGGACGGTGCGGAAATTCCGGCGATGGGACGGTTGTTCCGGTCAACGACAGCAAGAACGGTGTTGGCAGTACCAAGGTCAATGCCCGTTTTCAGACGGCCGCGGAATTTTTTGCATTCACCGGTTTCCACAAGTTCTGCGAAATTGGACAAAGTTCTGTTTTTTAATTCCATTCAAAATACTCCATTTCTTTCGGACAAGGACAAAAAAGATTTTGTCCCTGATATGAATTTTAATAATTACGACCGGTAAAGATGGCAACGGATCTGGGCCGCATGCAGAAGTCGTGCTCAATACGTGGCTCCTGGCTTTTTTCATAGAAATAACGGCCATCTCCGTCCCCAAATGTGTTGACACAGAGATACCATGCACCAGGGCGTGCAAGTTCCGGAAGCGTAACCGTTACATCTTCCCAGTATGCGTTGATAACGATGTAGATCAGGTCATCGGCGCCTTTGCTCTTATCATAACCTGCAAAGCTTACGGCGAAGGTGTGGGCATCTCTTGGGATGGTCACATCCCTTGCATCAATGTTATGGGTGTGTATGCTTTCCATACCGCATACTGCGTTTGGAAGCTTGCGGGAGATGACAGGGTGGTCTTTTCGGAACTGGATCATATATTTGAAAAATTCGAAAAGATCGTGATTTTTCTCCAGAAGATTCCAGTTGATCCAGGAAGTTTCGTTATCCTGGCAGTAGGTGTTGTTGTTTCCGTGTTTGGTGTTTCCGAATTCGTCACCTGCAAGGAACATCGGGGTTCCTCGGCTGGACATCAGTACCGCGCAGGCGTTTCGGATCATGCGGAAGCGGAGGGAAAGGACTTCCGGATTGGTGGAATCACCCTCTTCTCCACAGTTCCAGCTGCGGTTGTCGTTGGAACCATCTGTGTTGTTCCAGCCGTTTGCCTCGTTGTGTTTCTCGTTGTAGGAATAGAGATCGTACATGGTGAATCCGTCGTGACAGGTGAGGAAATTGACGCAGGAATTGTATCCTGCATAGTTGTCATTGTGATCGGAATAAAAACCGCCATACAGGTCACCGGAACCGGAAATGCTCCATGCAGCGTCCCAGGCGTTCCAGAAATCTCCCTTCAGGAAAGAACGGAGGCAGTCACGGTAACGGCCGTTCCACTCAGCCCATCTGCGGCTGGCAGGGAAAGAACCAACCTGATACAGTCCGCCGGCATCCCAGGCCTCTGCGATCAGCTTGACATTTCGAAGAACCGGATCGTAAGCAAGAAGTTCCAGAAGTGGCGGGTTGTTAAGAGGGGAACCGTCCTCATGACGTCCCAGGATACTTGCAAGGTCGAAACGGAAACCATCCACGCGGTAGTTGATGGTCCAGTAACGTAAACACTCCAGGATCATCTGACGCACGATCGGATGATTACAGTTCAGAGTGTTTCCACATCCGCTGAAATTGTAGTAATTTCCTTCCGGAGTCAGCATATAATAAACTTTATTGTCAAATCCTTTAAAGCAGAAAGTTTTTCCAAGTTCATTTCCTTCGGCAGTGTGGTTGAATACGACATCAAGAATTACTTCGATTCCATTTTCGTGGAGCTCACGGATCAGTTCTTTCAGTTCGGTTCCCTCACAGTTATGTTCTGCCTTGGAAGCATAGCTGGTGTTTGGGGAAAAGAAGTTAACGGAATTGTATCCCCAGTATTCCAGAAGACGCTTGCCGTTTACGGTACGGGCATTCATGTTCTCGTCGAACTCGAAGATAGGCATCAGCTCCACCGCATTGATTCCCAGTTCTTTGAGGTAAGGAATCTTTTCACGAAGACCGGCAAAAGTTCCCGGGTGTGTGACACCGGAAGAAGCGTCCTGTGTAAATCCGCGGACATGAAGTTCGTAGATGATCAGGTCACTGATCTTACGGGTGGACTGAGGCATGTCTTCCCAGTCGAAAGAATCGCGTACCACACGGGCGTGATAGCTTCCAATCTTCTGCTGTCCCCATTCGCGCTGACCGGCAACGGCTTTGGCATAAGGATCAAGAAGAACTTTTGTCTTATCGAAGATATGGCCTTTTTCCGGTTCATAAGGACCGTCGATGCGGTAGCCGTATTCCAGGTCTTCGATGTCCAGTCCCATGACGATCATGGAATAGACATCACCGATACGACAGGCATTGGGAAAAGGAAGAACTGCGAAAGGCTCCTCTTCTCCGGAGTGGAAAAGAAGAAGCTCGCAGGATGTACCGTGACGGGTATGTGTGGTAAAGTTGACTCCGTTGGAAAGGGGAGTAGCGCCATTTAATTCAAAAAAACCGGGACGTACAGGAAATCCCGCGATAATATCTGTGGGTCGGGATGTCAGTGTATTCTCAGAAAGCATAGTCTGATTCTGTGTTTTCATTTCCGGTATCCTCCTTGGTAGAATTTTTTACAAACAAAAAATATTATAACTGATTTTCAGAAAAAAGTACAGGCTGGTAACCTATGAAGTTCACGGGAGTTGACAGAGATTGCAGAAATGTGATAAAAACCTGTACAGAGATGAGGTGAAAAAGTGGAAGAAAAAAGAAGAGAAGAATGGGTGGCCATTTTAAGACAAAGCCGGCTCTGCAGAAACCTGGAAGAAAAAGAACTCCTAAACCTCATGGAGCAGGAAGGAACGGTACGGACTTATTCCAGAGGGGAGCGGATCTTTCAGGAAACAGACCGGCCGGATTCGGTTTACATGCTTCTTAACGGAAGTGTGATCATCGCAAAAGAGACATTTTCCGGAAAAAGGATCCTTCTGGCGCAGCTGGAAAATCCAGGGGCTCTGTTCGGGGAGGTTTATGCCTTTATGGAGAAAGCTTCCTATGATATGTATGTGGAAGCGCTGACGCAGGTTTCCGTTCTGATCATGAGCAGCCGGATCTTTACAGACAGGGAAGAAAATAGTTTAAGCCGGAAACTTCGGGAAAATCTTCTTGAGGTTTTTGCCGGGAAGGCTTACAATATGAACCGGAAGCTTCGGATCCTTGGAAGCGGCAGTCTCCGGGAGCGGATCGTTCGTTTCCTTGTGGAATGCCAGGACAGTGAAGGACAGATCCACATGAATCTTTCCAGAGAAGAGATGGCGGATTATTTAAACATTACCAGGCCGTCTCTTTCCAGAGAACTGGGAAAGATGCAGGAAGAAGGAATCCTGGAACTTGACAGGCGTCAGATCCTTGTGAAAGATCAGGAAAGAATGGAGTTATATCTGTAAGGTAACATATGTTACCGAAGAATCTCCGGGATTTTTGTATGATGTCAGTGAAAACAAAAACATTTGCAGAAATATAAAAATCAGGGAGAGATGATATCATGATAAGAAAGATCGTACACATTGACGAAGAGAAATGCAACGGCTGTGGTGCCTGCACAGCTGCCTGCCACGAAGGAGCTATTGTCATGGCTAGTGGCAAGGCGAAACTGATCCGGGATGATTACTGTGACGGACTGGGAGACTGTCTTCCGGCCTGCCCTGCCGATGCGATCCGCATTATAGAGCGGGAAGCCGCAGATTATGACGCGGAGGCAGTGGAAAAAAGAATGAAGCTTAAGAAAACAGAGGCCTCGATGCCAGCAGGGAAGCCACACGTGTGCCCCGGAAGTATGGCAAGAAGCCTTAATAAAAAGCAGGAACCGCCGGTGCAGGCAGAGCAGAAAGAAGTTCCCCAAAATGCAGGGGAACAGACAAGCCGTCTTGCCCAGTGGCCCGTACAGATCAAACTGGTTCCTGTCAATGCACCATATTTTGAAAATGCACAGCTTCTGATCGCGGCAGACTGTACTGCCTACGCTTATGCAGGTTTTCATGAGAAATTCATGAAAGATCATGTGACGCTGATCGGATGCCCCAAACTGGATGAGGGAGATTATGCAGATAAGCTTGCAGAGATCATAGGAAATAATTCCATCCGGAGTATCCGTATCGTCCGCATGGAAGTTCCCTGCTGCGGAGGCATCGAGAATGCAGTGATCCGTGCCATGGAGCGAAGCGGAAAGATGATCCCATGGCAGGTAGTGACCATTGCCTGTGACGGCACGATCAGGGAGGAGCTGTAAGGAAAGGAATAAAAACAGCATGAGTGAAGAAACACTGGAGATTTCTTTTGATGAAATAGAGAAGGAACGGGAAAAATATCTTCTGGTAGATACCCGTGATAAAGTAACTGTGGAATATGGAATGATCCCGGGAGCGATTTCTGTTCCGGAACAGGAACTGGAAGAACGGGCAGAAGAACTGAAAGGGGATAAAATCCCGGTTCTTTACTGTACCAGAGGACTTTTCAGCCAGGAAGGGGCAGGGATGCTCCGGGAAAAGGGAATTCCCGCACGGAGTCTGAAAGGCGGATATACAGGATGGCTTTTTCAGCAGATGCAGAAAGAGTCCAAGAAAGGGGACAGTGAAGAAACGGAAAATGAGGCAATGGAACAGCGCCGGAAAGATATCGAGCTGAGCATCCGCAAGAAATTCCACAAGCAGCTGTTTTCCAGATTCGCCAGAGGGATCAATGACTATGAACTGGTGAAACCGGGAGATAAGATCGCGGTCTGTATTTCCGGCGGTAAGGATTCCATGTTGATGGCAAAACTGTTCCAGGAACTGAAACGTCATAACAAGTTTCCTTTTGAACTGGTATTTCTTGTGATGGACCCGGGATATAATGAGGCCAACCGTGCGGTGATCGAACACAACGCCAAACTTCTCGGAATTCCTATCACAGTGTTTGAGACTGAGATCTTTGATGCAGTTTACAATGTGGAAAAATCTCCGTGTTATCTCTGCGCCCGTATGCGAAGAGGATATCTTTACAGTAAGGCAAAGGAACTTGGATGCAACAAGATCGCTCTTGGCCATCACTATGATGATGTGATCGAGACGATCCTGATGGGAATGCTTTATGGAGCACAGGTACAGACTATGATGCCGAAACTCCACAGCACAAACTTCGAGGGGATGCAGCTGATCCGCCCCATGTATCTGATCCGTGAGGCAGATATCAAGCACTGGAGAGACTACAATGACCTGCATTTTATCCAGTGTGCCTGCAAGTTCACTGATACCTGTACTACCTGCCGTACAGACGGCACCAGTGTTTCCAAGCGAATGGAGATCAAAAATCTCATTGCGGAGCTTAAGAAGGTAAATCCCCATATTGAAAGTAATATTTTCCGAAGTGTGGAAAACGTGAATCTTCATACAGTCATTGCCTATAAAAAAGACGGCGTGAAACATTCCTTCCTGGAAGGATATGACGACTGAAAGATATAAATAATAAAAGCTGCCACCGGAGTTATGGGCCTGTTTGAGGCTTATGGTTCTGGAAGGCAGCTTTTGCTTTTTGAGTATATGGAATTATGGGGTAAATGCGTATTGAGAACATTTACGTAATCTATATGTTCTGCTTTGCAGAATGCTGGGCGCGGGCTTTTTCCCGCTGCCTGGTAAGATCATAATATTCATTAGAGACGATCCCACGGCTGGAAAGCGCTTCGTAAGTTTTCTGCTGTGCAGGGGTCATTTTCATTCCGATGGTGGAATTGACATCTGTCAGCACGCAGCCTGTTTTTTCTACCAGCCAGAAAAGAGCGGAATCATCATCCGGGATCATTTTCCAGATTTCATTTTCCGTATATGGTAAAAGGGCCATAAGGGTCTTCAAATGTCCGTCCTGGATTAGGCGGTAATCCCCATCCGGCATGATGATGCCGTCACCGTAGAGTTCTTTTTTCTTTTCCATTTCTTTCAGAAGTTCTTCTGTAAGTTTCATGATCGGCTCCTTGAGATTTGCTGCTTGGGGCAGCTTTTTTGTGCTGTTTTAACCGAATCAAGGAAGTCCCCTGCGGGGTTGCGAATATCCGTTTGACTACGAGTTAAAAAAATAACGAACAGCGCCTATATTGTATGAAGAGAAGATCAAAATGTCAATAGGTTAAAAAATATTTTTAGCTGTTTAACAAGAGTTACAATTGTGCAATATGGATATTTTTTCGGAATGATGCGTTAAATCTATGTAAAATTCGTCGTAAAACAGGGACTCCTGTGGTATAATAAGAATATTCAAAAAATTCGAGGAAGGACGATGCAGATGTTAAAAAACTGGAACCCGGAACAGATTCCGGAAAAAGAGGATATCAAAGTGCGTTTAAGTGCTGCAAGAACCAGATTATATGAGCTGCAGATGGCTCTAAAGGAGCATAAGATTCCGGTGATCGTGTTGTTTGAAGGCTGGGGAGCTTCCGGAAAAGGCAGTACCATAAGTAAAGTGATCAAGAATATCGATCCCCGTTTTTTTAAAGTCGCAACTATGTCAGCGCCTACAGAAGAGGACCTTCGGAAACCATTTCTTTACCGGTATTTTAAGGAGATCCCGGAAGCCGGTAAATTTACATTCCTGGATTCCGGATGGATGGATCAGACCTGCCGGGAGCGCATGGACAAAAAACTGAAAGGGGATGATTATGTAAAACGGGTTGACAGCATCCGCAGATTTGAACGGCAGCTGACGGATAACGGATACGTACTTCTGAAATTCTTTATGCAGATCGACCGGAAAGATCAGGAGAAACGTATGGGCATCCTTCTGGAAAGCAAAGATACCCGATGGAGAGTGAATGAATACGATCTCTGGCAGAATGATCACTACAAGAAATGCAGAAAAGTTTTTGACCAGTATATGCAGGATACCAACACTTCTTCTGCTCCGTGGTATATCGTAGATGCCAGTGACCGGAAATGGGCGGAATTACAGGTACTGGAAACCATGATCAGCAACATCGAGGTTGCCATGGAGAATAGCAAACATGCTGTGCCGATTCTCCAGAATGTTTTTCCTCTGGTGGAGATGCCGAAATTAAGCGAGATCCCTCTGGATGGAAAAGAAGTGGGAGACGAAGAGTACAAGGCAGAGCTTAAAGAACTCCAGGCGAAGCTCGGAAGCCTGCATAATCGGCTCTACCGCAAAAGAGTGCCGGTGATCATCACCTATGAAGGCTGGGATGCTGCCGGAAAAGGCGGAAATATCAAGAGGATCACGGAAGCTCTTGATCCCCGTGGTTTTGAGGTACATCCCATCGCCAGCCCGGAACCTCATGAAAAAGCCCGTCATTATCTGTGGCGTTTCTGGACAAGGTTGCCTAAAGATGGACACATTGCCATATTTGACCGGACCTGGTATGGAAGAGTGATGGTGGAAAGACTGGAAGGTTTTTGCAGTGAGAACGACTGGAGACGTGCATACAATGAGATCAATGAATTCGAGAAGGAACTTTCCGACTGGGGTGCTGTGATCGTGAAATTCTGGGTCCACATTGATAAAGATACCCAGCTTGCAAGATTTAATGACCGCCAGAACAATCCGGAAAAACAGTGGAAGATCACAGATGAGGACTGGAGAAACCGTGAAAAATGGGATCAGTATGAAACCGCAGTGGATGAAATGCTGCAAAAGACCAGTACTGTTTATGCGCCATGGCATATCCTGGAATCGGTAGACAAAAAATATGCAAGGCTGAAAGCACTTCGGATCGTGATCGAAGAAATTGAGAAAGCGCTGAAATAACAGAAAACAGAAGTTGCCTGTGAATGCCCGTTTTATGCGGGTATAGACATGGAATCAACATAAAAAAATGCGGCAGGGTAACGGACATTATTTTATAAAAAGTTTTATAAAAGAGTGCCGGTGTATATTCTGCCGCAATGATTTTGTTATGGGTTACATAGTCAATGCAGATGGTTTTATCTGTCTGGTATAGCGTTTGGGTTAATTCCTGAGATAATTCCGCATACTGCGAAGGGCATGTTTTTCCAGGCGGCTGACCTGGGCCTGGGAGATCCCGATCTCATCGGCAACTTCCATCTGGGTTTTTCCTTCGTAGAAGCGGAGATCAATAATGTGTCGTTCCCGTTCTCCCAGCCGGTTCATGGCGTCCCGGAGAGAAATATCTTCCACCCAGTTTTCCTCCCGGTTCTTTTTGTCGCTGATCTGATCCATGACATAGAGAGTATCTCCTCCTTCGGAATACACCGGCTCAAAAAGGCTCACCGGGCTCTGGATCGCATCCATGGCATAGACGATCATTTCCTTGTCAATGCCGATCTCATCAGCGATCTCCGCGATGGTAGGCTCTTTGAGATGCTGCCGCATATAGTTTTCCCTGGTGTAGATGGTTTTGTAGGCGATATCCCGCAGAGAGCGGCTGACCCGTATGCTGTTGTTATCCCGGAGATATCTTCGGATCTCACCGACGATCATAGGAACTGCATAGGTAGAAAACTTTACCTGAAGGGTGGTATCAAAATTATCGATTGCTTTGATCAGGCCGATACAGCCGATCTGAAAAAGGTCATCTGGATTTTCACTGCTGTTCTGAAAACGGCGGAACACGCTTAAAACAAGCCGCAGATTGCCTTTGATGTACAATTCTCTGGCTTCTTCATCGCCAGCTTTGATTCTTTTGAAGAGCTCATCCTTTTCTTCCTGGTTGAGAACAGGAAGCGTTGAGGTATTTACTCCGCAGATTTCAACTTTATTCAGTGCCATCTTAGAATCCTCCTTGTCTTGTCAGTACATTAAGATGATTCTCAGAGGGCGGTTGAAATATACTTTTCCGGGGAAAATATAAAAAATAAAGGGCCTTGACAAATGTAGTCGGTTCAGTCTCCTCCCAGCCGTTTTTCATCACGGAAATCAACAAGGATGATATCTTCACCAATCTGGCGGATGCAGTCCCAGGGGATGATGCATTCACTTTCTCTTGAAAAACACCAGCAGAATTTCCCGGGTTCCGGCATGATCAGGGCTTTCAGCCGGGCGGTTTCACAGCAGAATTCCACATCAAGAGGACAGCCAAGGCTACGGCAGGTGTGGATATTGATCACTTCTTTCTGTTTCAGTTCGCAGATACGCATAAATTCATCACCTGATATGATTTTATGGAAAATCTGTAAAATTTATGCAAGTCCGATTATTGACACATTATATGCATTTATTCTATAATAAAAACAAATTTAGTAATGATTTTTTGATCCGGAAAGGGGGAGAGTTCCGTGAGATGTCCGTTCTGTAACCAGGATAATACAAGAGTTGTAGATTCCAGACCTGTAGAGGATACCAATTCTATCCGCCGCCGCCGTCTCTGTGATGCCTGCGGAAAGCGTTTTACAACTTATGAGAAGGTGGAAACGATTCCACTGACTGTGATCAAGAAGGATCAGAACCGGGAGAGCTATAAACGTTCCAAGATCCAGGATGGTGTTCTTCGTGCCTGCTATAAACGCCCCATTCCCATTGAGAGAGTGGAAGAGATGATCGATTCCATAGAAGGGGATATTTTCCGGTCAGAAGATCGTGAGATCAGCAGCACCAAGATCGGAGAGATCGTCATGGAGCATCTGAAGGATCTGGATGCTGTGGCATATGTACGTTTTGCGTCTGTATATAGGGAATTTAAAGATGTCAGTACCTTTATGGACGAGCTGAAGAAACTGATCAACTGAAAAACTCATAATAACATATAAAAAAACAGGGACCTCATGGGGAAAATTCCTCTGCGGTCCCTGTTATAATTTATGTTAATGATTCAGGAAACTTAAATTAAACAATACCCTGAGCTTTCATAGCGTCAACAACTTTTTCGAAGCCGGCGATGTTTGCACCTACAACATAGTTGTCTTCCATACCGTAACGTTTAGCAGCGTCATCAGCTTTGTGGAAGATGTCGATCATGATGTTGTGAAGTTTCTCATCAACCTCTTCTCTTGTCCAGGAAAGTCTCATGGAGTTCTGGCTCATCTCCAGTGCGGATGTGGCAACACCGCCAGCGTTTGCGGCTTTACCAGGCATGAAGAGAACACCGTTCTCCTGAAGGTATGTTGTTGCATCAAGAGTAGTAGGCATGTTAGCACCCTCAACGACATATTTGCAGCCGTTTGCAACCAGTGTTTTAGCTCCGTCAAGACCAAGCTCGTTCTGAGTAGCACATGGAAGATAGATATCACATTTGATGTTCCAGATGCCAAGTCCCTCTGTGTAAGTAGCACCCTCAACACGGTCAGCGTACTCTTTGATACGTCCACGTTTAACTTCTTTGATGTCTTTTACAACGTCAAGGTTGATTCCGTTCGGATCGTAGATATATCCGTTGGAGTCGTTCATTGCAACAACTTTGGCACCAAGCTGAGTAGCTTTCTCAACAGCGTAAATAGCTACATTACCGGAACCTGTTACAACGATTGTTTTTCCTTCTACGGAATCATTGTGAGCTTTGGCGATCTCGTTGAGCATGTATACAACACCGTAACCGGTAGCTTCTGTACGGATCAGGGAACCTCCGAAGGAAAGACCCTTTCCTGTAAGGACACCCTCATAAAGGCCACGGATTCTCTTGTACTGTCCGAAGAGATAACCGATCTCACGTCCGCCGACACCGATGTCACCAGCCGGAACATCTGTATCTGCGCCGATATATTTGCAAAGCTCTGTCATAAAGCTCTGGCAGAATGCCATAACCTCTCTGTCAGATTTACCCTTAGGATCGAAGTTGGAGCCACCTTTTCCACCGCCGATCGGAAGGCCTGTAAGAGAGTTTTTAAAGGTCTGCTCAAAACCAAGGAATTTCAGGATACCCTGATTTACAGAAGGATGGAATCTTAAGCCGCCCTTGTATGGCCCGATCGCACTGTTGAACTGAACACGGTAACCTTTGTTGACCTGTACAGTTCCGTTATCATCGATCCACGGTACTTTGAAGGAGATGATCCTCTCTGGCTCTACAAGACGCTCAAGGATGGAAAGTTTACGATACTCTTCCTCATTTTTGTCAATTACGACTTTAAGGGAATCGAGAACTTCCTTAACTGCCTGATGGAATTCTGGCTCGCCAGGATTCTGTGCTACAACTCTTTCATAAACTTCTTCTGTGTAAGACATTGTTGTTTCCTCCTCATCACGTATTAAATTGTGTTTGAAAACTAAATTCGAGTGCTATTATACATTAACCTGCTAAAAAAGGGAAGTGCTAAATTAAAATTTTTAAAATTTTTATTTCTTGCGTTGAAAGCACAAATGTGAGAAGATATAGAAATAGATATTTTTTGACTATGAAAATAAAATGGTTAAATAATAGTGAAAATGAGAAGAGGAGTGGTTTTTATGAGAACATTCGGGAAATCATCAAAGCTTGATAATGTATTGTATGACGTGCGTGGACCGGTTGTGGATGAGGCTGCCAGAATGGAAGAAGATGGGATGGAGATCCTGAAGCTGAATATCGGTAACCCGTATCCGTTTGGATTTTCCGCACCGCAGGAAGTGATCCTGGATATGCTTAGTAATGTACGTACTTCACAGGGATATTCCGATTCCAAGGGTATTTTTTCCGCAAGAAAGGCGATCATGCAGTATGCCCAGCTTCGCGGGATCCCGGGAGTTACCATTAATGATATTTATACAGGAAATGGTGTCAGTGAGCTGATCAATCTCTGTATGCAGGCACTTCTGGATAACGGGGATGAGATCTTGATCCCGGCTCCGGATTATCCCCTGTGGACGGCAACTGCCACACTGGCAGGAGGAAATGTAGTCCACTATATCTGTGATGAGCAGTCTGACTGGTATCCGGATATCGAGGATATCAAGAGTAAGATCACACCAAGGACTAAAGCGATCGTTATCATCAATCCAAATAACCCGACAGGTGCCGTATATCCGAAGGAGATCCTGGAGCAGATCGCGGACATTGCAAGAGAGCATGAGCTGATCATCTTTTCCGATGAGATCTATGACCGCCTTGTTATGGATGGATACAAACATACTTCCATCGCTTCTCTTGCGCCGGATGTATTCTGCGTGACATTTTCAGGACTGTCAAAGTCTCATATGATCGCAGGTTTCCGTATCGGATGGATGATCTTAAGCGGAGCCAAGAACAAGGCTAAAGGTTATATAGAGGGAATCAACATGCTTTCTTCCATGCGCCTTTGCTCCAATGTTCCGGCACAGTCGATTGTACAGACTGCACTGGGCGGATATCAGAGTGTCAATGAGTATATCCAGCCAGGCGGACGTGTTTACGAGCAGAGAGATTTTATCTATAAGGCTCTGAATGATATTCCGGGAATTTCCGCTGTAAAGCCGCGTGCGGCATTTTACATATTCCCGAAGATCGATACCGAGAAATTCAATATCTATAATGATGAGCAGTTTGCCCTGGATTTCCTTCATGACAAGCAGGTTCTCATCGTTCCGGGTAAAGGCTTTAACTGGAACCAGCCGGATCATTTCCGTATTGTTTATCTGCCGGATATCCGTCAGCTGGATAAGGCAATGAAGAAGATGAAAGAGTTCTTTGCTACATATAAGCAGGTCTGATCACCAATACAAATATTTTCGGCATAGACCAAAACGGAAAAAAATGCTATAATCATATCTGAAATATCCCGGTCATCAGGGTCGGGATATATGAAATAAGACCAGAATTGCTTGAGAGGGGAATGAGGAGGGACCGTTATCGGACAGCAATAAAACAGAAATCGAAAGGGGAAATAACGGATGAGCAAATTCAACATGAAAGTGACACCTGAGATTGAGAAACTTACGCAGATCTGTCGTGAGAATGATAAACTGGATCTGTCTTTATATGGCAAGTACGATGTCAAGCGAGGTTTGCGTGACCTGAATGGAAAGGGTGTCCTTGCGGGACTTACCCAGATTTCCAATGTCCAGGCAACCAAGATCGTGGATGGGAAAGAGGTTCCCTGTGCAGGTAAGCTTTCTTACCGGGGATATGATATCAAGGATCTGACAAAAGGCTTCATCAATGACCGGCGTTTTGGTTTTGAGGAAGTAACCTATCTGCTTCTTTTCGGAAAACTTCCGAATCAGGAAGAACTGAATGAATTTTCCGGGATTCTTGCGAATCAGCGCCAGCTGCCGCGGAATTTTGTAAGGGATATCATTATGAAGGCGCCATCCAGAGATATTATGAATGCTCTGTCAAGAAGTGTGCTGACACTTTATTCCTACGACAAAGATCCGGATAATATTGAACTGGAGAATGTGCTCCGTCAGTGTATCAATCTGATCAGTGTTTTCCCGTTGTTATCTGTTTATGCATATCAGGCCTATAATCATTATGAGAAAGGTAAGAGCCTTTATATCCATCAGCCGAAGAAGGAACTTTCCACAGCAGAAAATATCCTGCGCCTTTTAAGACCGGATAAGAAATATACGGCACTGGAGGCGGAGATTCTGGATATTGCTCTGATCCTTCATATGGAGCATGGCGGCGGTAACAACTCTACCTTTACTACACATGTGGTTTCTTCTTCCGGAACCGATACGTATTCCGCAATTGCGGCAGCCCTGGGTTCTCTGAAAGGCCCGAAACACGGTGGCGCCAACATCAAAGTTGTAAAAATGTTCAATGATATGCGTAAGCATGTGCATGATTACAGTGATGAAGAGGAAGTCAGTGTTTACCTTAAGAAACTTCTTCACAAGGAGGCCTTTGATAAACGTGGGCTGATCTATGGTATGGGACATGCGATCTATTCTGTTTCCGATCCACGTGCAGAAGTATTTAAGGGGTATGTGGAGCAGCTTGCAAGAGAAAAAGGCAGAATGAAGGATTATCAGCTGTATGCTACGGTAGAGCGCCTTGCGCCAAAGGTTATTGCAGAGGAGCGTAAGATCTATAAAGGTGTCAGTGCCAATGTGGACTTTTACAGTGGATTTGTTTACAGTATGCTGGATCTGCCCCTGGAACTCTACACACCGATGTTTGCCATTGCACGTATTGTAGGCTGGAGTGCACATCGTATGGAAGAGCTTATCAATGTGGATAAAATTATCCGTCCTGCATATAAGAATGTTCTTCCGGAAGCAGAGTATATTCCTCTTGGTGAGCGATAGGAAAGGCAATGGAAAATGACAGAATATAATGAGACAGCACTGGTACTGGAAGGCGGTGGAAACAGAGGTGTTTTTACTGCAGGAGTACTGGATTACCTGATGGAACAGAAAGTGGAATTCCCATATGTAGTGGGAGTATCAGCGGGCGCCTGCAATGCCATTGATTATGTATCCGGGCAGGTAGGGCGTACCAGAAGATGTATGATCGTGGAAAATAAGGAATACCGTTATATCAGTCTGAAAAATATTCTGGATAAGAAAAGTCTGTTTGACATGGATATGATCTTTGACAGGTATCCCAATGAGATTTTCCCATTTGATTTTGACGAGTACTTTAAATCGGATATTGAATGTGAGATGGTTGTGACGAACTGTCTTACAGGAGAAGCAGAGTATCTGTCCGAAAAGCAGGACAGACAGAGACTTATGGATATCTGCAGAGCGTCCAGCAGCATTCCGGGAATGAGCCCGATGGTAACGATAGACGGGCAGCTGTATCTGGATGGAGGGGCGGCAGATTCCATACCTCTTATCCATGCCATGAAAAAAGGCCACCGGAAAAATGTGGTCATTCTTACCAGAAATCAGGAATACCGTAAGAAAAAACCAGGTAAAAGCAAAGCCGTATATGTGGCTGCTTTTAAGAAGTATCCGAATCTTTTAAATACATTGCTCAACCGTTATCAGGTGTATAATAAGACCCTGGAACTGATTGAAAAATGGGAAAAAGAAGGTCATATTTTTGTGATCCGACCGGAAATCGAGACCGTTTCCCGTACGGAACAGAATGCGGAAGCATTAAGCGGATTTTACAAGCATGGGTATGAAGTAATGAAAGACCGTCTGGGTGAACTTTATGATTACCTGGAAAAAGAAAACTGAGGTGGAATAGATGTTCAGAAGTTTTTTTCCGGATGAATATCTGGATTCTGCGTATGTAATTGACTATGAGAAGCTTTACAGAGAAGGATACAGAGGGCTTCTTTTTGATATTGATAATACCATTGTCCCGCACGGCGCACCGGCAGATGAACGGGCAAGGAAACTGTTTGAAAAGCTGAGGGGGATCGGGTTTCGATACTGTTTTGTATCCAACAACCAGAAACCCCGCGTAGAGCCTTTTGCCAAGGCCGTAGAGGGAAATTTTATAGAAAATGCCCATAAACCGGCTGTGAAGAATTACAAAAAAGCCTGTCAGGTGATCCAGACAGAACCTGACCGGACAATTTTTGTGGGGGATCAGCTGTTTACGGATATTTACGGAGCGAAGCGGGCGGGGATCCGTACGATTCTTGTAAAACCGATTCATCCAAAAGAGGAAATTCAGATTGTGCTGAAACGCTATCTGGAAAAAATAGTACTATATTTTTACCAAAAAGAGGAGGGGAAGAATTCATGAACCATATTGTAATTATCGGCTTTATGGGTTCAGGAAAGACACGAGTTGGAAAGAGGCTGGCGAAGGACCTGGGACTTCCGTTTATTGACGTGGACAGACTGATCGTGAAGAAAATGAACATGTCGGTAAAGGAGGTATTTGAACGCTTTGGAGAGCCGTTTTATCGTGCACTGGAGACAATGGCAGTTAAAGAGCTGTCTACAGATGGTGAGCGTAAGGTAATCTCTGTCAGCGCTGGACTGCCTCTGCAGGAGCAGAACCAGAAATATCTTCAGAATATGGGGACGATCATCTATCTGAAGGGATCTGCGGCAACACTGATCAAACGTCTGGAAGGAAGCAACAATCCAACACTGGAGGGAGCTGAGAACAAAGAGGACAAGATCAAGAAACTTCTCAAGCAGAGAGATCCTGTTTATGAGAAGTTTGCAGACATTAAAGTTGTCACAGGAGTGAAGCCTTTTGACGAACTGATTGCAGAAATTGAAGAAAAATTAAAGGCTTAAATAAAAAAACAGTTGAAAAATGACAAAAGGTATTATAGAATAATCCATAGCGAAAAAGAACCGCATATATTAAGGAGGAAATATTTATGATTTCAGCAGGTGATTTCAAAAATGGTATCACACTTGAAATTGATGGAAACGTATGTCAGATCGTTGAATTCCAGCATGTAAAACCAGGAAAAGGCGCAGCCTTTGTAAGAACAAAATACAAAAACATTATCACAGGATCTGTAGTGGAGAAATCTTTCCGTCCTACAGAGAAATTCCCGGCTGCACGTATCGAGCGTGTAGATATGCAGTATCTGTATCAGGATGGTGATTTATACTACTTTATGAATACAGAGACATATGATCAGGTTGGTCTTACAAAAGATCAGGTTGGCGATTCTCTGAAATTCGTTAAAGATAACGAAATGGTTAAGGTTTGCTCTCATAACGGCGAGGTATTCGCAATCGAGCCTCCTCTTTTCGTAGAGCTTGAGGTTATTGAGACAGAGCCAGGATTTGCAGGAAATACAGCACAGGGTGCTACCAAACCGGCAACTGTTGAAACAGGTGCACAGGTTCAGGTTCCTCTGTTTGTAAACCAGGGCGACAAGCTGAAAATTGACACAAGAACAGGAGAGTATCTCTCCCGTGTATAACGAATAAACTGCGTAGCAGTTGATTGGCTATGAACAAGTAGCGAATGCGGATTATGAATATCTGCTTATGATGAAAAAACCCGCTTATGCGGGTTTTTTTATGTCCGTTTTTAGAAATTACCTTGACACAAAAAATCATTCTGGTATAATTAAACCCAGTCAAAAATAACTGACCAAGAAGTTCGTCTGTCCACCAGAGATGTCCGGAAATGATCCGGCCACGGAATTCTTTTGAGGGCTTGTACTGGTTTCGACGGGGGCTTTGAAGTTAGGGAAGCCATCCGCAGACTCCTGGACTGCGTACCAACCGGGAACTAAATATAAACGCAGACGAAAAGTTAGCGTTAGCAGCCTAAGCTGCTCGTCAGCCCCGTTGCACTCACACATCGGGAATCTGGCGTCGACTATGTGAGAAACCTTGCCGGGTAAGCTTTGCCCCGGTAGATGTATCATGAAGCTACTGAAGCAGTAAGCCTGTCGGTGGGCGTGCTGCCGAGGGAATGTTAAATCAGCGACTGTGATGGGAGATGCCTTAAGGGATAGGCTTTCGGACAGGGGTTCGATTCCCCTCAGGTCCATTTATGGAACGTCCCGGAAAGACAGCATTTATGCGGCTTTCCGGGAATTTTTTTTACTTTCTTTTTTAGATATCAGAAATTTCTTCGCGGATACAGAAAGCGATGGTGATAAAATGAAAAAACCTCTGCTCAATTTAAAAAAGCAGAATACAAAATCAGATTACTATGATTATAATCTTGTCGCTGTCATCGTACTTCTGGTATGTTTCGGACTGGTTATGCTGTACAGCACCAGTTCTTATATGGCGGAAGTAAATTATGGCAATGATATGTTTTATTTTAAGAAACAGGCACTGATCAGTGCGGCCTGTCTGATCGGAGCATTATTTATTTCAAAAATACTGGATTATCATGTCCTTCTTCCTTTTACAACCGCACTTTATGTGGCTTCACTGATCCTTATGGGCCTGGTCCGCACTCCGCTGGGGCATTCTTCCCATGGTGCAACCAGATGGCTGTATATCGGACCGATCAACTTTCAGCCTGCCGAAATAGCCAAGATTGCGGTCATCATCATGATGGCCTATATGATCGGAAAGATGGGACGAAAGGTAAAAACTCTGAAAAGCTGTATGATCCTGGGACTTCCGGGAGCAGGACTTGCGCTGGCTGCTTATGTGCTTACCGATAACTTAAGTACTGCCATGATCATTCTGGGCATTACTGTAGGAATGGTTTTTGTGGCACATCCGGATACCCGTCCGTTTATCATTATAGGTATCGTCGGTATAGTCCTGATCGTAATCGGTGTGCTGTTTCTGGTTGCAACAACCAAGGACAGTAACAGTTTCCGAGTTATGCGAGTGCTGGTGTGGCTGCAGCCTGAGAAATATTCTGATGAAGGTGGATACCAGACGTTACAGGCGCTGTATGCCATCGGTTCCGGGGGCTTTTTCGGACGGGGACTTGGAAACAGTATCCAGAAACTGGGAAGTGTTCCTGAGGCTCAGAACGATATGATTTTTTCCATTATCTGTGAAGAACTCGGAGTTTTCGGAGGCATTTTTGTACTGATCCTGTTCGGGTATCTTCTGTACAGATTGTTCTTTATTGCACAGAATGCTCCGGATCTGTTCGGCTCTCTGATCGTCACGGGAATTTTTATACATATTGCGCTGCAGGTAATCCTGAACATTGCCGTTGTACTGAATCTGATGCCGAATACAGGTGTTACATTGCCCTTTATCAGCTATGGAGGAACCTCTATTGTATTCCTGATGTCAGAGATGGCAATTGCCCTCAGTGTGGCCCGTCAGATAAAATTTCAAGAGTAAAATAGTTTTAAAATCAAAATATTTTTGCTCTGGAGCCATTTTTTGGGAAAATCCTCTTGACAACTGTTTTTGCAGACTATATACTTGGCTCAAAAAGAGGAAACAGATTCGATCTGTAACGATTAAAGGAGAAATTAAGACATGTTAGAAAAAATGAAAGAAATGCTTGCAGAGCAGTTAAATTGTGAGGCATCTATAATTACACCGGAGACATCTTTCAAGGATGATCTCGGAGCAGATTCTCTGGATCTTTTTGAGCTGGTTATGGCCCTTGAGGATGAGTACAATGTTGAGATTCCGGCAGAGGAGCTTACAGATCTGAATACAGTTGGAGATGTAATCGAGTATCTTAAAAACAAAGGTGTGGAAGCATAAGCAGGAATTAAGAGATCCTCTGGGACAATGGTGTCTCAGGGGATTTTTCTGTGTATAGGGAAGACGGGGGATTCCGTCGGAAAACCTATGGACATTTTGAAGGCTTTAGGTATATAATATCACCTATAATGAGAAACAACAAAACGAGGAGAAAAGAAATGACAAAGATCAGAACAAGATTTGCACCGAGTCCTACAGGAAGAATGCATGTGGGTAACTTAAGAACAGCTCTTTATGCTTATTTGATCACAAAACATGAAGGCGGAGATTTTATCCTTCGTATTGAAGATACAGACCAGGAACGTTATGTGGAGGGAGCCGTAGATATTATTTACCGTACCCTTGAGAAAACCGGACTTATCCATGATGAGGGACCGGATAAAGACGGCGGATTCGGTCCGTATGTACAGAGTGAGCGTCAGGCAACAGGCATGTACCTGAAATATGCAAAACAGCTTATTGAGCAGGGAGATGCATACTACTGCTTCTGCGGCAAGGAAGAACTGGAGAGTATGAAACGTACAGTTGCAGGCAAGGAGATCTCCATCTATGATAAGAGATGTCTCCACCTTTCCAAAGAAGAGGTTCAGCGTCGTCTGGATGCGGGAGAACCTCATGTTATCCGTTTCAATATGCCGACAGAGGGAACTACAACCTTCCACGATGTTATTTACGGTGATATCACAGTCAACAATGAAGAGATGGAGGATCTGATCCTGATCAAATCTGATGGATATCCGACATACAATTTTGCAAACGTAATTGATGACCATCTTATGGGGATTACGCATGTTGTAAGAGGTAATGAGTATCTTTCCTCTTCTCCGAAGTACAACCGTATTTACGAGGCATTCGGATGGGAGATCCCGGTTTATGTACATTGTCCGCTGATCACAGATGAGACACATCAGAAACTTTCCAAGAGATGCGGCCATTCTTCCTATGAGGATCTGATCGATCAGGGCTTTGTTACAGAGGCAGTGATCAATTATGTTGCGCTTCTTGGATGGAGCCCGGCAGACAACCGTGAGATTTTCTCTCTTCCGGAACTTGTGGAAGCGTTTGATTACCACCATATCAACAAATCACCGGCAGTTTTTGATATTGCCAAGCTGAAATGGATGAATGGTGAGTATATCAAGAAGATGGATCCGGAGGCATTCTATGAGAGAGCTCTTCCGTATCTGAAAGAAGTTCTGAAGAATCTCGACGACTATCAGAGCGGCACGATCGACCTGTCCTTCAGTGAGGGCAGCGAGGCAAGATTTACGCCGAGCAAGTAAGGCAAAAATGAAATATTTTTGTGAATTTTCCGAATTTCTATTGACCTGAGGGGAAATAGAGGATAAAATAAAAAAGTATAAATGAGAATTATCTGTTATGCAGATAACTACATTTATACTTTTCTTTTTATCATGCGAGTAAATAGTAATTAATAATATATTGCGACAAATTATTTCCCAAAAAAGTAAATTTATGTTATACTATGTAATAGAAGGTGAAAGTTATGAAAAATGTAATTGTAATTGGA
>ERZ773229.1048-NODE-1048-length-20675-cov-67.360524_pt1 | contig 20675 bp, 18 predicted proteins | sample MGYA00580992_ERZ773229 | MGnify/ENA primary metagenome ERZ773229 (study PRJEB29015, sample SAMEA2737795) | human gut metagenome | biome: human gut; feature: human-associated habitat; material: faeces | place: China | collected 2012 ... | reverse complement strand
TTTGTTGTATCTTCTTAATCTCATACAATATATCTTCACTTTTAATATATCGGCTGTTTTCCGGTAATTTATTTATTGTATTTCCATAATCATCTTCCCCCAAAGTATAGAAACATTCTCTGGAAAACGAACCACAGTAATCAACGCTTCCAAATGAATTGCTCGTTGCATATTCTTTCCCTTTTAGTTGTAAGCAATTGGCTATAATATTTAAAAGTGTTGATTTACCTGAGCCATTGTTCCCATAAAGTACAGTGATAGGTCTAAAAACAAATGGTTCAATATACTTATCCCGGAATACATTGTAGGGATAAATATTAGGATTATTCACTTTTCTTTTACTTAATCTAAAACTACTTAAATATATCATATCTTTTCATTATCCCTTTCCTGATAAAAGAGCTCCAACACCATTATTTCTCGAATATGTGAAAATGAAAGATTACTCACTAATACATCTGGTTTAGTTATGAATTGGTGAGACACTGTCACACTTTTTCCAAAATCTTGTGCAGTATTTATATAACTAATTTTTAAGTATTTCCTTATTTTCAAATGACAAACACATTATATTAAAGATTTTGTTCAATCCGATTTTCCTATCTGTACTCAACGATTTCTTCCAATGGTTTCCTTGGTCTTTTAGCCGGAGCTTCATCGGCAAAGCCAACCGCAACAATTCCTGTCAATCTTATCCTGCTTATATTTTCTTATACTTCTTCTATTCTCAATTTCTCGTATCATAATTTTTCTCTCCATTATGTAGCATCTTATTACTTCCTACATATTTTACTATTTTTCAAATAAGAAGTTAGTAACGCAAAATGAAATATATGACATACTCCCAACTAAGTAATCCATGAAAAATCCATAAACAGTATAACACAAAATAAAAGTGATATGGTGAACTGATTGAATAATAAGGAGATTTCTATACGATGAGAACAATATTTTCAGAATACAATCCCCGGCATAATACGAAACAATGTTCATATAATCCGTCGGATTCGGAATTTCTAAAATAATCCTCACACAGTTTTTATGTGTTCCGCTGTATATTACTCCTGCGAAAACACCACATTAAATAATAGGCTCACTAATTATATCCTGGCAAGCCTATTATTTTCTTTCACCCCTATCTGTCAATAGTTAGCTGATTCTCAAATGTTCGCTAACTGATTCATAAAACTTAAACAATGGAATGTCTTTATAGTCTATTCCTTCATCCAAGTCTTCTGAATATAACAAAATGGTGCTTTTAGAGGTGTTTTTCATGTCTATATGCAAACACAATACATTTATAAAAAAATAATCGAAATAATGAATTTCACATTTTATTACATCTTGATATTCATATTTATTCCCATTAATATAGAAGAAATCTTCATATATCTCATACTCAAATTCCTTTATGAATAATTTCCTTGTTGCTTTTTGATAAATATATGCTATTCCTACAATCATAAATGCATTCATAAAAATAAATGGAAATCCATTTATATTCAAGCACAACCTATTAATTGAATATTCCTCAGCAAATACTGCCACAATTAACACCAAGAAAAATATAGAAAATCTACCAAATAAGTGCTGTATTTTTATCGTTTCCATATAATACCTCATACCTCTCAATAAAATCCAGTTATAGTCCATTATTTTCTCAAACTTATTTTTTAAGCCATCCTAAAAACATGAGTTTTCGTGTACACAGCTTCGTTCATTTCATATTTCACATGGTAATTATATTTTTCTTAACAAATCACGAATATTTAATAGATATAAACAACATAAATATGCGGATAGTATTAAAACTTGAAATCGAGCAGTATCCCTTTGAGCAAAAACAAATATATTTATTCCTATAACAAATGACACATCGCAAACTATTTCATAAACAAAATTAGATTTAATTACTTTTAATCTCGCAAAATTAAAAAATAAAAATATAAGATTCAATATAACATAAACCATTACAAAATTTATCCCAAATTTGTATTCATCAGTAAATATATTTATTATATCTATAATAAATTTCCCACCAAAAAGAAGTATTGTCCAAGACGCAGATAATGTAATCCACAAATATTTCTTTATATTATCATCACACTTAATCGATTTGTCTCTATTAAAAAACATAGTGATTCGATTATATATATAATTACGTATATCCGTTTCAGACTCAATAACACTTTTTCTATTGTTAATATCTATTTGATTATTTTCTATATTTACTTTATGCAAAAAATAAATCCAGACTATCAAATTTATAATAATAATAATAGACGCTATATTTTTCAAAAAATCAATCTCAAAAAAGTCATTCAATATATTTATTCTACATAATAAAATAATAAATAAAATGCTATACCACATACAAAACTCTATTGTTCTAATATGCTGTTTTACATTTATTAAAATCATTAAACTAAACAATAAACATAATAATGATATAAAGTCATCTACGTATTTAAATTTAAAACACTTATAAAATGCATTATAAAATGTTAATATATTCACACCACTTATTATTGCACTTGCTATTGTTATATTTCTGTTAATACATTTTTCTCTGTTCATTGCTGCTCTCTTATATTTGCATAGTAACCAATGTTCCAAATCCATTTTCCTTTTCTACTATATACTTCTTATCAATTTTTCGTTCAAAGCAGGCAAATTCCTTTTTACTGAAAAATAACATAGTCAATGTAATTTCTTCATCTTTTGATTTCGATATTGTGATCCATGTCTTATGATAACAATCAAGACCTAGAATTTTCTGAAGGTTTTCTTTTAGTCTGGCACTATTTTTTATTTGATTTACTTCCTTGTTAAGTACTAATACAAATCCTATATTTCCAAATAAACTGTAGATATCCATATTTTTTCTATCTGAAAACCATATTATTGGTGTAAAAATAGCCAACGACATACATGCTGCTAAATTTAAGGATATAAAATCAGCACTTACATTTATATCTAGTGCTAATATTACTAATAAACACGCCCATGAAAGTATATTCACAGCTGCCAATATCTTCCACAAAATATTAATTCTTTTCGTCTTTACTAAATAGTATCCCGCAATAAAAATAAGAGCTATGTACATTCCTTCAACAATCTCTTTATTCAAATTCATTACTCCCTTCATGCACTTTAAAATTAATAAAGTAGGTCACGAACGACACTTTCTTGTCATGAACGGCATGTTTTTACCTTGCTTTTTAAAAATATTCAATTGCCATACCATTATGTTTTTTTACAAGAAAACTGTTAAAAGCTATCATTTCAATAGGTAACACAGCTAAAATGATATACGAAAAGATTCGTGTTATTAATGGCAATCCCATAAACATTGACGGATACAATATTCTAATCACTATTTCAATAATAATTAATATCGCTCCCAACAAAATTCTCCCTTTTTTAAATAATATATCTATTTTGCTCCAATTTGTTTCTTCACTGATTTTTCTATAACACCATTCACTTTGAATGATTCCAACTAACATTCCACCGAAAATCACAAATGAATAATATGGGTGCTCTCTACTAGCAATTATTGCCACCACAAAAAATAGATCAATCACACCTGTGATTAAGTGAATTATTTTCCGGCTCCATCCATTCAAGCGAAAAAACAATGTATATTCTCCAATTAAAAAATTAAGGGGAATCAGGATCGTAATAAGTCCTGACTTTTCGAAATTCAAGTATTCCATATCACTTACCTCTTATATAAGATGATTAAATGGTCAAAAGGTATCATCGATGCATGGCCGCTGCACAGTCTGTTGCATCATGCTGCTTTATAAATGTGTATCGCATTGTTTCCCTTTCGTATGCTATATATTAAAAGCTTATTTTCTAATTTCTTCTGTCTAACAAAGCCTCATTTTTAGAAGCAAGTCTTATAAAAAAACTGTTTGGCAACTCTGTATTTTTAAAAATGACAATATAAAATATTATAAGAATTAATTTTGTTACGTTTGATACATTTTCTACATTAACCAACAAAATATCATCCCACTTATAACCAAGAACACTGCCTATAGAACTCGCCAATACATTAAATGCAATAAAAATAAGTAAAAATTGTCTACTCCATATATTTTTTGTCCAAAAAGATTTTATATATTTACGTGATAGTATCAGCACAATAACAGAAACTACTATAAGAACAATGCAAACTAATGGTTTCTTATAAAGTTCAAATATATACTGCAAGCTAAACATGTTTATTAAAATCCCCATGCCGCGTCCGCCAAATATTCCCGATTCATTCAATTTACAGTCAATTTTCTTGATTTCTGATATCATAGAAATATAATACACTGCATAAAACATCAAACATCCAATTAATAATAAGCTAATATTCTGAAACTCATCTCCGGCCGTTGTCTTGTCTAATATATAATAACTAATTATACCTAGTCCCCATATAATAAAATGTACGATATATTTTTTCACTCTTCACCCCTGCATTTAGTTTGTGATATCTCTTATGAGATATCACAAACATTAAAATCTTTTCTTATCTTGGAATGCTGAATTAAAGGTCCTATCTGTGTTGCTCCTGATACCTCTACCTTCTTGAATTTGAATAGAATATTAATACAACTCTTATTATAGCCAATATTAATGCACTAATTATAATTACAATTATATTCATAACCATATTATCCGACCACGTAAATCCACTTATACATCCTATAATCGCACATACACACCAAAATTCTATCCACTTTTTTAATTTAGAATTCTTATTTTTTTTCAGCATAATTTCACCCTTATAATAATTTTCACATTATACTTTTCAAATACGTTTAATCAATACTACATAATCTAAAAGCAAATTACTATATATGTCCGTGACATACCAAATAGCATCATTTCCTCTTCATCCATAACAGCATAGCTGCTTGGAAACACCAAGGTTCCGTCATAGCACATATCCATAACGTTTACCCTCACTTTCTTTTCTGATTTTTTTATAGTGAGGTATAGACCACAACATAAAAGTGGAATAACTACAACATACAACTAAAGGTGGCAAATTGCCAACAACTTGTTGACGATTTGCCGTCTCTTATTTTCTTACCACTTTATAACATTGTGATACGATATTTTGCGATACTTTACAAGGTTTGCAAGCTAATCACTAAAGACCTTCCAGCCCTTGTAAATCAAGCATTTCCGCCACTTTCTGTCATCTACTTCTCATCAACGACCTGGAAAATGAAAAACTTCAAGTGTTATTTGAACAAATGCTTGATTTTACTGGGTTTTCCGGCACTCGATTTCTTAACTTACCACTCGCTTACCACTCATTTTTCTGCTACATAAAATTCGCTATTCGTTCCATCTCATCCGTCAGCGTACTTTCTCGTACATGGCAGTACAGATCCATCGTCATCTGCAAAGAATTATGACCTAATATTTTCTGCAATGTCTTAGGTTCCATTCCGTTTTCAATACAATTCGTTGCAAAGGTATGACGCAATCCATGAGGTGTCAGATGTTCAAAAAACTGATCCGGATTTTCTCTGTTAATCCGGGCAACAATATAATTGATTGAATCTTTGACATTCGCCGCATTGATAGGATTATTTGTCTTAGACGTAAATACCAGATTTTCAAATCCTTCCCTGGGTGAAAAACGAGTAGCAATATCTTTCCTGTAGGTCTTTTGATACACAAGTACATCATATACTTTCTTAATCATTGGAATCTTGCGAAATCCTGCCTGTGTCTTAGGCTGATGAAACTCATACTGCGCATTGTGTCCATCCCCCGGCAGATAGGCAAGGGTTTGTTTGACTGTAATGACACGATTATCAAAATCAACGCAATCCCATGTTAATCCAAGGATTTCACCAATACGCATCCCTGTACCAAGTGCCACTACAAAAATCGGATACATCATCCCACCTTGGGAGTTCTCGAGAAGAATCTCCATCTCTTCTCTTGATAAGATGCGCTTTTCCGATTTCACTCTGCCATCAATGATAGTATTGATACCTATTGCTGGATTTTTAAGAAGAAGATCAGCTTCTACGGCACGATTCAGAATATCCACAAGCAAAGCCTTACAGTCACTTCTTGATTTATCCGACCCCAATTCATTGAAAGCATCCTGTAACACGATCAGGTTAAGGCTTGTCAGTTTTCTCCATCCAAGACTTTCTCTTAACCGATTATATTGTATCGCATAGGTTCTTTTGGTAGTGGTACGACAATGCTTTTTGCATACAGTGATCCACTTATCATACCATTCATCCAACGTCATTTTTGTATCTATGACATTGATCTGCTTCTCATTTTCAAAGATTTTCTCTCTCTGTTTTCTTCCCACCTCTGTGATTGTTTTGCCATACACGCTTCTCTGTTTTCCAAAGCGATCAATATATCTCGCTTCGTAAGTGCCATTTGCTCTCTGATAGATGGCATTTCCCAGTTCTTTTCCTTTATTTGTCTTTCCCACTTGTTTTCCTCCAATAAAAAAACTCATGGAAAAAACGTGTATGTTCTATCTCCATAAGTTTAACGCATTTTCTATTCTTTTTCCATGCCTTTTTAAATAATAGTTTGCAATAGTTTTGCAACAAAAAAGCAGTAGATCTGCCACGACCTACCGCCTTTCAAGCATTTACTTAATAATTTGCTACACAACCACATTCCACCATATTTGCTACTATGATGCATCACACAATTCATCTAATAAATCTTTATATAATTCATATGACTCTGAATCTAACAATTTGTACTTATCATTGGTAAGTGTAATAATGTGTACTTGCTTATCTGGCTCAATATCTTTTTCATTAAATCCCAGTAATGATAAAATCAATTGTCCCGAATCGCATTTATTAGTAATATACTGTACTAATCCGTACTTTTTTTGATTGTCTGTTTCTACATTGTTTGGGCTATCAAAAACCACTGGAAACTCTATAGCCTCTTTATTAAACATTTTTCTGAGTTCCAAAATAGTAATATACCATACTATTGTAGCTATATTCTTATTACTACCACTTGCATTTACGGAATTGGTAATCTTTTTAAAGCTATCTGGAGATAACTCATTTAAACCAAATTGTGTTCTCGCTGTCATCATATGCTCATAGTACTGCGCTTCTACCCGCTTCTTTTTTGTTCCATAAGCATTGATTTTTGTTCCTACAGCCTTTAGTTCTGCCTTAGCAGCTTCTATTGCATCAATCACATCAATCTGCTCTGAAACAACCTCATCCCTTAATTCTGACAATCCTTTTTGTCTAAGGACATCATCTGTTTTCTCATTATTAATCTTTAGTTTTTTTTCGTATGCAGACATTTGTTCTAAGAGTTCTTTATACATTTTTTCTTCTTTTTCAATTTGCCTCTGATATTCAAGAAGAGAGATTTGCAAATCATTTTTTATCAAAATTGCATCTTCTATTAAATTATAATTTTTGCTTTTTAACTGAATAGTATCTGCCAATTCCGTTCCACATTCCGGGCATATATGCTTACGCAGTTTCTTTATTTTCTTTTCACTCTCTTTAGAAACATCCTCAATCTCCTTCAACATCTGCTCTGTTTCGTATAAGTGATTTCTCAAATCAATTAACTTCTTTTTGCTCTTACTCAACTTATCCAAAACCTCTGCATACTCTTTCTGATATATAGCAACATCTTTTCTCAATGCCTCATAACTAGAAGAAACCGATACTCCTGCAAGTTTTTTGTCAAGACCTTCAATCATTGCCTTAAATATTTCAAGCTGCGATTCACTCTGTGCTTTTTTCTCTTTTATCTCATCTCGACTATGTACTAGTTCGAAATATTCTTCGTTATATACACCTAAATGATAAAACAAAACATTTTCTCTAAACCCCACATACTGTCCTAAATTTTTAAATGCAGCATAATTATTTCCTTCGTAATGATCTTGATCTATATAAAATGGTAAATAATTGTATGCAGGAGGTGTCACTTCTAATTTTTCGCTTCTATTAGGCAGCTGTACTGCAAAATTGGTGTAACTCTTAAGTTTTTCTGACAATTCTCTGCTACTTACCGATGTAAATAATACTTCTTTATCCTCACTAAAAAATTTAAATAATTCTGCTGATCTATAAATATAATACCCTATACCATCAATATCAATTTTCAATACATATACTTTATCCTTGCCTTCCCAATTTTTTTCAAAACAACCTTCTGCTCCCATAGTATGATAAAGGCTTCTCATTATTACAGATTTTCCTCTGTCCGTTCCATCTTCCTGACTGGAGGTAATGATATTTATTCCATCTGTAAATTCTACCTTCTTTGCCTTCTTTTCTGAAGGGGAAAAAATAAACAACTCTCTAAATATTAATCTCATTATCATATCCTCCTTCCACATATTTATGAATTACTATCATATAACATACTGTTTTTTCTGCATTACTATATTCAACTGGAAATTTATCATGATATGAATCTGTTAATATATCTATCGCCTCTTCAACATCTGATATTTCAGAATACTCCATCAATGTTTTTGCCATCATGATTTCCATATTTTGAAGAACCCGTGAACGAGCCATCTTAGGTAATAAAGAATTTAAGGCATCCTTATAACTTTTTTTCTCATGAATTCCTTTAATTTGATTAATATAATCTCTCGTTTGATTGATTCCTGTTTTTTCATTCGATAAATGTGCATCTAACATCCGGTCAAACTCATTACGAGAAATACCCTTAAATTTTTTGATTTGTTCATAATCATTTGCATCAAATTCATAACAAGCTTTTTCAGATACCGCATCGAACACCAACCGATATAAAGCATTAGGATTTACCGGCTCACTTCCTTTAACTTTTTCAAAAGTTGCCATAAGCTGTCCTTTAATTTCATTCTCAGGCTGTAATAAATTCATTGGCGTATAAAGATAATATGAGTTAGATAAATCCACATCCTTTGTTCCTAACTCTTTTTTTATAGCTTCTATAATTACTGATTTATTGCTCTGACTCAAGCTATCAAGGCAATTTTCTCCCGGCTCACTAGAAAGTGCTTTAAATGGAGCATTACAAACAAGTACTGTTTTTACTGGAACAGTACTTATTGTATTTAACACAAACAGTTTTCCTAAAATAGACCCCTGTTCTCCATCTTTTACCTTCACTAAACTTTTAGCCGTATATTTAGGTTGGCTCTCTTTGTGCGTCTTTATCTGGTAAAATTCAAACCCATTATCCAAATGTACTTCAATATCACACACTAAATCAAAAACAATTGTAAAATCATTTGCAGATTCCATAAGTTCAAGCATCCTGCTAATGCCCCACAATAGTTCTAATCGAAATCTATTTTTTGATCTGCTACCAGACAAATCACATGGTAATCCCATATAATATTCTACCTGATTCAAGAAATCACCTCCTTATGAAGCATCATTCACAAATAAGATACGTTTATTATACATTCTCTCCTCAAATAAAAAAAGTCATTTTTATTTTCAATTTCCTAAAATATATTAAACCCTGTATGTTCTCATATAAATCAAATAAACAGTTGTTTTAACAGCCATTGATCCACTTTTCCCCTGTGAGCATACAGCCGATTTCCTATCCTCACAGTAAAACCATTCCCCGGATCATGAAGCAATTCCCTGGCTTTTGTCTCTCCAATGCCCAGATAATCACAAAATTCCTTTATATTCAGTAATGCTGGTATAATTTCCTTTTCTTTTACTCTGTTCTTCAATTCTTCCTCCACCGTCTGTTTGAGAATGCCCTGCAACAAAATACTGCAACAAGGCTCATCAAGCTTTCCTTATCAAAATTATATGTTATTTCCCTACTAATATTTTTTAAATATTTATTGTTGTTTCTGTTGTTAAAGTATAGAAAAGCCAGATAAATCATGGCTTGTACCGGGCAACATTCCTGCAACACACTATGCACAAGACCTACAACAAAACCCTACTTGAAGGGCAGTTCCTCTTGATTTTCCACCCTAATAAATCCATCAAATAAATTTTCCTGTGTAATATCATCGCTGTTGTCTGGCTTTGTTGTCGAAATATCCCGTTCCCATCCACGCTGACGACCATACTCGGCAAATGTCCTTGGATTGGAAAAATATTTCCACCCGACAATACTCTGATTCATGATGTCACATATTTCACGAAGTTCCCAATGCTGTGGATCGTTATATGGATGATCTAAAGCCTCTTTATACAATAACTTAGAGCAAACCGTATTTCCCTTATATGCATCCAAAAATGCCTGTATCATTCCAGCTTTGGTATCTTCCGGCATGAAATTTTGCTGCCTGTCCTTGAGCATTTTCTGAATGTCCGATGGCAGTTTCAATTCCCACTGTCCCCTACGATAGATTTCCATTGCCTCTGCCCATACCTGTTTGATATAGGCTCTTGATTCAGCCTCATCCGCCAGAATATGTACCTCAGCTTCTTCCGTCTTGACAAGAACCGGTAAAAATCGTCTGTTTCCTGATCTGTCCAGAGGCAGAAAATCCATTGTATTTGAAGTACCACCAAACACACATTGCCGTAACCTGTCTGACGCAAACTTATCATACCTGATACGATAATTTTCCTTCTGTCTACTCAGGAATGACTTTATTTCTTCAATGCTTTTTGCATTTGCAGTTGCAATCATTTCTGACATCTCAATAATCCAGTATCCCTGTAATTTTTCAAATACGCTGTCATCATCCAACTTGCGGAGATCATCTGAAAACCACTCATCCTTAATCGCCAGAAAAAGGAAAAAGGTACTTTTCCCCGCACCTTGTCCGCCTACCAGGCAAAGCATAACATCAAATTTGCATCCCGGATGAAATGCCCGGTGAATAGAACCCAGCAAAAATAATTTGAATATCTCATAATTGAACTCATCAATGTCGGCTCCCAGAAAATGATGCAGACAATATCGGATACGTTCCTTTCCATCCCACACAAGTTCCTTGAGATATTCCCTGACCGGATGAAATGAATTTTCATGTGCCGCCAGTGTAACGGCATCTTCGATTTTCTTCTCACAGGTAAGTCCATAGTTACTTTCCATATATAAACGGATATATGCAAGATCCGTGTCGTTCAATGCACTTCCTTCCGGGCGCTGATACCATAATGGCTTCACAATATATGTTTTTACCGCCAGAAGATTATAAGCAAGTGCTCCTGTCAGATATGGATCATTCTGAAGCACGATCAGACAATTTCCAATCGTGCTTTTCACAGCTCCCTTTTCTGTCCGAAGCAGCATTTCCTTAACCTCGTTCACGCTCATGTGCTCTCTGTTTTCTTTCAGAGCCTCCTGTAATGCATTTCTCTCTGCGGTTGTTAAATTCTCTAATTCGTTCATGAATACTTTTTACCTTTCTTCCCTGATTTTGCACTAAAAAAGCTCTGTCACGAACATCGCCATTTAACAGGGTATCCAGCAGATACTCCGTCTGGTCAATGTTGTCCAGAGCTTCGCAGAAGAGTGGATGCCATTCCTCATCCATACTCTTAGGTGCATATTTAATTTTCCATTCTTTTAATAGATGCAGATAATCCGACAAACCTTTAAAACAATAATCCTGTGCCTCACAAAATTCCTGTTCCAAAGTTTTCTTTGGTTTTAACGGCTTTTGCGGAGGCTTGTACTTTTCAGATTTATATTCCATGCCAAAATCATCTGCTATTTTCATGGCAGCGTCTTTGGATGTCATACCAAAGTACTTACCAACAAAATCAATTGCATCTCCTTTTTCCCCACATCCAAAGCAATAGTATCTTTTATCCAGTTTCATACTGGGATGCTTATCATCATGGAACGGACAACAAGCCATCCCATTTCGACCGATTTTCATACCATAATATTCTGCCACCTGTCTGGCGGTAACATTATCTTTAACAACACGGAATACATCCATCAACGCACCTCTCTTTCCGATTGCTTTTTCTGATTGTGATTGTCATTTTTCTGATCAGCCTTTTCTTTCATCTCAGCCAACCTCATTTTTATTGAGGAGCGTGCCACAGAAGCAATTTCTTTCTCATTTTTCTGCTTAATTGACGGAGATAACAGCTTCTGTGAAATGGCAACCGTGATTTCCTTTGATTTTTTCGAAATCAGATCAACCAGACGATTCAATATTTTTTTTGAGTAATTCTTCTGACCTGATGATAAAGATGAGTTTTTGCCGGTCAGCCTGTCCCTCATATTTTCTATGGTCGAAATATCTTCAAGAGTTGTTTCCGTCCTCACAGTATCTGTAACCACCTCACAAGCCCGTTCATATGCCTTCTCAGCCACTTCCTGTGCCAGAATATCAATATCATTCAGTTTTAATGTAAGTTCCTCTAATTTATTCTTTTGACTCTCAATTTTCTTTTCTTGTCTGGCTATAATGAAATCATTTTTCTCCAAGTGTTTTTTTCCTGTCAATGGATCTTTCTCAATTATCACACCATATTTTTCTGCAATTTCAATATACAGACGCCTGATTTCTTCATCAAAACTTACTTTGCAATTATTGGTCTTACTTTTCTTTTTATCCGGTTTGGGTGGATGGAAGCCCAGTGCTTCACATGCTTTCTCCTGCTTGGGGAAGTTCATACCGTAACCATCATCTGCAAAGAAAACATGACGTTCATGAATATGTGGTGTGGCTTCATCCATATGCAAAGCCCAATCAAGAATCTGCATATGCGACCCATATTTCTCCTGTATCGCCTCAAACAATTCCGCTGCCACCTTAACAAAAACTGCCGGATCTTCATATCCATCTTTAGTTCCAAGCTGATAAATCGTCTCTTCAGGACATGTTCGTGAATCCTCCATAATCTGCCTGACATTTCTTATTCTTTCCGTATGTCTGGACTTTTCATGTCGCTCATTTTGTGCATCTATGGAATCTCCGAATTGTTTGTGATAATAAAGATATTCAACCTCATCAAATAAATATTTTCTTTCCGGTCGGACTCCATTTTCATCCGCAAGGTTATATCCCTGTAAATAATCCCAGTAAACATTCCATTTGCTTCTGTCCGCATCAACATGCTCTGCATTTTCAAGATTAAAGGATCGGTCATTATGACCTGCCTTGAATACACCATTACTGTCTTTGCGACCGTTTGTCCTGGTTGCTCTCACTTTTTTCTTTTCCATCTCAATTTTCTCCTTTTCCGAGCATAAAAAAAAGAACCGATTTCTCGATTCCTTTTTTATGCATCTGATTTATTGTCTAATATCTTTTAATGTGTATATTTCTAATTCCTCTAATTGTGGAATAAAATGTTTAGCCTTCTTGTAAACATCTGCTTGAAAATTCTCCGTTATAACCGCATTTATATATGGTACAATACAACTAATTTGAATATCCATAACATCATTTGGCTTAATGTGTTTACGTGTTTGATAGATACGAACAAATTGAGAAAATTCCATCATTCTTGAAGCTGGCAAATGAAGAATTTCAACACTTAATGGAACACTAATACCATAATTCATCAAATCTTTTATAATTGTATCTTTTTCTTGTGTTCTATAAAATTTTTCATTTATCATATTTAATGGTAGATGTTGGGCTTTTAGCATCTTTTCTGTTCTATTTCTCCTATTTTCCCAATCCGTTGCTATTGAAGAAAATGTTTTTACCTCATTCTGAATATTTTCCATCAATGTTGTATCTTTAGCCATGTTTTCAAAAAATTTTTTACAATTATAATTATCTTTAAATACCAACGGTGTAAAAGCATTTGCAATATGACCATCAATCACAAAACTCTTTCCTTCCAAATAGCATTCTACTTCTCTTTGAAAAATACTCTTTACAGAAAACATCACAAGACACGGAATTGTAGAGAAGAACTCAAGAAACTTCTCATATATATCCTGATATGGCATAAGCTCAATCACATTATAAATTGAAAAGCATGGTGCATATGCATCAGATGAACATGCAAAAAATCTTTCCAAAAAACCTTTTTCTGACATATTAGTGTTTGTTACAATCTCTCTAATTGCATTTGTATCAAGCAGTATCAATTTATAATCGTTTACTCCTATTAACATTCGAATTCCTTTCCTAACTTTAATAGCATAAAATCTTTAAACAATACATTTCTGAGCGAAGCGTGACAGATAATAACCCAATACGATGTGTCACAACACATCTATGGGCCAAGGCTGTCGCCCTGGACGGACTAGGGTGTTCTCCTCACAGAATGATCAAATTTTCTTATTAAAAGCACTATTGGTTTACAAAGTTCCTAATTTCTATTAATTTTGTCTCAATCTCAGTTATCTCTTTTTGAAGGGAAGCTTTAGTTATGTCAATTGCTGGTTGAAATATATTCATATTCCCTTCAAAATGGTTAAACTCATTAAGAAGCGTTTTCCTACTTGTAAAAAACACACGGAACTCTCTCATTTTCTCATAGTTTTGATCTGCAGTATTTGGGCACTTAAATGCTTGCTGAATTATTTGGTTTAGCATTGTCATATTGTTTGGATGAAGATTAAAAATATCAACCAACTCTTTTTCTACTTTCATACGAAGATGATAGTATACAAGTGTCTGTTCTAACGTATCTGCAAGTAACGGGAAGCATGTTTTATCCAATATATCTAAATTGCTACTATCGATTCCTAGAATATCCGTAACACCAATAATTTCTTGTCCATCAAAAACATCCCCAAAAAGTTTATTATAAATTGGAACTACATTTAAACTACCAGTACCATACCCATGCATAATACTAGATAACAATCCATAATAATCCTCTGGATCCAAGCATATATGAGCATATCCACGTATAAACGGAATCATTGCCATAAGAAACTGCCTTTTATTATGAATGGCATTCTTTAATTCATCGTTTTTATTTTGAAAAAGAGAAATCAAATGATGAAGATTAATTAGCAATTCCTTTTCTCGTCCCGAAACAGAAATAAATCCATTTTCGCCCTCATACACATTATTCAAAATATAAAGATTAAAGCAATTATTTAGTTGAACATCTAATAATCGGATTAAGTCCGTGTTGTGTGTAAGAATAATCTGTTTCTTATTTTCCAAAAACTTAATAATGCAAAAGGCTATTTTGTTTTTGTATACAGAATCAAAACTTGAAATTGGATCATCCATGACAATATATTCTTTATCTGAGTGTCTTGCCAGAAGTAGCTCAAATGCCAACGAAATAAAGTTTTGTTCCCCTGTACTAAGCTCCATTTCGTTACGTTCCGTGCCAAGTAAATCCTTATTTCCTAGTTTCAATTTATAATTTCTGTCATTTTCTTCATCCCTGACAATCGTAATATCTTTTCCAATATTTTCATTTATTACATTTTCAATAAATAGAAGTTCTTCCGTATCAAGCTGTGGTTGCATTTCAACCAATTGTGCATATTCGTCAAAAATTTCAAAAAATCTAGTACCATCAAAGCAATGAAATAGTTCATTTACCATTTCATTGCATATATTATTAACATATGTCGTTATTTCCTGTTGCAATTCAATCAACTCATTTGTACTTTCTCCCGCAATGAACGCACCTACAATTTCTTTGATATGAAAAGGATCAAATCCGATCAATGAGTTATCACATACTATTTTTTCAAGAATATCTTTTGTTTTTTTATCAAGGTTCTCATAAATGTTTTTTCTGTCTTCCTTTTTTCTTTCAAGAAGTGCATCTCCATTAAATGATGTATTATCGCAAACTATACAAATATCAGCTGAATGATACTTATTCAATATCTCAATCGCATCATCATGTTGCTCAATCAAATTAACATTCTGATCTGCTATAATTTCATCAGGATTAATTGAAAGAATTTTTTCTATCACTTTTACTTTTGATAAATCTGTAATAACAAATTTCTTTTTTTCCTCTTCAAGTTCTACAACATTCAGAATATTTTCATTGTTACGAACAAATGTAACAAATTCCGTCCTATCAATATCCTTTCCATGCGTTCTTACATTTACAATACTACGAATATATTCATATGCTGTCTGATGCTGAAGAACGGATATCTGATATAACAAATAATCTTTAACTTTTGATACCTTAAACTCTGATTTGTATTTTGACGCAAGATCATCATATGCATTTCTAAATAATATATTTATCTGATTTCTAAGATCATATTCTCTACGAATTTGTGCACCTATTAAATAATCCGTGGTTTCTCCGCGAATAACATTCCTATTAATTTGGTCTTGTATTACATGAAATACTCCTGACTCCGGTGCGATTCTATTTCCCCGTTCATCAACTGCATCAAAAAAAATGTTCTCATTAGATACTTCTGTGGATAGCAAATTAGCAAAACTTGTTTTACCAGTTCCATTTGGAGCATAAATAACAGCAATTCCCCCTGCCGTTTGCATACGTTTAAACTCGATAGTTCCCTTCCCTTCTGGAAGATGCATGAAATCATCTTCAAATATGCCAGCATTTTTAATAGCCGAAAAAATAATTTTCATTAAAATTCCCCCTATCTTATATTATCAATCAAAATAGCTCTCATCTACACTAAATGGTGAGTTAATTGTCCATCCACTTTTACTTTTTTCATTTCCTTTACTTACAATTCCCATAGTAGTCAAATAAGCTATCGCTCTCTTAAGAGAAGTTACTCCAAGTGAAGTTTCTTCCTGCAATTTTTTCTGTGTAATCATAGGATTGCTTATCATCCAATTGTAAATATTCAAGGCATTATTTAATACTTCTTCCCTTGCTTTTCTTCTCGGACTTCCTGAATTATAATCCACCAATTTTTCCCAATTTATTGTTCCATCAGGATTACAAAACTCAACTGAAAAATCTCTTACCAGTCTATTAGAAGCCCTTGCATAACTTTCTTTATAATCATCTATGTACTTTTCCGGAAGTGTGTCCATAAAAGAAATTATTTTGGTATAGAAATTTTTATCACCAGTTATAGTTTCCCAAAATTCTTCGCCAGCAACTTCTTCATATATTTTTGCCTTTCCTCTTCCAGATTCTGTTTTTGTTCCATATGCATATCCAACTATTGCTTCGAATCCTGTTCTTCCCCCAGATGTCCTCAAAGTTCTTTGCGCTTCTGCAAAGTTTTCTCCTTGTTTTTTCATACTATCAGCATTAAATATTGATGTTCCACTTTTTACAGCAACAAAATATTTTGTATTACTATCTGCATCATATAATTCTATATCAACACCACGAGTAGCTGATTTGCTTCCCCCAGAAGCGGCAATTGCAATTGGTTCAAAAAAACAATTACCAAATATTGTCTCCTCGCTTGAACTTACAAACGCCTGTAATATAGAATCTATTATTTCTGCAGATGTTTGCATTGACTTAGCTCGATATAAATATGGATTTTTAGATTTCATTATGTCTTTTATATTAATCGCATCTATTTTCGCAATAAGAGAGCCATAAAAATTCTCCAATGCTTTTGCAATCGCAGCTTTAACATCATCTTCATTATAATTCTGATTAATTGGTTCCATCACTACCTCCTAATTCCATAGCATTTTTTATTTTATTGTGTACACTAGTTCCCCTAAAGCGCTTAGTTTGAATAGTTGAAGTCTTATCTGCCGTTGCAATTATCGCCTGACCTATCGCTTTTGCCAATCCTACTGGAACAGCGTTTCCTATTTGTTTATACTTTGCTGCTACAGTTCCTGTAAAAATCCAATCATCTGGAAATTGTTGAATCCTAGCATATTCTTTAACACTTAATGGACGATCCTGATTTGGATGGCACAACATTGTTGCTTTTTGAGCTGGTGCGGTTGTAACAGTAGGTGCGGGTTGCGAATATGATAATCTACGATAAAACCCAACTTTTCCTCCCCCTGACTCATATGCTCCACCCATTGCCAAAGGAATTAACTCAGCAGGTAAATCTCTCCAATTTCCTCCTTCTGGAACCAAATGAATATATTTCTTTCTATCTCCACTTAATTTTGAATATTCTCCTGGGTTTTCTTCTAAATCTTTTATCGCCTCCCCAACTGTTTTCCATCTATATTCTGGGTTTTGGTGCATTTGAAAATGCGTTGGAAATGGCAAAAAAATATCTTCATTATCTCGACTTCCAATTAACACAAAACGTTCTCGAAACTGCGGGACACCATAATTTACTGCATCTAAAATTCCATATACAGTCTTATATCCAAGCTTATCAAATTCAGCTAATATTACATCTAAAACTGTCCCAAGTTTTTGCTTGGGGTCATTTTTATCGTACTCAGCTGCCGGAACATGCTTTAAGGGAGCTGACATAATCCCTTTTACATTTTCCATTATAAAAAAGCGAGGCCGAATATAATCTATCATTCTAATGTAGTCCATAAATAAACTTCCACGAGGATCATTTATTCCCAACCTCTTCCCGGCTGTAGAAAATGGTTGGCAAGGTGGTCCCCCACAAATTAAAAATGGTTCCCCCTTGTGTAATCCTGACAATTGTAGCACTGTCTCCGGTTCGATGTTCCTAATATCTCCACCTAATACCTTGTGACCATTTGCTTTCATTGTTTCAACACATGCAGGCTCAAAATCTTGTCCAATTACAACATGTAACCCCGCCTTACTCAAGCCAATATCAAGCCCCATTGCACCGGAGAAAAAGGAAATAACGTCTCTATTATTTTGATATTTTTTATATAATGTACTAATTTTTCCGTCCTTCTTTCTCTGTTTTATTTATTATTTTTGAGGCCTCTATCAGCGCTGTTCTTCTCACAAACTCACTATAAGAAGCATATGCTTCCAACCTAGCTGCTTGTTTAAGCTTTGCCAATTCATCTTCACTGACTCGTATACTCATAGAATAGGTTTTATTCTCTTTATCCATTGTTCTTACCTCCACCCAAATTATACTTGCTCCGTGGAGCAAATGCAATACAATTATCCACTTTCCCCTATATTTAATATGCTTAATTTACTTTCAAAAAATAAAAATTTGTAAATCAATAATCTAATCATGCAACATAGCCACCATTGCTTAAATAATCCAATGCTTCTTTCACATTATGATATATTTTAATATACCGCTCATCACAGGATATACTGCTAATTTTATTTCTCAAACTATTTACTGCCGCCTTTGACAAAACATCTGTAATACAAATACAAGCTAATCCCAATCTCTGATGCGTCAGTTTTCGATTTTCGCAGCCAAACATTACAAGCATCTCTTTTTCTCTCATTGTAAGCTTCATTTCATCCCCCTTTAAACATAAAAAAAGAGCAACCGAATTATCTCGATCACTCTCTGTTCATTACTTCCATGATAATAATATCATAACTTCCTTTTCAAAAAAAGTCTCAATACCGTAGCCAAACCGTAGTCATTCCGTATATATTTGTAACTTTTTGTAAGTCGTTTTTCTTTCCACCATAATAATATCAACTCTTATTTGAAAAAGAAAGATACGTGTGGTTAGTCCATGGTTAGTCTTTTGTTAGTTTTTCGTTATCATTCAAATAGAACATACCGTTTTCCCCATAAACTTACCATTCGTTACATTTCAGGTGCTTACCACTCAGACTTACCACTTTTCTTACCACGTTGAATCACGGTTTTGTGATATTTTGCGATACTTTACGAGATTTTCTCTGTAAACATCAAATGCCTTCCAGCCCTTGTAAATCAAGCATTTCCGCCACTTTCTGTCATCTACTTCTCATCAACGACCTGGAAAATGAAAAACTTAAGATAATATGACTCCGGTACATTAGCTGAGTTGGCCCACAGTATCGGATGATCCGGTCCCTGTGTGCGGAACTCCACCTGGCGCAGCCTCTTGTGAGTGGCCCTTGCCGCTTCCTTGACCGTTTTTGCAAGCAGCTCCTGCGTCATGAAATGAGAGCATGAGCAGGTAGCCAGAAATCCACCATCCTTAACAAGCTTAAGTCCCTTCATGTTAATCTCGCGGTAGCCCTTTATCGCATTTTTGGTAGCCTCACGCGACTTTGTAAATGCCGGAGGATCCAGAATGACTACATCATATTTTTCACCATCTGCAGCGAGCCGTGGCAACTCATCCAGCACATTTGCAACGCGAAACTTCACTGTGTCTGAGAGATTATTTCTCTTCGCATTTTCTGTGGCCTGCTTAACCGCATACTCTGATATATCAAGTCCTGTAACCTCACTTGCCCCCGCAATTCCTGCATTGAGAGCAAATGTGCCCATGTGCGTGAAGCAGTCGAGCACTCTTTTCCCCTTGCAGATACGCTGCATAGCAAGCCTGTTATACTTCTGGTCTAAGAAGAAGCCTGTTTTCTGTCCATTTTCCACATCGACCATATAGTGAACTGCGTTTTCTACTATCTCCACATTTGTGTCAAACTCGGCTCCTATAAAACCTTTTACCTTAGGAAGACCTTCTTTTTTGCGCTCATTTGCATCACTGCGCTCGTATACTCCACGAATATTTATTCCGTCCGCCGCCAGCACTTCCTTTAACAGTTCAACGATTTTCACCTTAAACTGCTCCATTCCAAGTGCAAGACACTCCACCACAAGCACATCTGCGTATTTGTCCACTGTAATACCCGGCAGGAAATCAGCCTCGCCAAATATCACACGACAGCAGTTTAAATCAGGCACATTGTCATTGCCTCCTGCCATCACCTGCTTGCGATAATCCCAGGCATTTTGCACTCTCA
>ERZ773229.1047-NODE-1047-length-20688-cov-8.720060_pt1 | contig 20688 bp, 17 predicted proteins | sample MGYA00580992_ERZ773229 | MGnify/ENA primary metagenome ERZ773229 (study PRJEB29015, sample SAMEA2737795) | human gut metagenome | biome: human gut; feature: human-associated habitat; material: faeces | place: China | collected 2012 ... | reverse complement strand
CCCGTTCTGCTCGCTTGAATTTTGCCTGCTCGCTGCGCTCGTCAGCCAAAATTCGTTGAAAAGCATAATCGTATAACGTATAAAAAGGGCGCGAGGTTTACAAGGGTGTCTCCGAAGACAATTCGCAGTTACCCTTGTGATTCTGATCTCATTTAGCGTTTTTGTGCGGCTTCGGAAGCAGAAATAGATGCAATTTCTACACGGTCTGTCGCTTACTGAGCGTACAAAAATTGGAATCGCACAAGCATTTTCCATTAAAAACACAAACATGGACGCCCTGTCGAAAAGGACGCCCATATTAGCGAATTGGATTGTTTAGAAAGCCGTGGCCGGGAGGGCCGGAATCAGGTTGCTGCGTTCTCGGCTTTTGTTACTGTTTTTACCGCGAGTGCCTGTGCCGGTTTCATCAGCAAAATGCATACACCGTTAAAAATCAGAGAGCCGACGATAAAGGTTCCGAAAAACAGGGGGATATGGGTCGCGAAGGCAGTGGTGTCGATACAAGCGCAAGTCAGATATGCAAAACCCACGTTGTTCAAAACCTTCGGCGCATAGGGGTGCAGGACAATCAAAATGAACAGCACAATCGCAAGAGGAATCAGGAAGCCAAACAGGCTGCCAAGAACGGAGGTCAACGCAGTCACGGCAAGCAGCGTGAGCGCTGTCAGAACCAGTCCCACGAGTCCGCCCAATTCAACGGTTATAAACCGATCATTGACGGTTCCTTCTTCCATTGTGAACAGCATGATATTGCTGATGAAAATGAGCCAACTGTACTGAAAGTTGATCACGTGCAGAATTGCGTTTGCAATTACGATCCAGACGAGGAGCATCAGCCTGAAATAGAGCAAGAATTTCTTTTTGATTTGTTCTCCCATTTTCATTTCCTCCAATCGGGAAGTGGTGGTCAATTTAGCGTATAGAAGTCCACGGGGCGAACTTTTTCCGCCTCAAATACGCCCTGCTCACACAGCAGACGCTCGTATTTGGCGCTGTCCAGGATGTAGAACTGTTCTTTTTCCAGAGCAGTAAAGATGGTTTCAACTGCAATATCCAGCGGAGCCCCACTGTCCAGAAGCATTTTGTTGAATGCAACCATGCCGGCGTACTGCTCCGTGTGATAGTACGGCTCGTCATCGTGGATAGCGAAGCGCTCAGGACGATGGCGATCGGTCAGGTGCATTTCCGTTTGGACATATCCAGGGCAGAAGATAGAGATGTCGATATTCGCGTTTTCAGCCTTCAGCTGCTTGTACACGCATTCAGACAGCGCTACGGCAGCGTGCTTGGAGCTGAAGTATGCAGGCGCACCGTTCATAGAAATCAGACCGGCAATGGAGCAAACATTCAAGATCTGGCAGTGCGTGCCCTGCTTACGCATCTGAGGCAGGAATTTCTGCATCATGAACCAGTGGGAGTAAACGTTGGTCTCAAACACCCAGCGCAAGTCCTTTTCCGGAATGTGCTCCACATCGGACAGTGCCGATACGCCGGCATCATTCACCAGAACATCGCAGCGGCCGAACGCATCCATCACGGTATCATACACTTTGGCACACTCGTCCAACACGCTCACATCCGCCTGAATGGCGATGCTTTTGCATCCCATTGCAGTGATTTCGGCTGCAACAGCTTTTGCCTCATCACCATGAATATCTACAACGGCGACATTTGCGCCGCGTTTTGCAAAGCCAAGTGCCAGAGCCTTACCGATGCCATTTGCGCCGCCAGTCACAACAACGTGCGCATCTTTGTAAGCAGTAAACATTGTATACGCCTCCTATCAGCATTTTCAAATGTTCCCCGCTCCCACGATTCAGGCGCGGGGAACGTCTATATTTATATTGTATCAGGTTTGCGGATTAATGCCAGATGCCAGACGCTGCACGCGCGGCTGCGCAACTACCTGAGATTCCGGATGCGTGAAGATGTAGAACTTCTCATCTTCCACGGCCGTAAACACGCATTCACCGACATACCAATCGGGAATACCGCTCATGACGCCCCGCTCACCGCGGATCTGTCCGGCTTTGTACTCGTCGCTGGTATAGTAGGGGTCATCGTTCATGGCAAAGCGCTCCGGACGATGCAGATCAGCCAGATGAATGGTCGTCTTTACGTAAGCGGGCACCAGACAGTGGATGTGGATGGGGTATCCTTGCTCCTTCATGGCAATATATACACTCTCAGATGCAGCAACACCGGCGGCCTTGGTTGCATGATACATGGTTGCCTTTCCGGAGGTCATCAGACCGGCGGTCGACTCCACATTGACAATTTCACAGGGGGTGCCCTGCGCGATCATCTGCGGCAGGAAAATTTTCATACCATACAGGTGGCTCAGGAAATTCAGCTCCGTGATCCAGTCAATATCCTGTTTCGGCAGCTTCCAGATAGCACCGGAAACCGCACAGCCGGCATTATTGACCAGCATATCCACATGTCCGAAGCTGTCCATCGCCAATTTCAGCAAGGCCTCAATGTTTTCATAGAGGGAAATATCCGCATGCTGTCCGATGCATTCCACACCCATGCCCTTGATTTCTTCGCAGGTCTTGGCCAGCTGGTCACCGTCGATATCATTGAGAACAATTTTCATACCACGCTTTGCGCCTTCCACGGCAATCGCTTTTCCGATGCCGCGAGAGCCGCCGGTGACGACAAGAACTTTATCCTTAAATTCTTTCATTATGCATACTCCTTTCTGAGCAAATCAAAATACGAATGCCTTTGCATAGCCGGAGCTGGTTGCATCCGCAATGTTTCCGGGATTTGCGGTATCGCCAACAACGGCCACACGGTCAAATGCAGCCTCAAAGGCATCCGCGATGGTCTCATCGGGATGAACGCCCATTGCAATGACACAAGCGTCCGCCGGCACATCCAGGTCATAACCGCTCGCAAGACTGTTCACAACAACAGCGCCGTCCTTCACGCCCTTGAACATATGGCTGGTCATGATGTGACCGCCATCTTTTTCGATGTTGCCAACGACTGCGGCAGTTACGCTGCGGTACATTGCGGTGCCAACCGCGGGGGCCATCTCGATCACGGTCACTTCATTGCCCTTCGCCGCCAGATATTCTGCCGTTTCCAGACCGGTCAGGCCGCCGCCGATCACTGCGATCTTCTTACCGGTAAACTCCACATCTTTGGTAAGAACCTGCTCGTAAGAAACAGCCTTTTCAATCCCCGGAACAGGCGGGCAAATCTTTGTGCCGCCAGCGGCAACAATCGCACCGACAGCGCCGATCGCTTTGGCTGCCTCTACAGTGCCGGGCGTGTTCAGGCGGATTTCAACACCAAGATCCTCTGCTTCAAGCTTCAGAGTGTCAATAAACTCGCCGATCATCTCCTTGCAGGGCGGCTGAGAAGCTAGCTTCATAGAACCACCGATAGAGTCAGACTTTTCAAACACGACCGGCTTATATCCGCGCTTGGCCAGAACGATGGCTGCCTGCAAACCGGCAGGGCCGGCGCCGATGACGGCAACGGTCTGCTGATTTCCGTCCTTGATCAGTTTGTCATCGCCGCGATAAGTTTCACGTCCCAGCAGCGGATTGACTGCGCATTCAATTGCGCGCCCGACGCCAGACTGCTTAAAGCAGTTCAGGCAGCCGATGCATTTGCGAATACGCGCATCATCGCCGCGCTTTGCCTTGTTGGCGAACTCGGGGTCACAAAGATTTCCACGACCGATGCCAACGAAATCAGAGACACCCTCTTCCAGCAATTGCTCTGCGAAAGCGGGATGCTTAACTGTGTTGACGGCGATCACAGGAATGTGCACACTCTCCTTGATGCCCTTGGCCAGGTGCTTTTTCCAGCCCTCCTTAAACGTATAGGGCTCAATGATGGACCAGCCGGATTCATAACTGCCGGAGGAGATATTCAGGCTGGCAACGCCAATGCTCTCCAGGTACCGCGCGATGTGCTGGCATTCCTTTTCGTCCATACCGTCATCCCAGAAATCGGTTCCGTCCATACGAACGGAGATCGGGAAGTCAGCGCCGCAGGCAAAGCGAATACCCACGATAATTTCTGTGGCGAAACGCATGCGGTTGAAGAAGTCGCCGCCATATTTGTCCGTGCGGTGATTGGTGTGGGGCGACATAAACTGATTGACCAGATAGCCGTGCGCAGCGTGGACTTCCACGCCGTCGAACCCGGCGGTCTTGGCAATGACGGCGCCCTTGATGAAGCACTTGACCATGGCCTCGACTTCCGCCGTCGTCATTTCCTTTGGCACAACGCCCACGGTCTTGCACATCACGGGAGAGGGGCCAATGACCGGATTGCCGTGCAGCGTGATTGGGAAAGCCTCATTGCCGGGGTGATGCAGCTGCATGAACATCTTGGTGCCATATGCATGAACACGATCCACCATACGGGTAAAACTGGGGATCACGTCCATATCCGTTGCGCGCAGCTGACACGGCTGTGCAACGCCGGACAGTTCATCCACACGGCAGACCTCCGTGATGATCAGACCGACACCGCCCTTCGCGCGCTCTTCGTAATAGCGCGTGATTTCTTCAGATGCTTCGCCGGACGCAGCGGCAAAGCCAGTGCCCATGGGGGGCATGACAATGCGGTTTTTAATTGTGAGTTTTCCGATTTTGCCCTTTTCAAAAAGCTTTTCGTATTTCATACATACATAACCTCCTGATCACTTCAGTTTTACGAGTTGGAAACCAGATAAGAAGATAGCATTCGGGTTTCCCTGGCACGGCACAGTCGTTTTCCTGTGCACAACTTGAGTATATAGCGAGATTGTTAACTTGTTAACGTGCGCGCGGCCTAAAAGTGAAATCAAAAATTGTGCAGTGCGCATAATTATCATTTCGCTCTTGCATTTGTCGGAGAAATCGCATAGTATTGTGAATGAGGTGACAAACCATGATGTTTCTGGATTTGGTCTCTGAACTAGAGAAAAAACACGACATTTTTGACAAACATTGTTATGATAATCGACAGGTCTACTCGTTGGAAAGTATAGCTGATTTGCAACAAGCGCAGCAGCCAAAATCCGATGTTGTCTATTTTACATATGATTTGTCTACTCTGCACAATCGAAAATTGCCTCGGAATCTGATTTTCTGCGGGGAGTCCAGTTTCATATCTGAACAGCTGATCCCCAACACGATCCAGATGCCAGAGAAGGAAATGAGCATTTTTTTGGAGGATGCGGAGGAACTACTCCATTCCAACTATAAACTGCAGGACATTTATATTCAAATGCTCAATGCGGTCATGCGCGGCAAAGGGATCGGTGCCATGCTGGAAAATGTGGGCAATGCATTGAACACTTCCATTGCCATCATTGACATGTCCGGGAAAGTCATTTCCAATTCGATTCCTTTCCAGGTCGACGAACCCGTTTGGCAGGAGAGCATCAAGAACGGCTATTGTCCGCCGCTGTTTATCGAGCACATCAAAGATGTCAAATCACAGCATGGTGAAGAAGGCGGAAACGGGCCTTTCCTTCGTCATTGTATTGACAATCATTTGTTTTATCTTTCCAATCGGATTATTCTCCAAGGCGAATTGTATGGTTACATATTCATGATTCAAGGAGAAAGAGCGTTCGATCCGCTTTGTTATAGCGTCCTGCCGCTCATCACGCAAATTACGACAGATTTGATTCTGAAAGAACAGAACATGGATGTGGTACGCAGCCGGGTCGTGACGGATTTTATGACAGACCTGCTCAACGGGATTCCCTTGGAGCAGATTCAGGCGCGCATCAACGCCGCGCAGATACAGTTTCCGAAGCGAATGTCCCTAGTTCTGGTGAAGCCTCGCTATTTTTCTACGGAGAGCCATGTGCAGAACAAATTGTGCCGACAGTTTCAAGAAATTTTTGAAACTGCAAGAACCGTTTATTACAACAAATCCATTGTTTCCATGATCCCTGTGGCAGAAAACAGTTTACAGATCGAATCGGAGCTGATGCACAAGATCATAGAATTCTGTGACGAGCACGAGTCGATCGCCGGTATCAGCAACCCCTATTCCAAAATCAATTACACAAAATCCTGCTATGAGCAGGCGGCCAAAGCGATACGATTGGCCTCCATTCTGGACATTCCCGGGAACGTGTTTGAATATCGAAGGCTGGCATTCTATGACATTGTTGACCATCCGCGCGATTTGAAACGCTTGAGTCTCTGCTGCCATCCGGCACTGTCACTGCTGCGCAAATATGATAAGCAAAGCGGCAGTCAGCTCTATGAAACGCTGGAAACTTATACTGCTTGCGGCTTTAATAATGCACAGACGGCAGCGGAACTGTTCCTGCATCGGAACACTTTGAGTTACCGTTTGCAAAAAATCAGCAACATGACGGGGCTGGATTTTGAAAAACCGGATGTACAATTTGCAATGCAGTACTCATTCCGCCTTGAGAAATTCATCTTCCAATTGAATCAAAGGCAAACCATTACCGGGCTCAACGGCGATTAAACGCCTGCGTATTTTCGCTGAAATAAATCTGCCGGCGCACGGTAAGCCTAAACTATGTCATCACAAGGATCAGGACGGCCAAAACGCAAAACTGGGGGAAAGCTTTCACGTTTCCTTTTATACCGAAAAAATTCACCCCCAGCAGCCAACACTGCGTGTCGGCGCCAGGCTTGCAGCGCAGCACGTTCTGCTCGCTTGAATTTTGCCTGCTCGCTGCGCTCGTCAGCCAAAACTCAATCAAAAAACACAATCGTATGAATAGTACCATCGCAAACAAGTGTGCTCGCCATGGATACAGAGCAATTTTTTCGGAGGAATCAATCGTCAATTCTCAGGCCAGTGCATGAGTCAACCACCTACAAGCAAAGCCGAATATTGCATCTGCACAGTTCGTTTTAAGCACCCCGCCCATCTGATTCCCAGCGCACAAAAAGCGCACAGCTGATGCGCTCGCGGCCAAATATGCGCAGCTGGTTTGCCTTCGCTGCGCTTGCATTTTTGGAATATTTACGGTATAATAAATGCGTAAAAACACTGGAGTATCAAGCTTTTCAGGGATTCCTTCTGCGTTAGGAGCGCACTAAGCGCCGTTAGCTCAGCTGGATAGAGCGTCTGGCTACGGACCAGAAGGCCGGGGGTTCGAATCCCTCACGGCGTGCCAAAAAGCTCGTGAAATCCAAGGATTTCACGAGCTTTTTTTATTTTCTTCCGCGTTTGTGTTCCCCCGCAAATGGAGCAGCCGCACAGCTATCAGATCAGGATCCATTCTGCCGCAGAATACCGTGACCGCTGCCTTTGCTTGCCGTAATGGAAAACATGATTTTTATGCCTGCGTGGATCAGAAAAACCACCGGATTTTTCCGCTGCCAAAGAAATTACCCGCTAAAAATTCAGATAATTTTGCTGTCTGCGGGCGAATTGGTGTTGCATCGGTCGGAAAAAAGCTATAAGCTATTATGGAATCATGTAAGCAAATAGCAGCGAGGGGGCAGAGACAGATGCTCAAGAAAATGTGGTATGTCTACACCGTCTATGAGGAAAAGAGCTTTTCCAAGGCGGCTAAACGGCTGTTCGTCTCGCAGCCGTCGCTCAGCGCCATGGTGAAGAAAGTGGAGAGCGATTATGATATCACCATTTTTGACCGAACCACAACGCCGATCTCGCTGACGCCGGAAGGAGAATATTATATCTCCGCGGCAAAGAAGATCCTGAGGCTGGACGCCGACATGCGGCAGCATTTCCGCGAGTGCTCCAAGGGGCTCAACGGCAGTGTGATGTTTGGCGGCGCGAGCTTTTTCTGTGCCAATATGCTCTCGGGGATCATCCGGCAGTTTCAAAGCGAATACCCCGACATTCATATCGGCTGGCAGGAACTGCGCAACGACGAACTGGCCAGTCAGATCCTCCAGAAAAAAATCGACTTTGCCTTTGAGGTCGACAAGATCGAGACGGATGGCATCACCTCGCTGAAGTTTGGCTCGGAGGAATTGATCCTGACTGTGCCCACCACCTTTGTGACCAATGCGCATCTGCGCAGCTGCTGCTTCCGCCCGGGTGATACGAGCAACGGTGTGCACAGTATTTACGAGGCGGAGCCGATCGATGTGGGCCTGTTCCGGGATGTGCCCTTCGTCTTTCTTCGGGAGGGAAATGACAGCTATTCCCGTGGAATCCAGATCTGCAAAAATGCCGGTTTTACGCCGAACATCATCATGCAGGTGGATTCTTCCATGACCACGTATCATCTCGCAGCCGCGGGCAATGGCGCCGCCTTTATCCGCCTTTCCGCCCTGTCGATCGAGGCATCGGGCAAACTGTGCTATTTCAGGATCGCCGACCCGCTGAACGTGCGGGACATTTTCCTTTACTACCGTGCGGCCGGCAGGTCCAGGGTGGAGGAAACGCTGCTTGCGTTTATCCGCGACATGGTCGGCGGCGTGCAGAAAATAGAATAATTTGCCATACGATTTTGGCTATAAGAAAATACACTTTTTTGTCTTGGACAGAAAAGTGTATTTTTTCTATAATCAAATTAAATAAATGTTTGATTCGAAAAAAATGATAGCAAAAGTCAGAACAGAAAGTGAGGAGGTTTATCATGATTACAGACGAGAAAATTTTGTTCGACGATGCTTTTTTGAAGGAGATCCAGGACAAGTTCTACTACGTGCACGAGGATTATCTCGGCAGAAAGCGCCAGTTTTTTGAAAATTCCGGCGGTTCTCTGCGCCTGAAGGCCGCTGTCGAGGAAAAAGCGCGGCTGGAAAAAATCCCCGACTGCCCCGAACGTATCCACGACACCTCCATGATGCTCAAGCAGGTCAAAGCGGACGGCATGCGCGATATCATGCAGGTGATCTTCGGCGCAAAGTCCGGCGCACTGGTGACGGAGCTGACGTCCTCTCAGGTGATGTTCCAGATCGTGAGCACCATTATGCGCAATGAAAAATGGGGCACCAACGCAGTCGTAACATCCATTGAGCATCCATCGGCTTATGACTCTGTGGAGCTTTACTGCGGTCTGACCAACCGGGAATTCCGCGTGGCGATGGCGAACCCCAAGACCGGCGGCGTCGATCTCGATGAGATCCTTAGCAAGATCGATAAGGACACGCTGCTGCTGAGCGTGATGAGCGCCTCCAACATCTCGGGCTATATTTTCGATATCGAGACCATCGTTCGGGAAGCGCGCAAGATCAATCCGGATATTTATATCCTCTCCGATGCCGTGCAGCATGCACCTCACGGCGTGCTGGATGTGGAACAGTGCGGCCTCGACGGCGTGACCTTTGCCCCCTATAAGATGTTCGGCATCCGCGGCTGCGGTTATGGCTACGTGTCCGACCGTGTTGCGAAAATGACGCACCACAAACTGCTCGCAAAGCCGGAAAAAGAGTGGGAGCTCGGCACCTTCCCGCATCCCAACTATGCAGCGATCACGGCGGTCGTCGATTACGTCTGCTGGATCGGCAGACACTTCACCGATTCGGACGATCGCCGCGAGCAGTTCGTTACCGGTATGACGCGCATCCACCTGCAGGAGCACTCCCTGCTGATCCACATGATGGAGGGAACCGACGAGGTTCCCGGCCTGCGCCATATTCCCGGTGTGCAGGTGTTCCTCGATTCTGCGGACACCGTGGACCGCGACCTTATCAGCGCCATCGGCATCAACGGCATCGACTTCACACAGCTGACGGCGGAGTATTACAAACGCGGCATCACGGTCTTTGAGCGCGTGAACACGAGCCTGTATTCCAAGCGCATCGTGGAATCTCTCGGCCTGACCGGCGCGATCCGCGTCTCCCCGCTGCACTGCCACAGCACGCAGGATATCGACGACTTCCTGCGCGTTACCGCCGAGATCGCAGCTACCGTGAAGGCATAAGGAAAAAAGATACAAACAGAAGGAGGGCGTAATCTTATGAGTAAATGGAAAAAGGTAGCACTTTGGAAAAAGATTCTGATCGGCGTTGTGATCGGTCTGATCATCGGTCTTGTGTCCCCGAAGGCCGCGGAGGTCATCTCGCCGCTCGGCGACATTTTCCTCCGTATGCTGAAAATGCTCATCGTACCGCTGGTGTTCTTCAGCATTACCAGTGGTGTGTGCAAGATGGGCGATGTCAACAGCTCCGCACGGTTGGCATCCGCTATGTTCTGTGGATCATGGCCTCCGCGGTGATTGCCGCCATCTGCGGCGTGATCGGCGGCCTGATCGTTCAGCCCGGCCGCGGAACGACCGAATTCCTCGCCGCCGCCGAGGCGGCGGAGGCACAGTCTTACAGCTTCATTGACAACGTCATCAGCTGGTTCCCCACGAACATTGTGGAGTCCATGGCCAATGCCAACATGCTGCAGATCATCGTGTTCTGCCTGTTTTTGGGCGTTGCGCTGCTCGCTCTGGGCGATAAGGCAAAAACAGTCATTCGGTTCATCGACGAAGGCAGCGAGGTCATGCTCAAGATCACGGAGTATGTCATTGAGTTCTCTCCGTTCGGCATCCTTTCTCTGATTGCGACAATGGTCTCCACCATCAGCGGCGCGATGATGAAGGAAGTTCTCGTGTTCCTGATTACCGACAACGTGATCTGCCTCCTCATTCTGATTCTGGTTTACCCGCTGATCATCAAGCTGCTTGCCAAGCTGCCTCCGTTTGGCTTTATGCGCAAGATCGCTCCCGCGATCCTCGTTGCGGTCTCGACCTCTTCCTCCGCAGCCACCCTCCCGGTGTCCATCAAAATCAGCGAAGAGGATCTCGGCATTCCCGAGAACATCTACGGCTTCACCCTGCCTCTGGGCAACACGGCCGGTATGACCGGCTTCGCGGTGTTCATCGGCCTGTGCTGTGTCTTTGCATCGAATCTTTACGGCTTCCCCGTTACGTTTTCGAGCGTGCTCCAGTTCGTCTTCTTCGGCCTGATCCTGTCCATCGGCGCAGCTGGCGTCAAGGGCGCGGGCGTCGTGATGTCCGGCGTGCTGCTGGAGGCACTTGGTATGCCGCTGACTCTGATCCCCATTCTTGCGGCGATCTGGCCTGTGATCGACCCGGCGCACACGACGCTCAATAACGTCGGCGATCTGGTCGGCACCACGGTCGTGGCCAGAAGCCTTGACCGCATGGATATGGACGTGTACAACAACGCAAAATAAGATACACGAGTCCCGTCCCGCAGCATAGAAAAATAAACAAGCGCTATTCCGCTGCAGCGGAATAGCGCTTGTCTGCATACAGGACATTCGATGCAGCGGAGACGATGAAGAAGGCCGCAATTCTAATTCCGCATCGACCGCCCAACGCGGGCTCCCCGCAGACCGCGCGCACAGGTGCCGGCATAACGTTCCGGGATCTTTCCTGCGCAAAAAGCAGCAGAGGATGGATGCGTATATGACATTCTGAACATACCGCTCGAAAAGCGTGCTGTGCAGGAAATCAAGGCATATCTCGAAACCGTCATTGGTCAGCGCTTCCGCAGCTTCCATCATTTTATGAAGCCCTATGGCTATGCGATCAGGAAAGCCTCTGGCAATACAGCGAGCCCAAACTACGGCAAACAAATCATCACAAGGATTGGGACAGGCAAAACGTGAAAGGCGGGGAAAGTTTCTCGCGTTTCCTTTTATACCGCAAAATTTGCCCCCAACGGCAGCCAACACTTCGTGTCGGCGCCAAGCTTGCAGCGCAGTACGTGCTGCGCCCGTGCTGCTCGCTTGAATTTTGCCTGCTCGCTGCGCCTCAGCGGCGGTGCTTTTTCCCCTTGCGGGTCTTTTCCGGCTCGATGCCCTCGGCCTCGGCCATGGCGTCCACGGTCGCCTGCAGGTCGTCGAGCTGGGCATGCACGGGCTTGAGCGCCTTTTCCACTTCCTGCGCGACGATGGTCTGGTAAAACCGGTAGCGCGCGGCGACAGCGCCGATCGTGCCAACGGCAGCGGCCCCGCCCACGATGAGCGCGGTGCGGCGGAAGCGCGGCGAGCGCATCAGCTGCTCGGCAACGGTCTTGATGCTCGGCTTTTTGAGCTGCTGCGCGGTGTTTGTGGCCAGCGCGGCCAGCTCCTTGCCGCTGTCGATGGTCTGGCGCAGGAGCGCGAGCTCCTGCTGCATGGCCTGGATCTGTTTTTTGCGTCTCATATATGGTCCCCCCCTGTCATGAATTGGCTTTTCAAAACGCGACCGGCGCACCGTTGAGCACGGCCTCGACGAGCGTGTCGCCCCGATAGCGCAGCTTGAGCAGGAAAAACGGCACGTCCTCCGCCAGCAGGCGGAAGAAAATTTTGTCGCCCGCCCACAACGGCAGCGACGGCACGGCCGCCTTGTCCACCCACTCGAGATCCCCCTCGTCGCATTCGCGCAGCGTGCCGGTGAAGCCCGTCGCCGTGAAGAGGTACATGTATTCCCCCTCCCACTCGTCGGACAAAAACGTCACCACGCCGCGGCAGCGCCAGTCGGTCAGCGTCAGGCCGGTCTCCTCCTGCGCCTCGCGCAGGAGGCACTCGTCCGGCGTCTCGTCACGCTCGAACTTGCCGCCGATGCCGACCCATTTGTCGTGGTTGAGGTCGTGTTCCTTCTTCACGCGGTGCAGCATGAGATACTGCTCCCCGCGCTCGATATAGCAGAGTGTGGTGTTGCGCATGGTGCTTCCTCCTTGTCGATCGGTACGCCGCGGCTCACAATAGGCGCATACAGCGGGTGAGGTAGTCGATGGCGTCCTGCCCGGTCAGCCGCTGCGCGGCCGGGAGCTTGCGGAAATGATCCATCCAGACATTGAGCTGGTGCACCATCGCGCCGGAGCTGACGGTGTAGGCCGGCTGCGCGCCGCCGGATGCGCCGTCGAGCACGAAGGCGGCGTGCTGGTTGACGAACACGGACACCGACAGGTCGTCGTAATTGCAGACGCGGTTTTGCGTGCACAGGATGCACAGCCGCTCCGGCGTCCGGCGCAGCTGCTCGATCATGCTGCGCAGATGCTCGCGCCGCGCCTCGGGCGGCACGTCGATGACCGTGCCGAGAAAGTGCAGCCGCCCGGTATAAATATAGTCCACGAGCGCGAGCTGGTAGAGGAAGATCGTCTCGAAAAACTCCGCGCTGCCGAGAAACAGCTGCAGCTCCTGCCGCAGCTCGGGATGCCGGGACAGAAACCGCTCCCGCAGCGGCTCCGGCAGGAAAAACGGCTGCATATGCCGCAGCAGGCATCGGCCGTGCGGCTGGGTGAAGTAATCGAGGAAATACTGCTGGCGGCGAAGCTGCTGCAGGTTCGGTGCCTGCGCGAGCGGCAGCCGGTCGCGGATGTAGGCATCGGCCGCAGCGCAGTAGCGCCCGACGAGCGCGGGGTCCGCCGTCTCGAGCAGGTATACCTCGCGCGAGAACGGCTCGCGCAGGTATTGCAGCATGAGCGCGTCGCGGATGAGGTAGACATACCCTGTGCGGCTGGCGCGAAATTCGTAAAATTCGTACCGGATCTGCTTCCCCAGCCCCAGCAGATAGCAGAGCGAGCGGCAGAAGCTGTCCGTGCGCGCGGAGACATCCTCCATGTCCACGAACTGCACCACACGCAGCGCCGTGCCCGCCGAGAGGATGCCGCGCACGCGGCGGAAAAAGGCGTCGTTGTTCTTGAACTGCATGTGGATCGGCATCGTACAGATCATGTCCAGCCGCGCCGAGGATGGCGCCTGCTGCAAGGCCATGAAGATGCCCTCGGGGAAGAGCGCGATGTCCTTGACCGGGCTCAGGCCGGCATTTTCCGCGCCGGTCGGCTGCGGCCGCTCGGGGCCGGCCGCCCGGTCGGCCGCGATCGTGTCGGCCAGCAGGGACGCCAGCGCCGCCGAAAAGCCGGCATCGTCGGCCGCATCACAGCGCAGGTCAAACTGCCCGGCAATGCGCGCGCGCACATCCGGCGCGGCGTTGGCGGTCAGATAGGCGGCGATCTGCGCGGGCAGCGCATCGTTGCTGCGCAGCGACGGGTGCTTGACGCCGTTGATCCACCGGCTGATGTACGACGGGTCATAGCCGAGCGCGTCGGCAAGGTTGCAGCGCTTGACACCGCACAGCCGTGTCAGCTCCTGAAGGGTGCGCCCGAACGTCATATCCTCGCCTCCTCGCGTGCGCATTTCTTGACTCAGTGACGAAAAAGTCACGCATCTTTCCCATCCAGTATACGCGCCGCGCGCCGTGCTGGCAAGTCCGGATGCAAAAAATCACGCGGCTGCGTGATTTTTTCAATATGGCCGCGCAAAAGCATTTGGTCAAGTTGGGGCAATTTTTATGCACGAAAAGCAATCTGCATCCAGCGGATGCACTGTGCAGGGCGAAAAACGTGTGATAAGATATTGACGATCTCCGGAGGCGTTTCCCGAGTCAGCGCCGCGCGGCGCCGGCTGCCTGCCGGAACGGACAACGAATCCACCCAAGCATGACAGCTTCAAAGGAGGGACTGCACTTGACCATCGATGCCGATCGCAAGATCAAAGAGCTGGCGCGCGCGATCATTGCCGACGCGGGCCTGCCCTACACACCGGAGCAGATCGCGGAGATCCCCGCGATCCTCGCGGCCAAGAACCGCTATTTCTGGTGCATTGACAACCAGGAGTTCGACCTCATGCCGGACGTGTTCACGGAGACGGGCTTCCGCACTTTCTGGAGCGGCCGCCCCGGCTTCCGCGACCGTGACGCGCAGGTGGCCCAGAACCGCAGCACCTGCGGCGACGACATGGTGCCGATGCACTTCGGCTACAACCAGATCGTGCACTTCACCGGTCCGCGCAGCGCGCAGCTGCTGACCAAAATGCATGACTACCACACCTACAAGGACAACGGCCAGACCTACTCCGGCTACGGCCTGTATGTGGACGACCTGGTCAAATGTGACGACGATCGCTGGCGCATCCAGACGCTGCGCCTGACCTACCGTCTGCTCGACGGCAAACTGAGGAGGACAAAATAATGGATAGACTCAAAGGAAAAGTGGCCATCATCACGGGCGCTGCCGGCGGCATCTGCCACAAGGCGTCCGAGCTCTTCTGCCAGGAGGGCGCGAAGGTCGTCATGGTCGATATCGACCCGCAGGTCGAGCAGTTCAGCGCCGAGATCAACGCCAACGGCGGCGAGAGCATCGCGGTCGTGGCCGACGTGGCGCAGCGCGACACCTGGGTGCAGCTCAAGAAGCTGGCCGACGCAAAGTACGGCCGCATCGACACGGTCGTCAACGGCGCGGCCGCGTTCTCGCCCCCGACGCACGACTGGGCGCACATCACGTCCGAGATGATCGAGGACGTCATGCGCGTAAACATCGACTCCATGCTCTATTCTTACCAAACGGTGCTGCGCTACATGATGAAAAAGAAGATCCGCGGCAGCTTCCTGAACTTCTCGTCCTCGACGGCGCTGGCCTACAACGGCTCGGCCGTGCAGGGCTATCCGTTCTCGAAGGCGTGCATCAAGCTGGCCACGCAGAACATGGTCAACCAGGTCAGCAAGAAGTACGGCATCCGCTTCAACTGCCTCGCCCCGAACTACGTCTGGGTGCCCAAGCAGGAGAAGGTCTGGGATATGTACCGCGAGCACTTTGAGGCCACGACGCCGATGCCCTATGTCGGCATGCCGGAGGACGCGGCCTGGGCGGTCGTGTACCTGTGCTCGGACGAGGCCAAGTACATCAACGGCGTCTGCCTGCCGGTCGACGGCGGCTGGGCCGTGCAGAAGTGATCCAAGGAGTAAGATGTAATTATGCCTTCTATTCTGTCCCGGCCGATCAAGATCGGCCGCATGGAACTTAAAAACCGCATGGTCATGGCGCCGATGGGCGTCACGGTCGGCAACCTGAGCCCCGCCTCGGTGGCGTACTTTGCCGCGCGCGCCGAGGGCGGCGCGGCCATGGTGTTCTGCAACATCCGCGCCTCGCTCGCGTTCGAGTCCGGCGAGCACTCCATCTACCTCAACGATGAGACCGAGCCGCTGTTCCGCGGCCTGGCCGAGCGCTGCCACGCCTGCGGCTGCAAGCTCGCCGCGCAGATCCAGCCCGGCGACGGGCGCATCGGCGGGCCGTCCGTGCGCTACAAAGTGCCCATCAGCGCGTCCGCCTGCCCGTGGATGCACGTGCCGCGTATGCGCTGCCACGCGCTGACGATCGATGAGATCCACGAGCTGGAGGAAGATTTCCGCCGCAGCGTGCAGATCGCGCTGCGCAGCGGGGCCGACTGTGTGGGCATCCACGCCTACGGTGGCTATCTGACCGACCAGTTTCTGACCCGTCGCTGGAACACGCGCACCGACGCCTACGGCGGCAGTCTGGAAAACCGCGCGCGCTTTCTCACCGAGCTCATCGCCATCTGCAAGGAAGAGGGCGGTGCGGACTTCCCCGTCATCGTCAAGTTCACGCCGGACCACTACATGGACGGCGAGGGCTACCGCGCCATCGACGAGGGCATCGAGCTGGCAAAGCTGATCGTCGCCGCCGGAGCGGACGCACTGCACGTGGACGCCGGCTGCCATGAAAACTGGCCCAACGCCATGCCGCCCGCCGGCATGCAGCAGATGACGCTGCAGTCGCGCTCGGCCAAGATCATCCGCAGCGTGGTCGATGTGCCGGTCATGACGCACGGCCGCTTCGGCGACGTGGACAAAGCGGAGGCTGCCCTGCGCGACGGCGTGTGCGACATCGCGGTCATCGGCCGCGGCCTGCTCGCCGACCCCGACCTGCCGAACAAGGTGCTGGCCGGCCGGCCGGACACGATCCGCCCGTGCATCTCCTGCAACGAGGGCTGCATCGCCCGCGTCTACAACGGCGAGACGGCAACCTGCGCGCTCAACCCGCGCTGCGGCCACGAGGACGGCAGCATCGACATTCCGCCGGCTGCCCACCCGAAAAAGATCCTCGTCGTCGGCGCCGGCCCTGCCGGCTGCATGGCGGCGCTCTATGCCAAACAGGCCGGCCATTCGGTCGAGATCTGGGAGGCGGGCGGCCACATCGGCGGCAACGCTCTGTGCGCCTGCAAGCCGTTTTTCAAGCGCGACATGCACCGCATGATCCGCTACTTCGAGCGCGAGCTGCTCGTGCACGACATCCCCGTGCGCTTTTACACCACGGCGACGCCGGAGCTCGCCGCGGCCTATGCGCCTGACCATATCCTCTGGGCGGCCGGCGGCCGGCCCATCGCGCCGAAGGCCATCCCGGGACTCGACTGCCCGAAGGTGTACCTTGCGACCGAGGCCCTGTGCGACTGCTGTGATGTGGGCGAGCACGTCGTCGTGATCGGCGGCGGACTCGTCGGCGTCGAGACGGCGCTGCAGATGGACATGTGGGGCAAGCACGTGACGTGCATCGACATGGCCAAGACCATCCCGTCGGAGCCGGGCTTCAAGATGAACGACATGCTCATGCGCGACTACATGGCGCGCTCGAACGTGGATTTCCGCCCCGCGACGAAGCTCGTGCGCATCGACGGCGATGCGTTCACGTGCAGCGTCACGGTCGAGCACGCGCACGAGCAGCAGCAGATCGCGTGCGACACGGTGCTGCTGGCGCTGGGCTTTGCCCCGACGGCGCAGGCCGCGGCCGCGTTTGAAGCCGTCGCCCCTGTGACGGTCCTCGGCGACGCGCAGCAGCCGCGCAAGATCCTCTTTGCCGTCAGCGACGCGCACGAGGCCGTGCGCAAACTCTCGGACTGAGCCCGAGCGCACCTGCATCGTTTCACGCATCATGTTCCCATTTCCACAGCGCAAGCGGCCCGCACCATCCGGTGCGGGCCGCTCTTGCTATTTCATTGCTGCGTCTTACCGCGTCACTGCGTATCGTCTTTGCCGTAGTATTCGCGCAGGAACGTCAGGAACATTCGCGCCGACGTGCCGATGGTGTTCACGGACTTGACCGCCGCGCCGAGCCGCAGCGCGATGGGTTTCTCCAGCTGGAGCACCCGCACCTGCCCCTCGTACCCGACGAGGGAAAACGACGACAGCACCGACACGCCGAGGCCGCCGGCGACCATGGACAGGATCGACCCGTCGTCCGACGCCGTGACCTCCAGCCGCGGGGTGTCCGGCGGGAGAAACGGCTCGATGTACTGGTCCGGGCTCGAGAGAAACGGCTCGCGCAGCAGCCGCTCGAGCGGGATGGTCTCCCCCTCCCACGGGAAGTCCGGCGGCACGACGGCCACGAGCGGCGTGTCCGCCAGCGGCAGAAAGTCAAAGCCCTGCGCGCGCGCCTCGTCCACGAGGGCGAGCTGGATCTCCCCGCTTGCGAGCGCGGCAGGCAGCTCATCACCGCGCACGAGCACGTCCATTTTAATTTCCGGGTGCAGCTCGCGGAAGGCGCGCAGCAGCTCCGGCAGACGCGCGCGGGCAATGCTCGCAAAGCAGCCGATGCGCAGCGTGCGCGTGCGTGGGTCATTCTGCTCGGCGGCCTCCTGCAGGAGCGTGTCGCACGCGCAGATCACATTTTGAATATAAGGCAGCAGCTGCTTGCCCGCGTCCGTCAGGCGGATGCCCTGACTGTCGCGCTCGAGCAGCGTACAGCCGACTTCAGCCTCCAGTTTGTTGACCAGGTGCGTCATGGCGGACTGCGTGTAGCCAAGCTGGGCCGCCGCCTTGCTGAAGCTGCCGCATTCCACCGCCGTAAGCAGTGCCCGCAGTTTTCCGTCGTCCATATGCTGCCTCCTTTTTATCATTCTTTTTTCATAATACCACGAATTTGTTCAACTCAACCAATAAAATTTTCTGACCCATGCCATTTGCTTTTTTCATACCCCCATGAACAACTCTCGTTTCTCATTTATCAAAAAGAATGATACCCTATATTCGGAAATTGAAAGCAGCCGTCCCGCTTCGGGCGGCAAAAGGAGAGAAACCATGAAAGAGACGAAAAATCGGGCGGCACGCGACGTGATCGTTGTCGGTTTCGCCCTGTTTTCCATGTTCTTCGGCGCCGGGAACGTCATCTTCCCGCCATACCTGGGCATGGAATCCGGTCCGCAGTGGCTGGCCGGATTCAGCGCGTATTTTATCGCGGACATCGGGCTTGCGCTCGCCGCCATGTTCGCGCTGCTGCGTGTCGGCAGCAGCGAGGCCGTGCTCCAGCGCGTCGGCTGTGTGCCGTCGGAGATCCTCATGTGCGCGATCATTCTGTGCGTCGGCCCCATGGTCGCCATCCCGCGCACGTCGGCCAGCACGTTTGAAATGGCCATCGCCCCGAACCTGCCCGGCGTGTCCGCCGTGGTGTTCTCGGTGCTGTTTTTCGCGCTCATCCTCGCGCTGTGCATCCGCGAGTCCGCCGTGGTGGACATCGTGGGCAAGGTGCTCACGCCGCTGCTGCTCGCCGGTCTTGCGGCCATCATCATCAAAGGCATCGTCACGCCGCTCGGCACGATCGCGCCCGAGGCGCTAATCGACAGCGCCGTCGTCACCGGCGTCAAGGCCGGCTACCAGACCATGGACGCGCTCGCCGCGCTGCCGTTCGGCATTCTCGTGCTGCAGAGCGTGGTCGACAAGGGCTATACTGAGTCCGGCAAGAAATTCCGCATCATGAGCGGGTCGTCCATCCTCGCGTGCGTGCTGCTGCTGGCGGTCTATATGGGCCTTGCCTATCTCGGCGCCACCGTTTCCGCGCAGTATACCAGCGAGATCGGCCGCGCACAGCTCGTCATGGCTATCGTTGAGGCCCTCATGGGCAAGACCGGTATGATCATCTTCGGCATCGTCGTCGGCCTCGCGTGCGTCACGACGGCCGTGGCGCTCACCAGCTCCGCCGCCGCGTATTTTGCCAAGCTCTGCCGCGGCAAGGTGCCGTACAAAGTGTTTGTCATCGTCATCTGCGTGTTCAGCGCCGTCGTGTCGAACCTCGGTCTCGACCGCATCGTGGCCATCGCCGCACCGGTGCTGGATGTCGTCTATCCGCCTACCCTCGTCCTCATTTTCATTTCGCTTGTCGTGCCGCGGCTGCCCGACCGCATCAGCCGGGGCGCTGTCATCGGCGCGCTGCTCATGAGCGTACTGTGCACGCTCGACGGCTATGGTGTGCCGCTCACGTTCCTGCACAAGCTGCCGCTGTTTGAGCTGGGCTTCGCGTGGGTGCTGCCGTCGGTGCTCTTCGGCGCCGTGGCTGCCATGCTGCCGCACCGCAAGGAGAAAGCGGGCAAGGCTGAGCCCGCCTGCGCCGGCGCAAACGGCAAACAGGGATGACCGCTCCCTGTGCAAAAATTCCCCGGAACATCCGTTCCGGGGGATTTTTTCGCTTTGGACGGTGCGCCCGCGCTGTCCGTCAGCCCGCCGCTTCCAGCAGCTTTTTGCTGACGCGCGCCTGCACGTCGATGTAGTACGCGGTCTCTGCGTCGTTCATGTCCGCGCTTTCCCACTGATTGAATTTCTCGCACGCATCCGCATACTTGCTCATGTAGCGTGCGTAATCCGCCATCAGCGTGGGATCGTTCGGATTCGCGTTGTATTTTTTCATGAACGCGACATATTCGTTCATAAAGGCCTCATAGCTGTCCATGGCTTCTTTGAAATCCTTGCGCATGCCGTTGACGAGCTTGCCATCGTTTTGCGCCGTTGCGGATGGCGTGGAGGAATCCGGCGACGGCTCGGAAGTCGTGCTGCCCGCGCTCGTGTCCGGCGCGTCTATACGAATGCTCATGATCTGGTTGCCCTCATAATCGATCGAGACTTGCCACCCCGCGTCGTTATTGGCACGATAATAGTTGTCGCCCTTATTGTAGTCGACCGTAAAGCCCTTATCCCGG
>ERZ773229.1035-NODE-1035-length-20840-cov-576.095502_pt1 | contig 20840 bp, 28 predicted proteins | sample MGYA00580992_ERZ773229 | MGnify/ENA primary metagenome ERZ773229 (study PRJEB29015, sample SAMEA2737795) | human gut metagenome | biome: human gut; feature: human-associated habitat; material: faeces | place: China | collected 2012 ... | reverse complement strand
TTGCACCTTACTTTACCAGATCTGGGTCGATATACACAGGTTTAACACCTGAGGATGAAAAGAAATTTGAAAAGGAGCTTGGCTATCCAGAAGGCCATCTCGCTAAGAATTCACCATTCTGGAATACGTTCTGTGTTAAGGTTGGCTCTAAGAGCACAATTCTTGATGACTCATTCCCACGTCAGGCTATGATTATTAAGTTCCTTGAAGGACATAAGAGAGTAGCTACATCACTTGATAAGCTCAATGCTGGTAAGGATTATCTGCTTATTAATAGGCAGGCTGAAGCTATTGAGAAGAATAAGATTAATAAGCTTCGTAGAGACGCTATTATTGCCTTTGGCAAGCTTTCTCTTGAAGAGATGCGTAAGTGTCTTAGACTGTTCGGTGTTAGTGCTGATACAATGTCTAATGAGCTTGTAGAGTCTACATTGTTCTCATTGGTTGACAAGTAGCCATAGAATTTCTTTACTAAGTGGGTTAATAATAAGACAAAGGAAACAGAGTTCTTGATCGAGAGTGCTATTGCCAAGGGTATTATCCGTAAGGATAGAACACAGTACTATTATGGTTCTGAGATGCTTGCAGACTCATTGTAGGATTGTATCGCATACTTGGACGCAAAGAAGAATCAAGACTTAAAGATCTCAATCATTAACCAGGTTGAGAATAAATAATAAACTAACGACGTATGACGCACAGTGATATTTATACTAAGTTTATGATTGAATATGACAAGGCAAATATAACTTCGTCATATCCGTCGCTAACTGAATATGAAATTGCAACAATATTAGATAAAGCATACTTAGCTTTAATAGCTCAAAAATTAACAGGGAATAATCCAAGAAGATCTGCTTTTGAATCTGATGTTAAAGCAATTGAAGATTTAAGACCGCTAATAAAACAAGCTTCATTACATGGAGAACATAGTAATATTGTTACAAATGAATATATTTATTCATTAAACATACAAGACTATCTATATTATATTTCTAGCACAATATCATTAAATGCTAACAATAGTTCTATAGATAATCAGAAACATATAATTCAGTCTGTTAGTCTTATCTCTCATGAAAATGCAAACAAATTTAAGTCAACATCAACAAATTTACCTTGGGTTAAGAATCCAGTATGTTACATAGACAACAAGCTTATGCATGTTTTAATTGATCCGTACGATGTTAAAAACAACAGAGGTGATATGGTGTTAGATGTAACATATATAAAGACTCCTAACAAGTTTGTAAAAGGTACAAGTTTAGTTGATTTTGGAGATACAGAATTAGAGATAAATGACGCAATGACTGAAGAGCTTGTTAATTTAGCAATTATAATGTCTACTGAGATTGTCGAATCCAGTAGATTATCTACTAAAATAAATACTAGACCACTAGAATCATGACGCAAGAACAAACTAGAAAACTTGGTATCGAGTTTGAAAGAAGGATAACAGAAATGTATCCACAGTTCGCAATAGAAAACAAACTTGATACCGATACAATATATTCTTTTTTAAGTGAGTATCAATCCTAGTATGTAAAGACTTTATATGTAGCCGAAGGTTAGACACAAAGTGGTACTAGGCAAGATAATAAAATTCACGACATATTGTCTAATCTTATTAGACATGAAGATATCAAACCTTCAAATGAAGTAGATAACTGCTAGTTAGAGTTTGATCTACCTGCAGATTATTCTATGTATATTACTTCGTATAGCGTCGTGGATAGAACTTATAAAAGTAACAAAACCTTAGACACGCCTGTATATCTTGATAATGTAAACGTTAAGCAAGATTTGGCTGTTAGGTTTTTAGATGTAGCCTATAACTAGAAAGGGGTTCTGTAGAAACCATTGGTAGTATTAGATTAGAATAATCAAAATACAACAATCAGACTCATACACGATACTTATACACATATATCTAGTATAAATCTTGCATACTATTGTTACCCATACGCATTCAATGTGATGAAGTTTAACGATTAGGATAAATCAACTGGAGCTGTACATAGTTATTGCGAATTACCTTATAGCTGCTTTGAAGACATAGTTTCAGGAGCTGTAGATATGTATATAACTTAGTACAAATTCAGGCTGCAACTTGGAGGTAAACAACAATAGTAGAAACCACAACAAGAATAGGAGGATAAGTAATGAGATATATAGATATATTGGTCGGGCTCGAAAGAGAAATTAATAAGTTTGACGACCCAGTACAGAAGCCTTCTACAGATGAATCTTTATTCTGGCTTAATTAGGCTGTAGCCAAGTTTGTTAAAACTAGGTTTAATGGGGATATCGTTCACGGTACATTATACGAACAGAATGAGAAGCGTAGAAACGATTTAATTAAGCTGTATCAAACAATAAGCTATCAAAGCGACAATATGTAGGTAGACGAATCGGAACCGTCTTATACGTCATATTATGCGCAATATCCTAATGATTTTATGTTCGCTCTTAACGAGGATGTTGTTATATCTGATTTGCAAAACCACAATAAGATTAACACATGCATGTTTGAGTGTACTTAGGATAGTTTTATGTATAGAGTCAATAATAATTTAACTGATTTCCATTATAGATACCACAGAGCTAGACCATTAAGAGTTCGTGTTAATGATGGCTGTAAACTATTAACCGACAAATAGTATAAAATATATAAATATTCTTTAGGTTATTTGCGCAAACCTAAAGAAATAACTCTCGAAAAACCATACGATGAGTACAATGATTTCGAGGATATTATAATGCCTGAGATAATTAAAATAGCAGCACAGATGTATCTAGAAAACAAGAAGGACGAAAGATACCGCACTATTACTCAGGAAGTTAGTACTCAAGAATAATTTTAACGTGGAAAACTCAGCTGGTTAGGTCCAGTGTAATTAATTAGGGTGAGTAGAAAAAATTAATATATTATGATTACATATGTAAATACCGTATTGGTATCAAATAAGGGTGGTGATACACTCGCTACAAAGGAAGAGCTTGCAGGCAAGCAGAAGAAGGGCGATCTTAAAGAGTTGGTTGGTAAGTTCGTATTTATGAATTGCGATCCAGCTGCTCAGGATGGCTCAAATATTGAGGATATTTATGCAGTTGATGAGAACTGCGATAGATTTAAGATCGGCGTTGTAACTAGCGATAGTTTCCAGAAGGCTGACAAGATGGGTAATGTAACATACATTCCTGTTATTAAGTGGTCTAATATCATCAATGCAGCAGACATTAAGTCTATTACAAAGCTCGATTATAAGGAGGATACAGAGGATACAATTGAAATTGATTTCTCTACAATTCCTGCAGAGACTTTGGATATTCTTTCAGCAGGTGGTTGTCCTGTAGTTCTCCGTCTTACTTTCAAGGATATGCCTATGCGTTATCGCAAGTGGACTGAGTCTTACAGCTATGTAACAATGCCTGGCGATGGTATTCAGAATATTATGCAGGGCCTTGTTAAGGATATTGTACGTGCTTCTAAGCGTCAGCGTGTATACGCAAAGATTGATGGCACAAAACTCGTTCTTGAGGCAATGAAGTACGATGATGATGAGTAGGCTGTAACAGAGAACCTTTATGCAAAGGTTCGCTTTGATGCAAATGCTTATTGGATGAATCCTCAGGCTCCAGGTTGGGCAGCTAATAACAAGTATGACCTTGGTGTTAAGTTTGTTAAGAAGGAGGGTGTAACTTACCCTGCATCTGCAAAGCTTGTACGTGATCGCGAGCGTTCAGCATTTGACTATCAGGGTGTACTTCATCGTAGCTGCTGGTATGACCCACAGCCTAATATGGTTACAAATATTGATAACCATTACGGTGGTATTACTATCGAGTTCGAGAACCAGTATCGTACAGCTGACGATCTCTGGCGTAGAACAAAGCAGACAGTAGAAATCTACGCTTCTAACAATGGTGCCGAGATTGGTGCTGCAGAGATCGGTGATGGTCTCTTGGCTAAGTTGGGCAAGATGGTTGCTACTCGTCAGAACATCGCTAACCCAGTTAGCAATTCAACTGCGTACGACGGTACAAAGTATTAATTTAAATACCGGGGTGGGGTTCTTACCCTATCTCGGTTTTTTGTTTTTAAACATATTATAATATGCAAAAGATTAGAATTGGAAACGATATTAGATTAAATCTAACTCTTCGTGGTCCTAGAACATACGATTAGGCTAGTATTAAGAAATTAGCTTGTTATTTAATAAATACATCTGTAGCAGATTTTTATACCGGTGAGACATGTTGCAATGATCCACATATGTATGGTCATCCTTGCTTTGATAGATGTGGATGTCCTTAGTATCATGCATACCCACGCTGCTGTAGACCATATCACCATGATTGTAGACTGAGTGGTAGAGGATGTAATCCTTGTGCCGGGGCTCCTTGTATGCCTCCTGCATACTGTAAGCCATTTGATAGAGTGCTCGCTGGTTATGACGACAAATTCTGTTATACAGCATATTCTAAAGTTCTTCCTAAGGCTAACAGTATTCAGTGCTATTTCCCTGCTAAGGATCAGCTTTTCTGTGGAGTATACAAACTTGTAGTTGTAGCAGAAATGTACGAACCAGGTTGGGGTAAGACAGACCTTCATACATACACAATGGATTATGGTGAAGTGCTTATGCTTGTAAATGATAATACTGGAGCAAGTGGCGATATCACTCTTGATGTAGATAAGGACGATATTCTTAATAAGAATATTATTGACATAAGAGTAAAGACTCACGACTTGTATTTGTATGGTGGTAATCAGATTAGACTTGGTGAACAGGATAAGAAAGACCATTATTATATCATAGAAGTAGAGCTCGAGAATGGTTCTGTACTCGAATATACTCCTGGCAATTGGCCTTATGAAAAGCTTCAGTTTGTTGCTACAAAATCAAGCGTTATATCAATCGAGGAAGAGACTGGTATAATTAGAGCTATTAATCAGGAGAACACAAACAGTACTTACGTAACTGTAAAAGCTAAGAATAACGATATCACAACCGGATTTAATGTAACTGTAGTTGGTGGCGATTATGACTATATTGGCTATCTCCCAGTTAGACCATTTGCTGCTAATGTAGAGAATGATACAGAAGTAGGATTTGATAGAACTGATCAGTCTTATGAAGACAAGAGTCAGGAGCATTATACAGCTACAGGTGTAGAGGCTGTTAATACAGACGATCTTAAGAGAGTTGATGATCTTACAAAACCTGTATAGGTAGAGAATACAAGAGATGGACAGTATCTTTGGATTGTTACACGTAGACCTATTGCTTATGCTGCAAACATCACAGATAATGGTACAACAGATCTTAACTCAGCTATATATGTACCTCTCACAAAGTATCAGCAGAAGTTGAATGATAGCAAGTATTATTATTGCTGTCCTAACCCAATGAGTGCTAATACTAAGTCTGGTGGCGACATTTTCTATATTAAACTTGAAGCTTGATAATTATGGAAGCAAAGAAAGAAGATATTAAAATATATGGTAAGCTTGTAAATGTTACCACAGAGAATGTTGTAGCTGATGCTGAGCAAATTTGGGACTCTTATTACAGAAAGAACCAGACAGCTGTAAACAGATCTATGCGTGACGACTTTACAAAGTTTGCCAAGAATCCTACATTTGAATCTGCCGTATTTACAGGAGACTCTACATTCCAGGGCAATATGGCTGTAGAGAAATCTCTTTCTGTAAAAGGCTCTTCAAAATTCTAGGATTAGGCTACATTTAACGGTACTATTAGAGCTCATGGAACCCCTAATGGACTGGTTGTAGATCATAAGATTATTACAAACGATATTGAGGTTATGGGTACATTCCAGGCTCTTAATATTGATACAAATAACCTTGTAGTACATAACTTGTTAAAGGTAGAGAATGGCGGCTCATTCAGAGTTGATGGAGATACTATTCTTAACAATCTTTCAGTTAGCGGTACTCTTGATATTCCTAATGCTACTACAGCTAAATACGGAAGCGTTAGACTTGCTACATCACCATCAGGTTAGGCTAGTACAGATGTTCTTACAGTAGGACTTGTAAAGAATATGTTGCAGTATATTCTCCCTGCATCGTCTGAGAATAATATACTCATTTATAATAATGGCAAATGGATCACATCTGCTATTGATTAGGTCATTAATAGCAATACAACTATTAATGAACATATCAAAAGTATTACCAAAAATACATCTTATACAAAGAATGAGGTGTATACAAAGAGCTAGACATACAGCAAGGCAGAAGTAACATAGTTATTGCAGGATCTTAAAGAGTAGATTCTTAGAGAATACAAGAACAGCTGTTTGTGGGAGACTCTTGGAGCAGAGTTTATTATTCCTAAGGATAGCAAGAAGATTAAGGTTAATGCAGCTTATAAAAACGTGGCATCTTAATAGAGGAGGTATTTATGGAAGAATCAATTTACAAACATAATTATGAATACCTCTCTATTGAGGAGGCGAAGTCCATTATAGGCGGAACATTTATACAAGGAACCACAAACATTGGAGGAGAACTTGCTACTAAGGCAGATGTTGACAAATTGCTTACTGCTGCTGACAAAAAGTTAACTTCTATAGTTCCTCTTACTGATGTGTCTAATGAGTTTATTTGTTTCTTTGAATGTGAAGATATTGAAACATTTCCAGATGATTTAGAGCATAGATGGATAGAAGTTTCTCCAATACAATTTACGTTTCCAGCTGATGGAGGCTCTGTAAAAATAACTGGTTCGTATGGATTGACTGGAACTCTTGGTACGAGAAAAAAAGTTGGAGATATAGCTGACACTATAACTGCAGATGCAAACGCAACACCTTCGGCTAAGAATGGCAGTAAGACGTATTATTATAATAATGATTAGTCCCAGACACCTACTGCTAAAGTTTCTTGGACCCAACTTGGAAGAGCAGAAGAGTTCCCTGATGATGAAGCACATAGATGGATTGAAATTACTCCTACGAATGCTGGAAACTTCACAGAAGCTGGTGGTACGATAACTGTTACAGGATCTTATGGCTTAACAGGATCTTTCGGAACAAAGAAAACTGTTGGAAATATTAATGATACAATAACTGTTGAAAAGAATACAACAACATAGACTAAATCTGGTAGTAAAACATATTATTATAATAATAAACCTAATACTAATCCATCCGCTACAGTAACTTGGACTTAGGATGCACATGTCGAAAGTTTTACTTACAAATATTATATCCACATTGGTCAAAATGCCGACACTATACAATAGGAATATATACAGTTAGTTTGGTCGAGTGATCAATATGCACAGGCTTCTAAAAAATCAGTTTTCGTAAAAGCTTACAAACAAAAAATAAATGAACAAGGATTAGTTGTAAGCACAGAGGATGTTGAATACGAAATTAGAAATAGCTAGTCTACTGTCGATTTGTTCTCTATTAGTAATAATGTCAATGACGATGTTAAAAGAATAGAGTGTTTCCCGATTAAAGAAAACATAAGTTACTCTAATAAGAAATAGGTAAGTTTTCAACTATGTGTAACAGAAGATGCATCAACTTATTGCAACGTAATTCTTATTCAAGAAAGGAAAGATGTACATGTTATTTCTGGCGATGCCGTAATGTTTACATATACTTGGGATCGTGGAACAGATTTGGATTAGGCTACATTTATAAATCTTAATGATCCGTATTCAAATGATGAAAATTATGCAGGATTCTCAGGAGTAATTGTTGATAAGTATAGAAGAATGTTACATTTCGCTGGAGATAATGTTGTTAACGGAAACGAGTATGCATTTATAGATTTTAAAGAAGTAACTAAATATTTAAATCTTCATAAAGATGACAAATCAACTATTGCTGGCAAAACTATATTGGATTCACTAGTTAATGACGATGGTTCAATTTCGATAAGTTGCGACCTTTACTCAAATTGGTATCACACTAAAGAAACTGAAGATATAATTTTAAAATACACTGTATATAATATAGATTCCGAAGACACTAATGTTAAAGTATAGGATAAACGATTCATATTAACAGGGTATAAATAGATGTATGATAACTCATATTAGGCGTTGTGTTATTCAAAAGGAAAATTTAATATTTTTAAAAACACTAATGTAAAAGATGTTTATACTCTTAGTGCAAAATTTACGTATTACTTAAATAGCGGAGTTTTTGTACTTGATACAAATAAAGGCAATGTTGGTAAATGGAATAAAGGAATAGAAGGTGAGGAGATTATTACAACACCATCATACAGTAATGTTGCATTTACAAACGATGGGGAAAATGTTAAATTTTCAGTTAGTTTGGACAGTTTAGACGGTTCAGAAAAATTTAATACAATCGATTATATTTCTTTTAATATTTACATAAATACAACTTTTGAAAACAAACCAGTTTATTTTAATTCTAATAAAGTAAAATTACACGAATTTCCACATAAAATAGAAATAAGCGTTCCTTTACAATAGATTATTAGAGAAATAGATTTTGGTGGACTTTCTTCTGTAGAAGTATATCCTATAATAAATAATTTTGATGAATTATTTAATTATAATACTTACACACATTGTTTTGTAAACCCAATTCTTTTTAAAAAAAATACAGTTACAATATAGAAACCAAGTGTTTAATTGTGAATAAAAAATAGAATATTAGATTAATTGTAAAATGATAATCGTATTAGCTTATGATACATGTAGTCTAGTTACACGATTACAAAATACTTAATCTAATCAACTTAATATGGAAGTACTTAGTAAAACCGGACTAGATACGCTCTGGTCTAAAATAAAAGCTAAATTTGCTCTGATATCTGATCTCAATGCATTAACAACAAGGGTTTCTACCTTGGAGACATCATTAAAATCCTTAACAAAAACAGTTAATAATCTTCCTACAGCAGTAACTAATGATTAGAAGTATCTTCGTAAAGACCAAGATGATTCTACAAGTTATAATATAACAGCAAAAGGTGTTTATAAAGCTTAATTACTATGAAGTTAACATTAAAGAGAATAGTTTTGAAACCAACATATACAATTGGTAAGCTATATATAAACGATAAGTATTTCTGCGATACATTGGAGGATACCGTAAGAGATCTTAATAAAGACGGTAAGTTTGATAACGGAGAGAAAAAGATTAAAGGGAAAACTGCTATTCCGTACGGTACGTACGAGATTAAGTGGACATATTCACCTAGATTTAAGAAATATACACCGCAGCTTATGAATGTTCCTTCGTTTGAAGGTATCCGCATACACAATGGGAATTCAAGTGATCATACCGAGGGTTGCCTGCTGCTTGGTGAAAATAAAAAGGTTGGAATGGTCCTTAACTCAAAAGCTACCATAGCGAAGTTTTATCCTATTATAAAGGATGCTTGCGCCAAAGGAAAGGTAACAATTGAGATTAAATGAGCAAAATAACAGGAACGTGGCGTGAGAAAATTTAGTATACAACCGCATGTCTCGCATTTTTAAGCGGTCAAGCTCTAACTTGGATACAGTATTTACAATAGGGTGAAATCTCCACAGGAGTACTAGGGTTTGTAGCCCAAACATTAGTTTATTCTGCTAGTATCTATGGAGTATCTATTTATATACAAGGCAAGTTTGGAGAAATGAAAACATATTTAAAAGAATATTTAACAAATAATGAAGCAGCTAATTCAAACAATAAAGAAGAACTACAAGCTGCTGCTTAACGCTGTTTTAGGGCTTCTAATGGCCTTTTGTTTAGCATCTGGTATATTCTACTATAACAAAGCTAATAGGCTCTCAGAGGAGCTTAAAATGGCTAATAATAACATCGAAGCCTATTAGGATGCCTTATATGGTGCCTAGTAGGCTTCTGGTGTTTTAAGGCTAGATGTAAAAAAGTTGTCAGAATATAATGATAAACTTGTATAGTAGATAGATTCTATTAGAAAGATACAGAAGGTTAAAAAGAACGAAATACAGGTAGCAGCAACTCAAAAGTAGATATTAAACGTTAATAAAAGTAAGGGGGTAGGGGGTGATATTATAACTATTATTAAAGACTCTACTTATAAAGATAGTCTATAGTACAACCCTCTAACTAAAGTATACTATACAATCGGTAAAGATAGTGTTAATATTAAGCTTGATGTATAGAATACATAGTACCTCTACGTTTACAAACATAGAGAATATAAGAATAAGAAGAACTTCTTTAAGAGACTTATAACATTCGATTGGAAGAAGAAGGATGTATACAAATATAAGATACATAATACAAACGATTTACTTAAAGAAGATAGTATTAAAATAATAGAAGCAATATGAATTACTTTTCACTTAGAACATTAATAGATGATATTCTCCTTATTGTCCGCAATAACAATATAAGTGAAAGTGAGGATCTTTCAAGGGATTAGGTAGCGTCTTGGATAATACAATATAAGACTTATCTACAAAAGAAGAAAGAGGAACAAGATAAAGAAAACGACGAAAGTGAACCAGATGATTCATTGTAGTCAACTATTGGCCCAATTGAGCTTATTGTAGATAAAACAGAAAAGAACGTAGATTGTGAAGATTGCTGCTGTGATATCATTAAGCGTACAAAAGATAAAATATATACAGTAAATAAAAGCGCTGATGATATAGTTAGTGTATGTGATAAGAATGGTTGCGTTATACAGTATATGCATAAGCTTAGAAAGCATTATCATAATTTTAGAAGATACACTTACGCAGAGCCTGTATGCTGGTTTGATGATGGATATATTTACGTAGAAGGTGATGTAGATTCAATAAACTCTGTATACATTACAGGATATATAGACGAATCTAAAACCGCTGATACCGAAGACGATATAACAATACCAGGCTGGATGATCCCTGACATAAAGAAAGCTATACTTACAAATGAGCTTGCATTTATGATTAAGAGACCTAGTGATGATAGCAACAATTCAACATTAGCTAGTGTAAAACCAAATGGTCCTCAAGATAAGGAAGAATAAAAAGAGTTATACGATCTCAGACATATATAGAGCGTATAATAAAATCAATAATAATGTGCCATATTTGCGATATAAGCGAATATTGGACGAGTTTAACAAAGTTGTAAAGGATGAGATTTTAGAGCGCTCACAGCTGTTTAAAATGCCTTATGGATTAGGTAGTGTATGTATAGTGAAATACAAACCAAAGTCATATACCCCTAAATCATTATCAGTAGATTATAAAACATCTAAAGAAGAAGGTAAGAAAATATATCACCTAAATGAACACTCTAATGGATACAAATACAGATTATACTGGACGAAAATACCTAGAACATTTCCAAAAAGATACATGTATCAGATACAGTTTGTAAGAGATAACAAAAGGCATCTAGCACAACTTATATTTAATAAACAAGATTATATAAACATAAATGATATTCAAGTATACAAAATGTGAGTCTGTTATAGCTAAAATAATGGCTGATGCAGACATGTCTGAAAAGAATATTCGGGTCACAGATATACGTGAATGGATATTCGAAGCTGTTGAGAAAATAGGTGCTCCTGTGTAGTATGTGTAGAAAGAATCTGGTGATGATTGTGTTCCAATATTTGAGATACATGAGAATCAAATACCTATACCAGATGATCTAGAATCTCTTACATCTGTAGCATATTCTGTAGACGGTACAAATTGGATGTAGGCAAGGAAGGATGAAAGTTCGTTTAAGTTGAAAGCAAACGCTCATAAGAATCCTAGCTATACTCCACAATAGCCACCTAGATAGCCTTTAATAACACATAGATCTTAGCTATTAGGTATCAATGGTTCAACAGCCGTATTAAACGTATTAAACAGTAAAAATGTTAACGAGCCAACATATTGGATTAAACCTGGTTGGATAGTATTTAACAAAGACAAGGGGTTCGTAAAGCTTTCATATAAGGCTATTGCTACTGATGAAAGAGGCTATCCTCTTATCCCAGATTTAGCTTCATATCAAGAAGCTATATATTGGTACGTAATGATGAAGTTAAGCTTCCCTAAGTTCTTAAAAGGACAACTCGGAGGAAAGACTCGGTTTAACCAAAACACTTACTTCTATATACAGCAGTAGTGGAACTTTTATAGAAACCAGGCATATGCGGAAGCTATGATGCCTAATGAAAGCGAAATGTCTTCAATAAAGAACGAGTGGACAAAGCTTATTCCAGACTGGGATTCTGATGACACGTTGTTTAATAACGTCGGAAAAAGATAGTTAAACTTTAATGATTACTACTATGGCTACTGATAATAATACATTCGTAAATAGCTTTGTAACAGGAATAGATAGTGATAGCTCTTTGGATAGAGTAAAAAATACCAGTTACTTAGAGGCTAAGAATATTAGGGTGTTATCATTCGATTCTACAAACCAACACGGATCAATTAAACCTATAAATGGAATAAAGTAGGTTGGATCAATAAAGGACGAAAAGGTAGAGAGAATATTAGCTACAGGAGCAGTACGAGATAGAGGTGTAATTATATATATATCAGAGAAAAGAAATAAACCAGAGTTTTGTATATCCTGCTTTGATAACAAAATTGGTCAAGATAGTGATACCGATAACTCTGTAAAAGAAATATAGAATATATCTAATATATTTAGATCAGAACTTATAGATTGGCCTACAGATAGATCAAAGTGGCCTAAGAATGTATCTATTACATTCAAGTATGAAGGCGACGATAATATTAAGCTGTATGTTGCTACAGGATTCAATCCTATAATGGTTTTTAATATAGCGAAATTGTATAGATATAATAATACATCATTCAACACGGTATAGTCTTATCCAAAGATTATATTTCAGAAACCTAAGTTTGTTAAATATGTAGACGGAACTCTTAAGACATCTTACGTAAGCTACTCGTACTAGATATATAGTAATCATGGAGTATCTACAGATATATCTCCAGCTTGTTAGTCTATACCTGTTATCAATGTACCATCAGATAGAACAGACATATTAGGAATAAAGACTGATTAGTTTGATAAAAAAACTAACTGCGGTGTTTAGATTTTAATTAAACCAGAGACTGATTATTCTTTTCTTAACAGAATAAAGATATATAGAATCTCTGTACAGATTAATGGTTAGTTACCAACAATTGAAGTTATATATGACTCTGCATACGAACCAAATAGAAACGGAGATTTCTTTGTAAATGATACAGGTCAGCAAGCTTTGGACACTATAACAATAGAAGAATACAATAGCATGTCTGGTGTACATATTATTCCAAAGGTTATAGAAAGCAAAGACAATATATTGTTTGCCGCAAACATATAGGAAAGATCAACTTTTATTGATACTGATCTGTTTAAAAAATGGGATGCTAGATCGTTTAGAGCAAATGGACAAGGATAGATAGTTCTGCAGAATACATCCGGAGACCAAAAGGTAACATATAAATGGTCTGAGCTTAACGAGTTGTCTATAAGTAACGGGTATATTGAAATAGACTCTTATAATCCATACAATGATATAAATAAACAATACTATCTTAGTGACTCATACTGTATATATGACAAAGATAATTTCTACGGAGGAACAGGAGTAAATGTTTCCTGGAGATTTACGGTTACATATATTCCTATTGATACTTGTAGTACTACTGGATCTAATGAGATTGGAACAATGTGGAATGTCCTTAAGGTTAAGAACACATAGGGTAGACCAATTCTTTATTTCATTAACAAAAACGGCCTTTAGAAAGCCGACATTGAGATATCTACAGAATAGGGTAGAATTAATAACTCTTGGGTAACAAAGTCTCTTAAACGAAACGAATTGTATAGATATGGTATAATACTATACGACTCTACAGGAAACCCTAGCCCTGTAAAATGGATAGCAGATATTCGTACTCCAAATTTGTATGATAAGTATTTCAATACTTTCATATCACATTATAATAATATGTACGATCTAGCATCAATTCCTCTTGGTGTAGCATTCAATGTTAAAAACTTACCAGAAGGATGTACTGGATACGAAATAGTAAGATGTTAGAGAAGAGAGTAGGATATAGCCTCAATAGCATAGGGCGTTATTAGCAAGCCAATAGTAGGATATAGTACACCTGAATGCCATAGACCAGATAGAACAACATACTTCCCTACAGGATTACTTACAACTGCAATGGTGGCCCAAGGATCAGTATTTAAGTATTTTACAGAGAATTATAATCCTGCTAACGATGGTAAAAAAGTAGATGCTATCCAAGCTGCTGGTAAAGTATGCGCATCAAATTTTGGTAATACATAGATATTCTAGTTTGTCTCAGCCGAAACTACTTATTAGCCAGAATCTATAAAAGTACTTACAAATAACAAAGACTTTAAATTAGAACCACTTAGGTACATTTTCGGTCAAAGCGGAAAGTTCTAGAAAGAGAAGCATATTGGAAATAAGTATTTCATGAGCCCTGGTATTTCAAATACCAACATATATACAAAACCAGATTAGACAGATGATGGTAAATCCTACGAATGGAAGTACTATACGAATAAGAGTGGCGGTGGATATACCGATTATCAATACAAGTCTTCTCCATACATTCTTAAAATGCTTACAGCACATTTGAAAACAATGTACTACAAAGCAGATGTATCAGATAAGATGTGGACATGTTTAAGTCCTGGTAAGATAGATGAAAGTATTAAGTATTCTGGATCTGATATGAACAAAATAGATGATAAGGTTTTTGCTTATATAAAACTGTATGAACAGGGATGTTCTTTAAGAACAAGGATATGCGGAACAACCGATCATCTTATTGATTATGGCCCAAGCTCTATGGACGAGCATATTGACAACAATACAAAACTTGCTGATATCGATGATATATAGATAGCTTCTGAGTTAAAATGGAATGAAGTAATTAAAAGAACATTTCTAGAAAAGGGCTCGAATTCAGACGTTAAAGACAATGGTAAATGGTGGCCAACAATCGAATATAACAATCATATAGATTCTGTAGGTAAATACCAGTTCTGTAATGCTGTGTTCTACGGATGTGATGGAGCTGTTATAGATAGAGGAGGAATTGAAGGAGATGATAAAACAACAATTGCGCACGATATGGTAGATGGCGCAGATTAGGGTGATGTTATAGGAGATGATAATCCTGGGTATATCCTAAGATTCCCATTTAGTACCGGAGGTAGATGCGCTTTGTTATCAATGAAAAACGATTGCGCAAATATGTTATTCAATAGTATTATTGGAGCATAGTCTTATTATAAAAACGTTGATAATAATCTATAGGAATTTAATTCTTTTTCAAGCTACTACAAGGTCAACATTAATAGTATTCCCGGAACTGTGTTGTGTAATATAAGAAAAACAGTAACTCCATATGATGGGTGTACAGAGAAATCAATAACTGCTAGCACATATAGATCTGATGGTCAGTTCTTTACAAAAGCAAATGAGTGGAACGCAGTATTCGATGGAGATACTTATATATCTGTACTTGATTATACATCAATGCACAAAGCTACTTGTAACTTCTTGAAAGGAAATGATGATATGGCTAGTAGAGATTATAGTGATTATAGATCACCTTCAATGATGCTTGGATATGCTATACCAGTAGAATCTAATATAAATTGCAGATTTGCATATGGTTACGAATTCTCAAAAAACTCTGCAAATGAAGGTGCATCTATGATTTAGATTGAGCCTGCTAATGTAAACAATATGTATACTCAAACTAAGCCAGAATACTTGTTTAACACAACATATGCTGCAGAAAACAATAGCAGAATCCATGCTGCTTTTGACACTACAAATATAGAAGACTTCAATAAGAACGTTGATTATATGTGTAGATATTCTATGTTAAAAGAAGATAATGAGCACATTGATAGTTGGACGAAGTTCTAGAGCTCAAATTACCTTGACGTAGATAGTAAGTATGGTAAAATAACAGGTTTGAGAACATATAAGCAATGGCTTGTATTCTGGCAGCAGATGGCTACAGGTTTGTTATCTGTTAACGAAAGAGCTATAACTGATAGCACAAATGGTACATAGTTAATACTTGGTACCGGTGGAGTACTTAGTAGATACGACTACCTTGATCAAACAGCAGGTATGCATAATGATGAACTATGTGACACTTAGTCTAGTTCTACACTATATTGGTTTGATCATCACAACTAGGAGCTTAGGTCGTTTGATGGATAGGGCGTATATCCTTTAAGTAAGGGATCACAAGCTTAGAATATATTATACAAGTATTAGGACAAAGATTCTGATCCGACATTGTTCTTCGATAATAGAAACAATGAGGTTATATGCAAGGTAATTGGAGAAGATTCATTTGTATATAATGAGGCTGCAAAAGCATTCCCTTCAATTTATACAATACCGTTTGATGGAGCTATATAGTTTAGCAATAAAACTCTGCTAGTTAAGAATATAAACGGAGATATAAAAATTGCATAGTGGGATGCAGACAATAAGTATACAACATCTTGGGAAGAGAAGATATTACCAACATATATTAAGTATGTTGTTAATAGTATTCCTACAGCAACTAAAGTGTTTGATAACCAAGAAATAATTACGCCTCAAGACGAATTCTAGTATATTGATATATAGGGCGATAAAAAAGATAGAGATTCTTATTTTGGATTATCTAAAGAGTATAAATGGTCTACTGATTCTGGAATGAAATCAGAAGATGATCTGCATGGAAAGATAACTATAAGAGAGCATAATTACAGGTATGCGATTCCTAGAGACAATAGAGCTAATGCATATGGCTCAAGAATGAGAGGTAAATACCTTGTATGCGAAATGCAGGATAACAAACCTAATACAAATGTTGCTATATAGTACATACTAACTAAATTTAGAGCATCATGGATTTAAGATAGAGAAAAAGAATAAACAATATTCCTAAGTTTAATTCAGGTACTGGCTCATTATCTGATTCGATAAATGGAATTGGTGGAGATATAACCGGTCTTAATTAGTATAAGACAAATATAACTTCAATTCCAACATAGGCTGATATAAACAATATGAGAGGCCCTGGAAAGATAACTATTGGTTTGGGACCTGATTCGAAGCCTACTGCTGGATAGGTTATAGGCCAAGTGGGGAATGCAATAGGTGGAGTGTTTGACTAGAGCTCTAAATTTACTAGTAGTACATCTAACTCACTTGGCCAGATAGGTAGCCTCACTTCAAAAATACCTGGACCATATGGATAGGCTATAGGAGGAGTATTTAAACTTGCTTCAAATTATTCTGGAATGGCAAACTATAGTCACAGTAGTTCTGAGATGATGAACCAGGCTGGAACCACTGAAAGTTCGGTAAACGGAATAGGGTACACAAGATAGAATGTAGCAGACACAAAAGCTGCTTATAATGATGTATCTAAGACTGGTTTAAATAATACAGTATCAAGTACTGCTACAGGAGCCACAACAGGTGCTGCTATAGGATCAATTATCCCTGGCTTAGGAACAGTTGCAGGAGGAATAATTGGAGGCATTATAGGTGGAATAGGAAGCTTATTTGGAGCAAGAAAAGCTAGAAGGAGATAGAACAGAATTGGAAAGAACGCTATAATACAGACAGATGTTATAAATTCTGCTAATATGGCTTCAGCTGACACTGTTGGATTAGAAAATAATTATTACGCAAACAATTACAACACAACTGGTGGGGTTCTGTATGCTAATAGGGGAAAGGATTTAAAATTAAGAAAACGAATTAATAGAGCTAAGGTATGATGAAATAGAAAGTATGGACTCCTAATGGTTATTAGGCTGGTCCAACTAATAGTATGGTAGGTAAAGGTGAGTCTATTATAGACTACACTAATGGTACCGGTACACTTGTAACTAAGGGAAAGGTTGGTGTAGATAATCAGCCTAGCTCTGTTAGACAAGACGATAGAAATGTAATAGCTGGAAACGATATAGACTGGACTAACGGTATGAAGTTCTCGCAACAGATAGCACCACTTACAGCTAGATTACAAATGTATAACGATATTGAAAAGAAGGCTAACAAAAAGCCAGGAATGAGCTCGTTATCAAAGTAGACAATGCAACTTCAAAGCGCCCAATTAGAGCGCGCTAAAGCCCCTATCTTATAGGCTATGAAGAATATTACAGATAGGTAGGAGAAATAGCATTAGATCGAAGATTATGCAGCTTAGTTTAAAGCTAATTGTGGTAAAGATAGATTTGCTAATGGTAAGAATATGTGGGAAGGAGTAAAAGACTCTTTTAATAACTGGATTAAAGCTGGTAAAGGAAAAGTATCAAATGCTACGCTTGATACTGGATACATGGTTCCTGCTGTCCTTGAAAAACAGATGCTTAATCATTGGATGAAAGAAAATCCATTAATGCCAAATATTTATGCTGCAAATAGATATGGTTAGTCTGCATTACAAACTCTTAATAGATTAAGAGTTAATCCTTACAATTAGTTGTAGAGTCTTAATCAAAACGACAGAGCAGCATATTACAGAATGCAGTAGGATGGGGGATACACTGGTGGATAGAGATAGGCTGGTAGAGTAGCTCTCGCTTTGGGTAATGCTAGAAATGTAGCTGATGTACTTAATAATGCTGATTTGCAAAATAACAAGTATAGACAAGATTGGGCTACTGCCGCATTGGTGGAAGGTAATCAAGATGCTGCTAGAAGGCAGGCTGCCAACCAGTACGCATGGGAAGCTTATAATAGAGCACATGGCGCTAAGGCTGAAGGAATTGAAACGCACTTATCAAATCTCGGTCTTATTGGTCAGAAATGGTTAGCTCAGCGCATTAAAAACAAGCAATATGGAGATGTGCTTGATATGTATCAGCAAGATATCGATAATAAGAATGATGCGTTAAAAGCAATATACGGTATAGGCGCAGATGGTATAAAAAGTGCAGTAACAAGCGGGCCTGCAAATAATAATACCACATCTGGAGCTACTGGTATCAATTATAGAAACATAGCACCAGGCTGGACTCCTGGTAAGTATTAGTTATTTTCCGGATCGCCTAATGTACCTTATTAGGGTACAGGAATAAACAGAGGAGTACTTGATTTGAAATACGGTGATTATTCTTTAAATAATTTAAAAGCACCATATGGAAAGTATTGGTACATAGATCCAGATAAAGTTGCTGATTCTGCAAAATCTACAAGAAATTGGGCTAAATCTAAAGAATAGTATTAGAGAGGCGCTTTTGGTACACCATATGAAAGAATTAATTTCTCTAGCGATTACACTGGTGGATTCGGTCCTAATGGATTATTCTTACCAACATGGGCTGGAAGTGAATTTGATTATAACCCATATAATAAAATTAGTTTAAGACAAGGATAATGATAGGAATGTATGACGAACCAGTAGCGGTACCTATAATCGACTTACTGGATAGTAGCATGATGTCATAGTACATTAGTGCTGCAAGAGAACAATATAACTAGGCTATACAAGACCAAAAAGAGTTTGCTAAGGAATTTGGTGAACTCTATGGTCCTAACGCTAACATTAATAAGCAATTCTACGATGATACTAGAGGAGCTGTAAATAAGGGCCTTGACTATCTGTATTAGAATGGTATAGATCCTCTTAGATCTGCAGAAGGTAGAGCGTATATAGCTAAGATTATCAGAGAAAGACCGTATGCTGAAATAGCTAATCTTAAAGCTTAGAATGAGTCTATGAAGACTTATTAGAAATATAGAGCTGAAGCTATGCGTAACGGAACATATGATCCAGACTTTGAGAAGTTTGTATTAGGTGGTAAGACATTAGAGTCTTGGGATCCTTCAACAGATGGTATGTGGACAAGAGAAGCGCCTTCTAAATATTCAAGCCTCAAGGATTGGACTAGCAATTTATTTGATAATATGCAGCTTGAGTACGATGATGAAGCAACTAAGAAAGCTGGAGGAATGTATCAAGTCTATTCAAAATCTCCAAAGAAGATGTAGCAGATTCTTGATGCGAACATAAAAGATATGGCAAAATCTGATTTAGGAAGATATTATCTTGATATGTATGGAGGTGATATAGATGCACTTAAGGCCGACATCATTAATCGTAATAGAGAATATACACAAGTAGATAAGCGTCCAGATCAAGTTAAAATACATCTTGATGACCAGCAATTCTAGGCAAATGAAGCTGCTAAGAATAGGGCTTTCCAAAAAGAGCTCGCCACTCTTAAGCATAAGTGGGATCAAGATAATATGGCGCTCAAGGCTCAACTTAGTAGCTCTAGTGTAAATGGAGGGCAAGCTCCTTTATAGTGGTCTACTAGATCAGAAAGAACTTCGCAGAGACAGAAGGACAATCAAGTAATGACAAACTTATTTGATACAATGTAGAGGGTATCTAAATATTGGCAAAATAGAGCTAATAATACAAAGCTTTCTGCTGCATAGAGAAAACAGGGAAGAGACCACGCTGCATGGTGGAATAATGCTATTAAGTAGGCTGAAATTAATCCTAATTCTCTTATGAAGAATGGCCTTGTATAGATTGATGAATATGGACAATATTAGCCATCTAAAAGACTTTTGAACGCGGATGGTTACGCAAGCTATACAAACGTTGGAACATTTAATGATCCTAAAAAGCTTGCTTAGGCTGCCGATAAATAGTATAGTGGGTATATGTATAAGCCAACTGGTGGATCTGCTGAACACAAGGTGCTTTTAAATAAGTTTGCCGGAACAGAAAAACCATAGCAATTTGAGCTAATGCAGAATAAACATCTTGCTGTAAATCTCAAAGACTCTAACTTAA
>ERZ773229.1032-NODE-1032-length-20880-cov-7.795774_pt1 | contig 20880 bp, 16 predicted proteins | sample MGYA00580992_ERZ773229 | MGnify/ENA primary metagenome ERZ773229 (study PRJEB29015, sample SAMEA2737795) | human gut metagenome | biome: human gut; feature: human-associated habitat; material: faeces | place: China | collected 2012 ... | reverse complement strand
GAACATAGGGCGAATGCCCTTAACCGAAAGGACGTCAGTTCTTTCGGTTGTTGCAAATGCGTAAACTGCGTTCCCAAATGCTACGAATATTGCATGCTTACTTATTTGTCACAAACAGCATACTCAGTAATGCAATTCCGACCACCTCAACCACTGCTCCGATTCCATTGATCATGCTCATTCTCTTCTTTGGCAATATTTTTCCAAGAAATGCAAAGAGCACTGCTCCCACCCCACTGCCAAGTGTATTTCCGATTAAATCTGTAATATCGCTTACGCCAATAGAGAATATCCACTGTACTGTCTCAAATGTCAGGCTCACAAAAAATGATGCTCCAATCCCCAACCACCATTTTCTTTTACCCAGAAATGCAGTGAAGTAAACTCCTGCCGGAACAAATATCAGTATATTGTATATAACCTCTTTCATATGTGTTATAAACGCAACACTTGTTTCGTAATGAAATGGGATTAGATTTAGTTGTCTTAAATGTGGGATTTCTTCTATAGTAAATGCAAACTTAAACAGCACAAGCCATGTCAGTAAGAAGAGATATGCTCCAAATACAATATTTGATATCATTTTACTTCTATTATTTTCCCATTGTTTTTCTATTTTCATTTTTCCTCCAATATCTTCCTTGAACTATCCTCTTTTATAAAAGAATAATAGCAGGCTTTTCTTAATCAAAGCCTGCTATTATTCTTAAGTATTCTTGAACTTCTTGTAATCCAGAAGAATGTTGCTACAAAGATAATACCTTTTACAATGGATGTCGATGAAACTGCACACCAGATTCCATTAAGTCCGAGTGCTGTTCTGCAAAGGAGAATTGCCAATGGAATTCTCGCTCCTGTAAATATAATTGAAATCACACTGCACAGATGTGTCTTTCCAAGTCCGGACAATGCCCCAACCGTCATAAGCTCTACGCACATAAATGCTTCACTGAGTCCTACGATCATAAGGTAATCTACTGCGATTTCAATTGCTGTTGCTTCATGGAAAAAAATTCTTGCGATTGGTTTTGGAACAAATACAAATATTGCTGTAATTATCAATCCCCAAATACCAACTGTCCATAAAGATGCTCTGTATCCTTTCTTGACACGATCCATCTTGTTGGCTCCATAGTTCTGTCCAACAAACGCATTCAGCGCCGCAGCGAATCCATCCGCCGTATTCCATGAGATCGATTCAATCTGACCACCGACTCTCTGTACTGCAACTGCCTCAGCACCAAAGACGGATACCATACGTGCAAGTACCATTGAGATTACACAATAAGCCATTCCCTGAAGTGCTGTCGGAATTCCGATCTTACAGATTCCACTTACATATTCCATCGGAATTCTTGCAAACAGACGAATTCCTTTTAATACATTATCCTTCTTCTGCACAAAGATTCCGATGATCATCACACTCATTACAATTCCCTGCGCTGTTACAGTCGCAATTGCTGCACCTGCCACACCCAATTCAGGAAGTGACCCCGGTCCAAGAATCAGTACCGGATCCAGGATCATATTAATTACCAGCCCGATCAGATTCGCAATAAATGGAGTCTTTGAATCTCCCTGTGCAGTATAAATACCTGTCAATGTAAATGTCAGAAATGAAAATACGATCAAACCGCAGGCAATTCTTGTATAAGAAAGTGCAGCCGCAATTGCTTCTGTATCATCCAAATGAAAGAAGCCGATCAATCGATGTAAAAACAGCAATACAATTGCCGCATATACTAATCCCATCAATGTAGCTAACTGTACTGCGGTCTGCGCATATTTATTCGCCTCGTCTCTATTTCCTTTTCCGATACATTGCGCTACTTGAACTTGTCCGCCCATTCGAGCCATAGATGCCAATCCTTGTGACAGCCAGGTGTACATTCCTCCAACGCCAACTCCGGCAACTGCCTTCGAACCAAGCAGACCGATCCATGCCATATCTGTAAGATTATACAATGTCCCTAAAAATGACGATGCCATAATCGGTATCGCCAACTTTGTCAAGGTCTTTAAAATAGGACCCTTTGTTAAATTTCCTTCCATATCTTCCCCACATACCATAATTTCTACTATCAATTTGTTCTACTGTGCATTCAATAGCATCTCTATAGATAGACTACTATATAATGGTATTTTTTGCAATCCCTTCTTGTGATGACAAATTCCAAAACGAAAAACGGAGTTTCTGTTCACTCCCGTGTCAATCACTCCGCTGATTGACACAGTAACAAAACGGAGAAATCCTGGTCGGGGATTTCTCCGTTTTTCCTATATTATAGAGATGATACGATTTACTCGATTGCTTCTGTCTCGATTACGAATTTCACGCTTCCTTCCATTCCGCTGTCTTTTCCACTGAATGTTGTATAAGTACAATCATCCGATGTAAGTGCATCGAAACGGTCAAGTACATCACCAAGTTCGTCTTCTACTGTGCTCTTTAATTTGCTTGTTCCTTCACGGTCGAACTTCTCCATACCGTCTGCGAGTTCTCTTGCTCCTGACTGAAGAGTTGCTGCACCTTCACGAAGGGCTGCGCTGTTCAGTGAAAGTTTTGCCGCTCCGGATGACATCTGGCTTCCCAGTGTATTTAGTCCGCTTGCCAGCTGGTTTGTTCCGCTCTGAAGTGTCTGAACTCCTGCTACCAGTGTTGAACTGTTAGCTTTCAGTTTGTTGGCTCCTGCTAAAAGTGCGTCATTATTTGCACTCAACTGTGAGAATCCACTGTTCAGTTCAAGAATACCCGTAACTGCTGCCGGGAACTGTGCCTGTACAGATTTGTTTAACTCACCAAGGTTAGATGAAAATGTTCCGATTGCTATATTTAATCCCTGCATTCCTGCATCCAGCTGATCTACAGATTCTGATAACTGTCCGATTGCTTCCGCCGGAAGTTTATCCTTCATACTTGTGATTGTCTGAAGTTTCTCCTGCATTGCCGGAAGCTGAGCTGTCAGTGTCTGTGCTGTCTGCTGAAATGTTTTCATTGACACACTGATTGCTCCCATCTCCTGCTGGATCGCTGTTGCATCAATTGTTGGAATTGTCACACTAACTTCGCTTGCCTTCTCGAGTCCGCTCAATCCGTCTGCCGCGCTCTTTGCTGCATTTAATTTATCAATTGCCGCCTGAAGATCCGCTTTTGCAGTCTCGTCTGTTGTCTGATCTTTCTTCGCCTGTAATTCACTGACTGCAGAATCAATTGTTGCTTTGCTGTTTGCTGCTGCATTTTTTGCTGTATCAACCTTATCATTATAATCTCTGATCTTTGCATTCAGATCATCTACTGCACTCTGACAAGTTGTGTCCAAAGTAGCAAGCTGCTGGTTAATCATTCCAAGCTGCTGACTCAGACTTGTGAGGTTAGCTGCAATATTCTGAACCGGTGTTGCAATTCCATCATTCAGCGCTGTTCCAAGCTGCTCTGTCTGATTGATCATTTCAGTTCCTGTCGCCAACATATTTCCTACCTGACCCAAAAGTGCCTGAACCTCTTTGCTTCCAAGTGCTGCTTTCAGCTGTGCTGTTCCCGCTGCCAGCTGGCCGGCTGCTACCTGAATATCTTCTGTCGCTGCTCCTTCTCCGTCAATCGCTGCATTCAGCTGACTGATCGCTCCCTGTACTGTTTTCAGTCCGCTGCTGAGCTGGCTCAGTTTCGCGGTACCTGCTGCCAGCTGCTGTTCACCGCCAATATAAGCTGTCACTCCGTCAGCCAGTGCATTTGTTCCGTCTGTATAATCCTGCACGCCTTTGACAACTTTATTGACACCATTCACATACTCTGTCACGCTTCCGTTCAGTTCTCCATTGCTTCCAAGGTACTTCTGAATTGCATCATTCAAAGTATCCGCACCTTCTGTATAGCTGTTGACACCGTCTGCAAGTGTTCCGGCTCCGTCTGCAAGTGTGTCAGATCCACTTACTAACTGAAGTGCTGCATCTTCCAGTTCATCTAAGGAACTCTTCAGTGAATCAACATCTACGATATTATCAAAATCAATGTCATCAAGAAGATCGGTAAGTGCCACTGTAAATGTAGAAGACATTGTGAAATCTGTCACATCAGCTTCCACGCAGAGACTTTCCGGGATTGTCAGATCTTCTGTTTTGCTTTCGTCCAGATTCAAACTTTCTTTCATGCCAGGCATTCCGAATCCGACTACGATATTCTTGCTTCCATCAGAAATAACTTTTCCGTTATCAATCGTAACATTGTTAAATGTTTCATTCGGAAGGATCATTCCCGTCATCATGACAAATGGTGTGTAAACTTCTTCTTGTTTTCCATCTACGCTGACTGTTTTCTTCTCTTTATTTGTATAATCCACCTGAATCTTCAGATGCCCGCTTTTTCCTTTCAAATCTGCCGGTTTGATTTCTTTTCCGTCCAGATAGTAAGTAAGCTTTACAGAAACCGGAAGATCCTGATCTGTTGTTCCCTGATAATAAATATCTTCACCGTCTGTATTCCATGTCAATGTATCTCCGGATGCTTTGAATGTTTCATCACCTTTTACATTCTTAATATCTTTCAGAGTACTTGCATCTGTCAGGCTTCCTGATACACTGCCTGAATTCTTCAGCCAGTTAGATACTGTTACTTCATCACTTGTTCCTGTTGCGTCTGCATTTACATAAACTGTCTCTTCCTTATAAACTGCATCTGCGTCAGAACTTGTTCCTGCAGCAAAGACCGGCACAGCGCCCATCATTACTGACATTCCAACGGCAAGAGAAGTTGTGAGTCCACGTTTGATTTTTCTGTTTTTGTTCATGATTCTTACATCCTTTCTACTTTTTTCCACCGAGGAATCCGATGGACGTCTTACATATTACTTTGTCAAATATCATAAACATCGCCGGCAATATCAGGATTACTACCACCATACTGATAATCGCGCCTCGCGCAAGCAAAGTGCAAATAGAACCGATCATTTCAACCTGTGAGTAGCAGGCTACTCCAAATGTTGCCGCGAAGAAACTTAATCCGCTGCTGATAATTGAAGGCATACTGGTTTTATGGGCAATACTGATTGCTTCCATCTTATCTCGTCCACGCTGACGCTCTTTCTGATAGCGGGTCGTCATTAGAATTGCATAATCTACAGTTGCTCCCAACTGAATTGCTCCGATTACTATACTTGCAACAAATGGAAGGCTTGTTCCCTGATAAAACGGGATTGCCATATTAACCATAATTGCAAATTCAATAACTGCCACCAATATGATTGGCAGTGATATTGATTTGAAGATAATCATAATAATGATAAATATCGCTGCAATTGAAAGTGCATTTACATTTACCAGATCCACATTGGTTACATCCTCCAAGTCTTTCATCAAAGGCGCTTCTCCAATTACCATCGCATTTTTATCATAAGATTTTACAATCTTATCGATCGATGCAATCTGTGTATTGACTTCCTCTGTTGCTGATTCATATTCTGAGCATACAAATGCAAGCTCGTAATCATCGCTTTGCAGCATTTCTTTGATATCACTTGGTATCATAGAGTCCGGCACTGCCGGTCCAATCAGCGAATTCATACTGATCGTCCACTTGACACCCTTCACAGAGTCAATCTCATCGAACATTTTCGACTTCTGTTTTGCATCCATACTTCTATCTAACATAACCATATGAATATTACTCATATCGAAGTCTTTCTTAAGTTCTGCATTCGCCACATTACTGTCCAGTGTGGACGGGAGTGAATCTGCAATGTCGTAGTAAATCTTTGTGTGATTATTTCCATAAATAGCCGGGAATAAAAGTACCAGGAAAACAACGATCCATACTTTATAGTGCTTTGTAATAAAAGCTGATGGCTTATCCATGTTGCTGAGCAACAGTTTATGTTTTGTCTTCTCAATTGGTTTATCAAATACAAGAACCAAAGAAGGTAAAACTGTTACGCAACAGATCACACCGATCAATACGCCTTTTGCCATAACGATACCAAGATCTCGGCCAAGTGCAAATGTCATAACACACAACGCTACGAATCCGGCTACTGTCGTAACAGAGCTTCCTGCCACAGACTTAAATGTATTGGAAATCGCATGTCCCATGGCACGTTCTTTCTCTCCCGGAAAACGCTTCTTGTTTTCCTCGTAGCTGTTCAAGAGGAAAATGGAATAATCCATTGTCACACCTAGCTGCAATACCGCAGTCAATGCCTTTGTGATATACGAAGTCTCTCCAAGGAAAATGTTGCTTCCAAGATTGTAGAGAATCGCAAGCCCAATACTGATCAGAAATAAAATCGGTACTACGAAAGATCCGCTTGTCAGTTCAAGTACGACCAGACTTAAAAGTGCTGCAATCACCACATAAACCGGAAGTTCTTTAAGTGCCAGATTCTTAATATCTGTAACAACTCCTGTCATACCGCTGATAAAGCACTGATCATTCGCCAGCTTCCTCATCTGTCCGACAGCATCCATAGCTTCATCAGAAGATGTTGTATTATCAAACAATACAAGCATCATCGTGGCATCGCCTTTGAAAAACGCCTCCTTTAAATCCTTTGGGATCATCTCCACCGGAAGACTGATATCAGCTACATCGTCATACCAGAGTACATCTTTTACATGCGGTACTTCACTGAACTGATCTTCAAGCTTCTGAACATCCTTCATGTCCATGTTCTCTACCACGACCATGGAGAAAGCGCCCATTCCATACTCATCCACCAGAATATCCTGACCCTTTACTGTCTCCAGATGCTCCGGCAGATAACTGAGCAAATCATAGTTTACACGTGTCTTTGCCATCCCGATGACCGACGGGATAATCAGAAGAAATCCGATGATCAACATCAGAACTCTGTGTTTGGCAATCCATTTGCCAACTTTAACCATTTGTATCATCTCCTATATTGTCTCACTACTCAAGTCTCTTATAGTATAGCGCAGGATGACTATTAGTCAATATTTTTTTGTTAAAAAATGAAAAATGGTCATTTTTATTGACTTTTAGAAATTTTGTGCCATACTAGTAAAAAGACAATAGGAATTTTTCACAGAATGTATTTTTATGAAAACCTCTTATTGGCAAAGTTTGTATTATATATTACACTCACTAAAGACACACAAAGGAGGTCATTGAGATTATGGGAAAAGTAGATGATAATAAAAAGCTGAAAATGAATACACTGCTCCAGACTGCATTTGACCTGTTCACCGGAAAAGGCTTTGCCAAAACAACTGTATCCGACATCGTGAATCAGGCCGGTCTGGCAAAGGGGACATTCTATCTTTATTTCAAAGACAAGTATGATTTAAGAGATAAATTGATCGCATACAAAGCCTGTCAGCTTTTTGATGATGCACACAAACAGCTTGAAGGGACTGAGATTAATTCTTTAGAAGAAGAGATTCTTTTTTTAACAGACTATATTATTGACCGTTTCCAGAAACAGCAGTCCTTGTTAAAATTTTTGTCAAAGAATCTCTCCTGGGGAGTTTTCCAGGATGCTGTCGGAACAGGTTCTGTAGTGTCCAGACAATTTTATGATCACTACAGAAATTCACTTGTAAAATATAACGTAAACTGTGAGAATCCGGATCTCTTACTTTTTACACTAATTGAATTGATCAGTTCAACAAGTTACAACTGTATCCTTCATGAGAAACCTGTTTCTATAGAAGAGTACAAACCTTATCTTCATAAATCACTCAAGAAGGTCTATGAAGTGTTTGTAAGCGTTCAGGATTAAGTTTATTTTATTTTATTTATTTTTCTTTTAATGTTTGAACATAATTTTGACACATTTTCTGTCTATACTAAGACTCAGATAGTTGATAAACAACTATCTCCCCCCTCATAAAGTAATGGCATCCCGGTGTGCCGGGATGTCGACTTTACTCTCATTCCTTTAGATAATAAAAAGAAGACCCGATTGCCAATCTGCTGAAGCAGTGAGGTGCTCGGGTCTTACTTTTTGTGTTTTCGTATGATGTCGTGCAGGATTGTTTTATATATAACACCACCTATATTCTGGCATCATCTAAGTTATCACTGCAACGCGAAAGCCCGCTAACCTTTCGGCTAACGGGCTTCGTTGTGTTTATAGTTATCTAAAGGAATGAGAGTAAAGTGTTGACACTTTCCTGTGTCACAACTTTATGAGGGGGGAAGATAATTGATTTTCTCTTATCAACTATCTTGATATTAGTATATCCGGAAAATGTGTCAAAAGTATGAGTGCTTTCTTAAAGAATACGAAAAAATATAAACAGATTATGAAAAAATATAAACTAATAATTTATTTTTCTACGTTCTTCCATCCACTCGAGAAGATCTTCATATACCTGCTCCCGATCTGTCTCGTTAAGCAGTTCATGACGATCACCGGCATACAGTCTTAGACTGATGTCCTGGATTCCGGCCGCTTTGTATTTCTCATAAACCTTCCTTACGCCTTTTCCGAATCCTCCAACCGGATCTTCGGCACCGGCTGCGAAAAGGATTGGAAGCTGCTTCGGAATCATATAGATACTTTCTTTTTTCTCCATTATAAGCATCCCGGTAAACATGCTATAATACGCGTTCACTGTAAAGACAAAGGAGCACAGTGGATCTGAAATATATTTTTCCAGATGTTCTTCATCACTGGTTACCCAGTCCGCGCGTGTCTTTGGATTCTTGAATTTCCTATTATAGGCACCGACTGCCATTCCATCCACCAGTTTACTTTTATAATGCCAGCCACGGAACATCGCCAGTGTCCTACACAGTCTTCTTCCAAACTGAAGTGTCGCTCTCTGCTGATCTGCTACAACTCCGATAAACATTGCTCCCGCCAGCCCATTTCCATACATCTGTACATACTGGCGCAAAAGACTTGAGCCCATGCTATGTCCTAACATAAAGTAAGGTACATCCGGATATTTCTTCATCGTCCGCTGACGAAGTGTATGCATATCTCCGATCACGCATGCATTTCCATATTTTTCGTTAAAAAATCCATACTCCGACTTGCTCTGCACAGATTTTCCATGTCCTAAATGATCGTTTCCAACGACATAATATCCATGACTACACATGAATTCTGCAAATTCATCGTATCTCTTAATATATTCCACCATTCCATGGCTTAACTGCAGGACAGCTTTCACTTCTCCTTCCGGTTTCCACTCAATCGTATGGATCTCCGTATTGCCATCCTTTGAAGGGAAATAAAACTCATCTCTCATCGTTCATTCACTACCTGTCATCTAATTTGATATAATCACGATATGGTGCAAGCGGCTTATAAGCCGGACGTATAATCTTATCTACATTCTTCAACTCTTCCAGTCTGTGTGCACTCCATCCAACGATACGTGCTGCCGCAAAAATTGGAGTATATAATGCCGGTGGAAGATCAAGCATGCTATAAACAAGTCCACTGTAGAAATCTACGTTCGCATTAACACCTTTATACATCTTACGTCTCTCGCTAATGATCTCCGGTGCCATCTTCTCTACTTTCTCATACAGTGCATATTCTGCCTCGTGGCCCTTTTCATATGCAAGCTGCTTTACAAACTTCTTGAAGATCTCCGCTCTTGGGTCGGATACAGAATAAATCGCATGTCCCATTCCATAGATCAGACCTCTCTTATCAAACGCTCTCTTCTCCAGCAGTGCCTCAAGGTAAGCTCTGATCTGATCATCATCCTGCCAGTCTGTCAGCTGCGTCTTCATATCTTCAAACATCTGTGTTACTTTTACGTTCGCACCACCATGTTTTGGTCCTTTCAAGGACGCCATAGCTGCTGCAATTGTAGAATAAGTATCTGTTCCTGAAGATGTAACAACATGCGTTGTAAATGTTGAGTTGTTACCACCGCCGTGATCCATATGAAGAACAAGAGCCATATCAAGGATCTTCGCCTCAAGTTCTGTATACTGACGATCTTCTCTGAGCATCATCAGAATATTCTCTGCCACAGACAGTTCTTTCTTCGGTGCATAAATATACAGGTCTTCACCCATTTTATAATTGTAAGCAAGATAGCTGTAAACCATAAGCATTGGGAACTGGCTGATCAGGTTCAGACTCTGACGCAGTACATTCGGAATGCTTGTATCATCCGCTTTGTCATCGTAAGAATAAAGCTGAAGAATACTTCTTGTAATACTGTTCATCATATCACGGCTCGGAGCCTTCATGATCACGTCACGTACAAAATTCGGTGGAAGCATCCGGCGGTCAGCTATCATATCCTTAAAATTCTCAAGTTCCTTCTGATTCGGAAGCTCTCCAAAAAGAAGCAGATATGCAATCTCCTCAAATCCAAAATGTTTCGCCTCAAGGAATCCGCTTACAAGATCTTTAATATTGTAACCTCTGTAATAAAGATTACCTGCACACGGTACGGATACACCGTCTACAATCTTTGTTGCACACACATCGGATATATTTGTCAATCCGGCAAGTACACCTTTACCGTTCAGATCTCGAAGTCCTCTTTTTACCTCGTATTTGGTATAGAGTTCTTTGTCAATTGCATTGTTCGTTTCACATTTCAGAGCAAGTTCTTCAATCTCCGGAGTGATGTCAAAAAATATGCTGTTAATATCTTTGGCCATGGGCTCTTCCTCCTTCTCTTGTTTCTTCTAATGTCTTTTATCTTTTAATTATACTAGATATCCGTCTAGTAAACAATTAACTGAATATTAAATCTTTATGAATCAAAAAGTGAAAAAGAATAAAGTTGCTGTCCACTACATTTTTGTAAACAACAACTTTGTAAATTCCTTTAATATTATTTTATCTGCAATCATAAAGAAAATCTGCCAGCTTTGCAAATTCTTCCAGCGTAAGGGCTTCCCCTCGAATAGATGCTCCTCTTCCGAGTGCTTCAATCGCTGCCTCGATTTCTTCCTTCGCGTAGTCAAGTTCTGCCGAATTCTTCAGTCCATTTGCCAAAGTCTTTCTTCTCTGGTTAAAGGAGGCACGGATAATACGGAACATAAGCTTTTCATCCTTCACCTTCACCGGTGGTTCTTCATAACGTTCCAGACGGATTACCGCAGATCCAACCTTCGGACGAGGCATAAAGCAGTTCGGTGGTACATTTGCCACAATATATGGTTTCGCATAATATTGCACAGCCAGAGACAGTGCACCATAGTCCTTCGTTCCCGGTCCCACCTGCATACGGTCTGCAACTTCTTTCTGAACCATAACTGTAATACTCTTGATTGGAACATGATTCTCAAAAAGTCCCATAATGATCGGCGTTGTAATGTAATATGGCAGGTTGGCCACAACCTTGATCGGTTTTCCTCCATTTTCCTCTTCTGCAAGCTTTGCAATATCTACTTTCAGAACGTCATTGTTAATAACACGGGCATTGTCATAATCTGAAAGCGTATCTTCCAGAATCGGAATCAGTGCCTTGTCAATCTCAACTGCAACAACTTTTCTCGCTGCACATGCCAGATACTGTGTCATCGTTCCGATTCCCGGTCCAATTTCCAATACAAAATCATCTTTTGTAATCTCTGCTGCCGCAATAATTTTGTCCAGTACATGTGTATCGATCAGAAAGTTCTGACCGAACTTTTTCTGGAATACGAAATTATATTTCTGTAATACTTCTATCGTACTCTGTGGATTTCCAAGTGTTGGTTCTTTCATCTCATCTCTCCATTTCTTATAATTGATATAAATCCCTTGCATTCTTCTCTGTCTGTTCAATCACCTGCTCCGCAGAAATGCCTTTTAGCTCTGCGATCGCTTCTACAACATATGGCAGGTACAAGGACGAATTTCTCTTCCCTCTGAACGGTGTCGGTGCCAGATACGGACAGTCTGTCTCAAGAACAATTGACTCCAGTGGAATTTCTTCTACAATCTCTTTTAACTTCTTTGAGTTCTTGAATGTCACAACACCGCCGACTCCGATGTAATATCCCATCTTTACATATTCTCGCGCCATCTCAAGGCTGTAAGAATAACAGTGTATCACACCTTTGAGTCCTTTTCCATGTTCTTTCATAATTTCCATCGTATCAGCTGCCGCCTCACGGCTATGGATCATCACAGGTTTGTTCATCTCTCGCGCAAGATCCAGCTGTCTGATGAACCAATGTTTCTGCAGATCATGCCCTTCTTTATCCCAATAATAATCAAGTCCGATCTCGCCAACCGCAACGATCTTTTCTTTCTTTAATAATTCTCTCATTCGAGCGAAATTCTCTTCATTCAGTGCACCGACTTCATCCGGATGTACACCTACTGATCCATATATAAATGAATATTTCTCTGCGAGTTCTACTATCTTATCCCAGGACTCTACTGTCGCCGCTGCATCCACAATTGTTCCAACGCCGCCTGCTGCCATACTGCTTAGTAGCTCATCTCTGTCTGTGTCAAACTGCTCATCATCATAATGCGCATGTGTATCAAATATCATTTTATTTACCGCCTGTTTTCAATATTTCTAATCTTGTGCTTTATTTTACCACAAATAATTCTTTCCGTCTTCATATAATACATCCATCGCCAGACGGACACTTTCTTTTCCTGTCATCGGATCTTCGATGCCCACGCTGATACGATATCCGTTTCCTGCTTTTTCTACTAATCCCGGTGTATAAAGGATTACCTTAACCTTTTTCTCTATTCCCGGAGTTATATTATTCAGTTGTAATTCAAGCTGGTTTTTTTCTATCTGTTCGCCCTGTTCATTTTCGACAACTATCCATACCGGCCAATCCTGATAAAATGGTGCCACTCCATCATTTCCCCATGTGATTTCAAGACTTGTTCCATGAATCTTAGGTTTCAATACAGCCTTTGAAATGTATAACCGGTATCCCAGATTTTGCAACACTTTATTGTATCCGCACTCATAAGCTGCATCAGCTGTCATCGGACCAAGGAATGTAGAATGTGCCTTTTGAATAAGATTTATCGTCTGTGAAAGTTCCATTTCCAATAGATTCTTCATTGGAACTGCGCTTGTGAATTCACCACCGGATGGTGCGTAATTCCAAAAATCTGGCATTGACTGAAGTTCCCCTTTTTCATTTGTCTGATCATAATCTCCGCCATGCGCAATCTCATAAAGCCATCTTTCTGTAGCATCCGCATCACCTGTCATATCATTATATACCCCCATATGATATTCCTTTGCGATTGAAAAGGGTCTTCTCATAAGATGTTTTGCTTTTGGAAAGGCTTCTAGCCATGGAAGAACATACTGCTCTCTTACAGTTCTTGACGGCAGCCGCCTGATGCCTATATGATAGGCTACATGCCATTCGCCCCAATGTCCAAGGCTTCCAAGTTCTACGTAACTAACCAAATCAGACCTTCCATAATGTTCCCCAAATGCTTTCACTGCTTTTTTATGAGCAGCCAGAAACTGTTCGTTACTGTAATCCGGTGCGAATCCTTTTCCGAAAGCTGTATCGTACCACTTTCCTGCATGCCCTGTTTTCTCATACAGCCACTCGGGAATGTCCATATGTCTGCTGTTTCCAGGAATATCACACACAAATCGAAGTACCATGTGCTTTCCTTCTGCCTGCCATCTTGCCACCTGATTTTCCGCATCGATCGCATCCCAGGCAAATTGCCCTTCCACCGGCTCAAGTTCCGCCCAGGTAATATCCATATACAGAAGCGTCACATCCCCCCGGACACTTTCATTCCACGCACATGGTGCATATCCCATAAGCGGATTTCCAAACACTTCTTTTGTTTTCTCGTATGTCTTCTGTTTTTTTCTAAAAATTTTCATAAGCAGATTTTTCTGGGAAAGCAATCTCAAATGCATTGTTCAAATAGATATATGGCATTACCGGATTGTCAACATTAGCTACATCTGGCTGTAATGCCAGCATATCCACTGGAAGCCCATTTCTGAAAAAATCTGTTTCACTGGTTCTTTTCAGCAGGAACATATCGTCATTAAAATATACGAACTGCTCAGATAAGCCCGGGATTCTATGCATGTTCCATTCTATTGTATGAGAATTAAATGTTGGTAAAAACTCTGGCGGGATATACTCTGTATGCCGCACGATATTTAACTTTGGATGCTTTGTATTCAGCCATTTTGGTAAATGTCCCCATGTCACAAAATGGACTTTTCTTACCCACGGCGCGCAGTTTTCAATTCCGCGGAACCAGTATCTTAGATTCTCCCAATCCCGGAAACGTTCTTCTCTGTCATCTGTCTCCACCAATTGCTCTTTATCGTATCTTGTTTTATTCTTTTCGCTTCTCCACTCCGGGTCATTTCCGTCTACCCAGGTGATTACGATATCTATGCTATTCTCTGTCTTCATATCTTTCCGTTCTCATACCTTAACGTGCTACATTCTATTTCGTTTTAATACTAGCATGTGAAAATTTAATTAGCAAGATAAAAACAGCGAGATACAGGTCATTTCCCATATCTCGCCGCTTTTCTTTCATTTTATCATATTTAATGATTGACTAATGATTTCTATAGTAATTGATCAGACATCCGTCAAGAATGATCTCACGCTCTGCGTCTGTCAGATCTCCCAGCTTAAGGTTCAGTTCTTTGAGTTCATCACCTACAACATAAGCTTTGATCACATCCGCTTTCTCTTCTACTGCTTTTCTCACATTAGGAACAAAGATGTAATCTCCGTTCTTGAAGGAAAGTGCTTCATGATCTTCTTCTGTCAAGAATGGGAGCATTCCCCAGTTGATCAGGTTAGAACGGTAACGCTTTGTTGCATACTCTGTTGCGATGTTTGCCCATCCGCCAAGTACCTTCTGACAGGAAGCTGCCTGCTCACGAGCAGATCCGTCTCCTGGTTTTACTGCGAAGATTGTACTTCCGACACCAAGGTTACCCTTGCCAACTTCCGGATATGTCTCGTGAATCTTATCCATCACCGGTTTCAGTTCTGCAAGTGCATCTACCGGACATTCATCTGCTTCAATTGCTTTCTGAGCTTTCTGTACTTCTTTTGCACGTCCAACGTATGCAGGGTCTTTTCTTGAAAGAGCGAACTCTGCAAGTCCCAGTGGATTAGAACGGTAAGAAGATGTCTCTCCGGACGGAATCAGCTCATCTGTTGTTGTAACAGGATCATGGATCTCAGATACAACCTTCACAAGCAGGTTCTGTGGAAGTGCTGACATTGCCGGCCAGTCCTTAATGTTTGGTCCAAATTTAATCTCAACGCTTGGATCAGCAACGCCCTTGCTGTCAAATACACGGTTTGCATAAATGTTCTTATCAAAGTGATATTTCTGTCCTTTATACTCTACATCCATTGCTGTTGCCGGTGTTAAGAATCCCTTATTTGCTGCTGTTGCTGCGATAGAACGAGCATCCATCAGTGCTACAGAAGAGATCTGTCCGTTCTGCAGCTTACTTCCTTCACGGTTCGGGAAGTTTCTTGTTGTATGACGGATAGAGAATGCGTTATTCGCCGGAGTATCTCCTGCTCCGAAGCACGGTCCACAGAATGCTGTCTTCACAACAGTTCCTGCTTCCATAAGATCTGCAATTGCACCATTCTTAACAAGTTCCATATAAATCGGTGTACTTGCCGGGTAAACGCTGAATGTAAATTCATCTGCTCCGATGTTCTTTCCTTTGATGATATCTGCAGCTGCACAGATATTTTCAAATCCACCACCTGCACATCCTGCGATGATTCCCTGCTCTACATAGAACTTACCGTTTCTGATCTTATCCTGCAGAGAGTAATCAACTGCACCGTCAAGACTTACAAGTGCTTTCTGCTCTACATCATGAAGGATGTCTGCTAGATTTGCGTTCAGTTCATCAATTGTATAAACATTGCTTGGGTGGAACGGCATTGCGATCATTGGCTTGATCTCGCTTAAGTTCACATAAACCATACCGTCATAATATGTAACTGCTCCAGGATTCAGTTCTTTGTAATCTTCACTTCTTCCGTGAATATCATAGAACTCCTGAATCTTCTCATCTGTTTTCCAGATAGAAGACAGACAAGTTGTCTCTGTTGTCATAACGTCGATTCCGATACGGAAATCTGCACTAAGCTTGCTGACTCCAGGTCCAACAAACTCCATAACCTTGTTATTCACATAGCCGTTCTTGAATGTAGCTCCGATGATTGCAAGAGCAACGTCCTGCGGTCCTACACCTTTCATCGGCTCTCCGTCTAAGTAGATTCCGATCACGCCCGGCATCTTAATATCATAAGTCTTGTTCAGAAGCTGTTTCACAAGCTCTGGTCCACCTTCACCCATAGCCATCGTTCCGAGTGCTCCGTAACGTGTATGGCTGTCAGATCCAAGGATCATCTTTCCTCCGCCTGCAAGCATCTCACGGGCAAACTGATGGATAACTGCCTGATGCGGTGGTACATACATACCGCCGTACTTCTTCGCACAAGTTAGTCCAAACATATGATCATCTTCGTTGATTGTTCCACCAACTGCACAAAGACTGTTATGACAATTTGTAAGTACATACGGCATCGGGAACTTCTCAAGTCCTGACGCACGTGCTGTCTGGATAATTCCAACAAATGTAATATCATGGGATGTCAGCTTATCAAAACGGATCTGCAGACGCTCCATGTTCTCGGATGTATTGTGTGCCTTTAAAATACCATATGCCATTGTGTTCTGAGCGGCTTCTTCCTTCGTCAGCGGAACCTGCACATTTCCTGTGTCTTCTACTATCTCTGTTCCATTGAGAAGATATACGCCATTCTCGTACAATTTAATCATGTAAAGACCTCCTTCAATCTGATCTATAGTTTTGAAATAACTGCTACCATATTAACATATTTCAGTGTTTCGGTAAATCTAAATTTTCGCAATTCAGCATTGTAACTCAATAAAGTGCAATTTTTACTGATTTTTTAGATAGAAAGCGGAAATCTCATCTCAATAATAAACTCGTTTTTCTCTGTCTTTGCGCTGATTTCTCCATTCATACGTTTCACAAGTTCCTTTGCAATAGATAGTCCCAATCCGGTAGATGTTTTGCTCCTTGCCACATCCGCTTTATAAAATCTGTCAAAGACATGTTCTATATCAATCTGCTCCGAATGTATCACCTGATTACTGATTCGCAATACTGCATGCTCCTGCTTGCGCTCTAACACAATACTTATCTTCTTTTCTCCATGATCCAGGCCATTTTTAATTACATTCTGAATAACACGGTGGAGTCCTTGTTTATTTCCGGCTATAGATAGCAGTTCTTCTGTAATCTGAATATCCGGCTGGATTCCCCTTCTTACCCAGTCATCATAATAGGAAAACACCGTTTCTTTCAGAATCCGGTTGATACAGCAAGGCGTCAGTTCCAGACTATAGGATTCATTTTTTAACTTTGTGAACATGAAAAGTTCTTCCAGCATTTCATTCAGACTGTGTATTCTTTCATGAATAATATTCAGATAACGTCTCTGGTCTTCGACATTTTCGCATTCTTCCATAAGCTGAAAATATCCGTCCAAAGATGTCAGCGGTGTCCGGATATCATGGGAAAGGTTCGTATAAGTATCCGCGATCAAAGCTTCTTTCTCCTGATAACGCTGCTTCTCTTTTCTTTGTAATTCCAGAAGTTCATTCAATCTGTCTGAAAGCGTTCCGATTCCACCCAAATCAAACTCGCGTTGAATCAACATGTTACTGTCATGTTTCATCAAGAACGCCAATTGGCGGCAGATGTCCTTCACCTGCCGCTGATATTTCCACATAATAATAAATTGTAAAATGATAATTCCTGCTAATATTCCAATTACGATATACATCCGCTAAATATCCCTCTTTTGAAAAACAGCACTGCTTGCAGCTATCATTATGACAGCAAACACAATCGCCACGCCGAATGCTGCCAGACACTCATTTCCACTTGGATTCATAGGAAGCAGTGATAATTTTCCGGTTATCGTATACTTGTAAATCTGGAAATTCTGGATTCCCATTTTCCGAACAGCACTGTTTATTAATCCGTATACGATACTCATTATATTCATTGTAAGACAAATCGCGATGACCATGCTGATCACATTATTTTTCAGAATAATTGCAATCGCCATGCAGATCAACACGAGTGCATAATGAAGTGCCAGCTCCGTCAGGAAATAAGACAGAACAGCTTTTGAACTTCCCCACGTCAATTCTTTGAATACTATATAGTTCGCAGCTCCCTGGAGTAAGAAGGCACCTGCCATTGTCAGCACCGTAAAGACCGCCAACGCAATAGATCTGGAAAAAATCAGTGTTCCTCTTTTTTGAACCTGACCGCCAATATTTTTAATATAACCGCTTCCAATATCCGCTGTTGAAAACATCACAGCAAAAATCACCAAAAACAACGCATAAAATTTTCCCTGTGAATTTGCAAAGAAAATGTCATACACCGTAACCTTTTCTCCCGGTTCTGTCGGCAGCGTCACCATCATTCCCACATTAATATTCTCCGCAGTCGGTTCCGCAAACTGCTCCTGCCGCACGGTATCTTCTTTATTTAATAAATCATAATCTGTTTTACACAGAAATGTTGTAAACAGTAGTGACACAGCCAGGATGATCCATACCACATACATACTTTTGGTCCGAAACATCCGGTACAAATCCATTTTTATCATATTAAGCATGACTGGCACCTCCTGTCAGATTCAGAAAATACGTTTCCAGTTCTTCACTCGTTATAGCAAGCCCTTTTACCGGAATTCCTGCCTTTGCAAGCTCCATATTCAACGTTGCACTTTCATTCAGACGTTCAAAAATGTGAATATGTTCTTTGTCTGTTACCTGATAATTCGTGAATCCCATAGCATCCAGCACCGGAATTGCCAGCTTCGGATCAGCCAGTGTTAATTCCATCCGCTCACTGCATCTTCGCATTAATTCTTCTCTTGTAAGCTCCTGTAATAAACTTCCATTGTGAATGATTCCGTAATCAGTAGCAATCTTCGATAATTCCTCCAGTATATGACTGGAAATGCAAATCGTCATATTCCTCTCTTTCTGAAGTCTCTGAATCGTGTCACGGACCTCAGCAATTCCCTGTGGATCCAACCCATTGATTGGTTCATCAAGGATTAACAGATCCGGTTCTCCAACCAGCGCAAGACCAATTCCCAGACGCTGTTTCATTCCAAGAGAAAAGTGTTTTGTCTTTTTCCGTCCCACATGCTCCAGACCTACTGTTTTCAATATCTCATCAATGTAACCTGCTTTCTTTATCCCAAACAACTTGCATTTGATATTCAGATTTTCATATGCGGTCATATTTCCATATAATCCCGGTGCTTCAATCAGACATCCCACACGGGAGCGGACTTTCTGTAAATCCTTTCCCTTGTATCCGAAGATCTCAATCTCTCCACTCGTTGGCTTGGAAAGTCCACTGATCATCTTCAGGCAAGTCGTCTTCCCGGCTCCATTTCGTCCGATAAATCCATAGATAGCGCCCTTTTTAATATGCATGCTGACACTGTCCACAGCTTTATGATGTCCATACCGCTTCGTCAGCCCTCGTGTTTCCAATAACATCTCACTCAAATTTTTCATCTCCTTTTTCTTATCTGCATTTATCATAAAAGATGAATCCTAATCAAACGCAAATAAATAGTAAAAAAAGAGTAAAGATTACGCATGAAGACGATAACCGATTCCCCATACTGTCTCAATGTATTCCTCCGAAGTCACTTGTTTGATCTTCTTGCGGATATTGCTGATATGAACGTCCAATGTCTTTGTCTCACCCATATAAGGCTCGTCCCATGCATATTCAAAAATATCCTCTTTACTGAAAACTTGTTTTGGATTCCTGTGCAGTAATTCTAAAATCGCAAACTCCTGTTTTGTGATCTTCGGAAGTATCTTTCCAGCAATTTCAACCTGAAATGTATTTCTGTTTAATACCATATCTTTAAATGAAAGCGTATGCTGTTCCTCTGCTTCCTTTTCTTCTTTATGACGGAGCTGTACCTGAACTCTTGCCAGCACTTCCCTGATTTCAAATGGTTTCGTTATATAATCATCCGCTCCGCTCGTTAAAACTTCTACCTTTTCATCCAGGCTGTCTTTTGCAGTCAACACAATAACCGGAAGATTTCCCTTTTTCCGTATTTCCTCCAGAACTGCCTCACCTGGAATTCCGGGCAGCATCAGATCCAGCAGAACAAGTGCGTAATCATGATCCTGCATATTTAGAAGCAGCTTTGCTTCGGTCCCGGAAAATGCCTGCTCACAAGAATAGCCTTCTTTGGATAATGCCTCCTGAAGCAAGTTATTAATATTTGTATCGTCTTCTACAATCAGTATTTTCTGCATGATATTGCTCCTTTATCTTCCTCAATACTCGGCCATGATTTTCTGAGTGCTGCATAAGAAATCAAGAAGTTTGCAAGCCATCCGGCCGGTACTGCAAGCCAGACAAATGCAATTCCGAACCGCGGTGCACAAATCAAAGCAACAGACAAACGGATTGCAAGATTTACCATATTCGCAATGAGAAACGGACGCATGATTCCAAGTCCGCGAAGAACACCATCGGTTGCCATCTTAATACCCATGAAGATGAAAAAATACCCCAGCCATCTCATATAATCACCGGATACCTGATACGCTAAAGCTGTTCCATCTTTTCCAAGGAATAAGGAAGAAATCTGATTGTGCAGTGATTCAATGACCAGAAAAGCAAGGACTGCGAAACATAGATCCAACACCAGTGCCGCATGATAGCCTTTTTTGAGTCGTTCGATTTTCTTTGCACCAAGATTCTGGGATATATACGGCGAAATCGCATTGCCGATGGATACAAAAATCAGTGAAAAAACATTTTCCACTCGCATCGTTGCTGAGTAACCTGCGAGTGCCTGTGTACCAAATGGATTTACAACTGCCTGTACGATCATCA
>ERZ773229.1029-NODE-1029-length-20895-cov-4.597361_pt1 | contig 20895 bp, 25 predicted proteins | sample MGYA00580992_ERZ773229 | MGnify/ENA primary metagenome ERZ773229 (study PRJEB29015, sample SAMEA2737795) | human gut metagenome | biome: human gut; feature: human-associated habitat; material: faeces | place: China | collected 2012 ... | reverse complement strand
GCTACGTTAATGAGAATCCGGTATTAAGGAGCCGTATGCCGTCATTTCCGCACAGCATCAAGAAGGACGTACCCGAGTACAACGCACAGCAAGTCAGGAAGCTCCTGCTTTACGCAAAGGAACACGAGAGCCATATCTACATATTCCTGCTTCTTGCCCTCTATACAGGGCTGAGAAAGGGCGAACTGCTTGCCCTGACTTGGGATGATGTGGATTATGACAAAAAGCTTTTGAGAGTGAACAAAAGCCGAACAGGAAGCCGTAAGGCGATAACTACTCAGATTACAACGCCAAAAACGGAGAGCAGTAACCGCAAAATACCGCTCAACGATACCGTGCTTGAGGCACTGAAGGCTGAAAAGAAACGGCAGGATGAACACGCTGAAATACTCGGCAAAGGCTATGACAAAAGCAGCAGCTTTATAATCCGAACTGTTCTCGGTAAGCCGTATGTCAATCTCAGTGCTATAAACAGGGTAGTCAATCGTCTGACAGAAAAGGCAGGGCTTCCACACTGTACAATTCACGGCTTCCGCCATTCTGTGGCAAGTATTCTTGACGATAACGGCGTACCGATACAAGATATTTCTGTACTGCTGGGACACGAGAGCGTACAGACTACCGAGAGAATATATATCAATCGGCGAAAAACAGCTAAGGCTGAAACGATTGAAACTCTTGATAATGCCATTAACTTGAATATCGCTTAGGGTGGTATAAGTTTTGGTATAAGAAAAGAAAAACGGCTTCGGAAATCGCTTTCCGAAGCCAAAAATCACTGGCAGGGGCAGAAGGACTTGAACCCTCGGCACGCGGTTTTGGAGACGCAAAAACATATTTTTACAAGAGTTTATCTTGTGTTATTTTATGTTATATAGTTGAAAAAGTGCAATAAAACTCTGATTTTATTACTTTTTTTAGAAACACATTTATATTACGCTGCATTTTTTCTGCAAAAGTGTTAGAAAAAGTGTTAGAAAAAAACTAAAATTGTGTTAGAAAGATTTTATAGGTTAATCCGGTCAATCAATCTGATTTTTATATTCTTTTTCGTTTGTTAAATAATAGTTTGCAAAGGAAAAAGACTATAAGGCAACTTTATGTATTGCCGCTGTAAATTTATTTAGTTTTATCGTGTGGATTATGTCCTCAACCTCACAGTTAAGAATGAAGCATAAAGTATCAAGTGTTTTTGTTGTTATTGGTAAACCTTTTTTGATTCGGTGCAAGGTATTTGCAGATATACCTTTCTTTTATATATCTGCGTTTGCTATCTCGGATTTTTATTTCTTGATTGCAAAACGGACAAATTACAGGATAATAAAGATTTTGAACCGTTATATATAATATTTGTTCTAATGGAATACTAAATGAAAGACTATGTTTTTTAATTACTATTGGTTTCTCATTCGTTTTTTAATTATCAAGTTGTAATTATGGATTATTAACGTTTTCGGTCTCCTTTGAAATCTCGGTTAGAGTGAAGAGTAGCACATTATACTATACGGATAGGCGGATTTTTATTTCAAAATGTAAACTACCCCCACCATATGCAACCTCCCCACCATATACAAAGGATAAGCAGCGATATAATATTACCGCTGCAAATCTTATACTATTTATTATTGTTGTTGATATTCTTTTATGAGTTTGTCAAGTGTCGGACGGCTGATATTTAATTCTTTTGCAAGCTCTGATTTGCTTATTTCTCTTGAAATATATCTTTGATAATGTTTATTAAAATCCGGGATTGATACTGCTTTACGCCCTTTATATTTACCTTCACGCTTTGCAATGGCTATACCCTCTTTTTGTCTCTCTAATAGGTTTGTACGCTCGAATTCGTTAATTGCCCCTATCATTGTAAGCATTAACTTTCCGGTCGGTGTGCTACTGTCAATGTTTTCTTTGTTGCTTATTAGTGTAATTCCTTTACTGTTTAGTAGTTCCACAATGTCAAGTAAATCTTTTGTTGACCGTGCAAGCCTTGAAAAGTCGTGTATATGTATTGTGTCGCCCTCTCTTGCAAAGTCAAGCATTTCTTTTAATTTTGGGCGGTTTGTGTCTTTGCCTGATACCTTTTCAATGAACCACTTTTCTATATTGTACCGCTGCATAGCTTCAATTTGCCGCTGCTCGTTCTGGTCTATGCTTGATACTCTAATATAAGCTATTTGCATATTGTACCTCCTGCAATGTAAATTTAATATTATAATGTGCTTTACAAAATGTAAAATAAATGTTTTTGCAATTCTATTTTTACAATTATATTATATCATCTAAATGTAAAAATAAAGTGTACCCTATTTGTATTTAATAATGCAAATATTAGGCGGCATATTTCAACCGCCATAATTATATATTTATTTGACTGTCTTAATTATTGTTATCTTCAAGAGTTTTAAGAACCAAGCCGGTGCATAAAAGATATTTGTTGCAATTTTGCCGACAACATTCTGACCGTCAACAAATTTTGTTTGCATTTCTTTTGTAGTCATAGCTTTTGAAACAATGCAATTAAAAGCAAGCCACAAAAGAATAATTAAAAATACTATGATATTCATTTAATGTACCTCCTGCCCGTAATGCCGTTAGCACAGCTATTAAGTATAGAATTATTGTGCATTATTGATTGCGTTTTGAAGTTCTGAAAACTTATCACATAATATCTTGTATCTATGTGATTCTAAAACCTCTTTAGCAATTCTTGACGGTAAACAAATCACAACACAATTATCAATTTCATTCAGATAATAATTATCTCTGTCATCAAAAGCATTGCCGGCAAGTACAAGTGCTTTCTTTTCGGTTATTGCTTGCCGTTTGAAAAAAGCGTTTTCCGCAGTTGTTCCCATAGTCTGCGAAAATTCATCATTGTAATTAACCCACGCATCACGGGCTGTTTCTGAATCAAAAATTAAAATCTCGTTGTTGTTTTCTTTGAATTTAGCAAAAAATCTTTTCATAGTGTGAATATCCTTTCTCGGTGAATTATTGCCCGTCAAGCCGTTAGCACAGCTCTAATTATTAAATGATTGCTAATTTTAATTGTGGCTCTGATTTAATTGTTTCGCTGCCGTAAAGGTCACGGATTTCATCGAGTGAATATGTTTTCTTGCTTGATTTCTTGTAGTCTGCTGTGTGGTAATACCAAGCACATTTTGACTTGCTCCATCTGAAATGTAAACCCTTTAATACTTCTTTATGTTCTTTTGTGTTGCCGGTAATCCATAACCAAGAGCCGCACAGCTCAATATTGATGCCGTCAAGATTTATAAGAGCATTTATTATATTTTTGAATTCGTCCGGCGTTTCGGTTGTTTCCTTGCTTGCCGTGTATGTCTTGCCCTCTGCTGTTGCGTGTGTGTTCTTTAACCTTGCAAAGAGTAAATCATACTCGTTATTGATTTCCTGCATATCGGATGTATTTCCGCCTAAATCGGGATGATGTTTTAATGCAAGTTTTTTATACTGCTGTTTTAATTCTTCAAGCGTTGAAGGATTGTTAAACCATTTCATTTTTTTATGCTCCTTTTTATTGATTTTGGGAGCAGCTACGATTATAATATCTATGTAACTGCTCCGCTGGTTTGGTGTGGTTGCTTGCCCTTGCTTTTAACTTGCCGGTTTTAGCAAGGGCTTTTCATTAAGCTATTGAAAATCTACGGCTTGATGTCTGCTTTATGTACTGCTTGTACATTTCAGCGTGTTCCTTTTTGAATGTCGTTGTGTCAAATCTGTTTGAAAGAACGGAAGTCCAGTGGCAAATATAACGCCCTGCGGTCATTTCCTCGGTATTGCGTGCAAGCATTTCGGCTTTGATTTCGTTCTTGAGGCTTTCAACCTGTGCCTTTGCTTCCTCTAAAAGCTCCTCCCATTCCTTTAATGCTACGATTTTCTTTTCCATTTCATTAATGCTCATAATTTGTAATCTCCTTTAATTTTTTATTTGCGCCGCTTGCCTTGCCCTGTCTTATGCGCTGTCAGGTGTAACGTAATCGCAAGATAACGAGCCGTTTGTCATCGGGTGTTCGCTTTCCCTTTCACTGTCTATATTATACACCGAAATCCGTGAATAGTCAATGCGTTAAACTGCACAAACATTCACCGAATTTAATGTATAATTTGTACATTGAAATCCGTGCATATTTGTGCTATAATGTGTATAGTGGAATAGAGGGCTTATAAATTTCAGCCCAGAAAGGAGCATAATATGTCATTAAGCTATGAAAAATTATTTATATTGATGAAAGAAAAAGGTCTAACAACATATAGAATAAGAAAAGAAAACATAATATCTCAAAGTGCATTATCAGCATTGAAAAATGGTAAAAGCGTAACGACTGAAACCATTGAAAAATTGTGTAGAGCATTAGGATGTCAACCCGGAGATATTATGTCATATATAGATGATAAGCAAGAAATTTTTTTTGACGATAAGAAATAATTTTGAGCAATTCAAAAATCAATAACTAAATTCTATTTTTATTTTAATTTTGTTAGTTTGGACGTATTATTATGAGTAACAGAGAAATAGCAATGAACATTGTTAATACATTGACCGATGGGCAAATAGAGGCTTTTATTACTCTTTTTGCCTCCGAAAATGCACAGGCAATGATGGAGACTGAAAAAATTGCAAATGACCCGAACAGAAAACATTATAACAGTTTTAACGAGATAAAGAAGGAAATATTTGCAAATGAGTAAGAAATACGAAATTGACTTTACCTCTGCATTTTCAAAGGATTTGAAGAAAATCAAGAAAAGAGGATATAATATTGACTTGCTGGAGTCAGTAGTTGATAAATTGCAAATAGGCGAACAGCTCGAACCAAAGTATAAAGACCATTTGCTAACTGGTAATTGGAAGGGCTTTAGAGAATCTCATATCCAGCCTGACTGGTTACTTGTTTACAGATGCTGACAAATTTTTTGACAAGAACAAGGACGGCAAGCTCGGAACGGTAGAAACCATTTTTAGAGACGCTTATATTAACGAATCCAAGAAAAAGCAAAGTGATTTCAAAAACAAAAAGTAATTGCTTGACAAATTAAGATATTACATCTATACTAAACATATCCATAAAGAGTGCGTAAGGGAGCAAGCCCAATGACCGCACACCAACCTACCGATAGGCAAGGTGGTAATGCTTGACCGATGGAATATATATAAATCTATTCCCATCGGAAACGATGGGGATTTTTTCTGCACTCTTTATGTAAAATTCAAAAGGAGTGTTAATTGATGACAAAAAGAAATTTATCGGAGCTGTTGAAATTCGAGGGTTTAATTTACATTTACCTGAAAGATTCAAAAATTTGCAAAAGGTTTTATAGTCAAGCTGAATCTGAAGGCTTTATGTTTGTAGATGGCAAACCGACAGAAAAGCACACAACAGATTTAGTGAGATTGTATAACGATAAGCGAATCAGTTATTGTTCTACGAATGGGCGAATTGCCTTCGGCAGTGGTAAAGGCACAAGCGGAAATATATTAAGAATGGATTATTCAAAATTTATATCCGGTGAAAATGATTACTTGTTCCGCTACGATAGCAAATAAATTTGAACGCCCCATACAAGCCGAGAATTGACCTGTATGGGGATTTTTATGCTTATTAGTAAAATTTCATTACTTAAAATATAATGTGATACAATCGGAATAACACGATGATTCTATTGCCATAAAATTTGTATAATTCCTGGCGGTTCAGTAAAGACAATTCCTGATTTCAGCAATTCAATAATAGTATTATTCAAATAAAGATAAACCTATTTGTGCATTATTGTTATACGATTAACCACAGAGAAGCTAATGGGTTTATCTCATACAATTTCTTATTTATATACAATGTAATAATATATATAAGAATCGTATTAAATAAGGAATTGTATGTAAATCAATACTATTCTTAATTTATATAAGAATAATGAATAGTATATAAGTAATACTATATAAAAATATATTATTTCTGTATGGAAATTCCGCACATCAAACTATTGGTTACTATTGACATAGTCACAACCTATGTTACACTATAAATTTATTGATACTATACAATATTTTTGATTTTTGCTATTGACAAATCAATAACAATATGCTATAATAAAGAAAATTAAATCAATCTTAACCGCAATGTGCGGAGTGATTTCCTTCATATTTAAGTATGTTAAGGCTGTGCTTGATTGAGTATAGAATGTTAGCCGATTTTGGCTAATAAAAAAAATCATACCAAGTCTATATTTTGAAAAAATTAGACTTGATATTGATTTGATTCTGTATTCAATTCTGCATAGCCTTTTTTGCGTTTATGCGGAAATTTTCAAAAAAGAGTTGATTTAATCAATTTATATTTCCAAAAATTCAAATGTAAAATTTTTTCAAAGGAGCAAAAAAATGAACGGAAAAAGTCAAATGATTACACAGTCAACAATCCTTGCGATGGGCTGGACAAAAACAATGATTAAAAACCTGTTGCCAGAACCAACGGAAAGACCGAATCCACATTATAAGTGTGCTGCACCTATGAAATTATGGGAGCAAGACAAAGTGCTTGAAGTTATGGAAACGGAAAATTTCAAAAAGGCATTGGAGAAAGCAAGTAAAAGAAAAAATGCAGCGAAATCAGCGGTAAAAACAAAAGAAAAGCGTCTAAAGGAAAAAATGGTTGAAATTGCAAATAGCTTTGAAATTAGAATTATTCCCGATGATGAACTCATCGAAAAGGTGTTAAAGCATAACGAAGAACGTATTGAAAACAACCTGTGGCAATCAATGCTTTATTATGGAAGAAAAGTCGATAGATACATATATGACGAGTATGAATCTTATGATGATGTCTGCCAAGAATACGAAGATGCTTGTTATGAATACGAAAATTTCACCTTGCGTACGCCTAATGAGGAAACATTGATGCTATGGGTAGTAAATTATATTCGTCATAACCTGATTAGTTATGATTCAACTTTGTTTGATAATAAAGGTAAAGTCGGAAAAGATGAAGCCTACCCTATTTTCAAAAAAGCTGTACTTGATAGAATAGCAGCAACATATCCGAAGTATGCCGCTGAATGTCAAAGGCAAGCGGAAACAATAGGAGTTGCTTGTTATGCCTGATATTACATACAGAACAAGTTGCAGGGATTGTAAATTTTATGACTGCAAATGTTTTTTTGATGTGAACAGTAGGATGATTAAAAAAAGATGCTATATTAATACAATATCGGAAAAGCTAAAAATCAATCCAAAAACAGTTGTTGAAAGATGTAATTCGGTTTTAAGAAAAATTGGAATGGATAATTTCTCGTTTATACCAAAAACAAAAGAAGAAGGCTGGTTCAATAAAGAAGAATGGACAGTTTTAAGCAATAGGCAGAGAATACAAAAAATAGATAATATGTTATATTATTTATCTAATCGGTTATCAGATGATACTCTTACTGATGTAGATTTACCAACATTTTCCGAAATAAAAGTAGTTGTTGCTGTATTAAACTGCTATTTTTCAGCCTGGCGAGATTATGAATACATACACTGTGCAAAATGTGGAGAATTGATTAAAAACAGTAAACAGAAGAACAGAAAATATTGTGACAAGTGCAAGGATAAACATAAAACATTTTATGAAGATAAAATTAAAATCTGCATTGACTGTGGCTGTGAATTTGAGGCTTGGCATAATCGAGAAGTTAGATGTATAGACTGTCAAATCAATGCTAACAAAGCAGCTGCAAGAGAACGAGCAAGACGATACAGAGAAAGAAAGCGTAACGGTTTAGAAAGCAAAAGTTAAAGACATAAAACCGTAAAAACGCCTATAATAAAGGCTTTTTTTTGAAAACTCCTTTTTTGGTCTAATGGAAGGGAGATAGAGAAAACAAAAATAATCTCGCTCTAAAATCGGACATAAAATAAAATATCTCCCTTCTTTATATTTTTTACACACATATAAACATAAATATATGTGTAAAATTTGGAATAGGAGGACAATATATGAGCTTAATTGAAAGATGTCAAAAAATGCTTGATGAGTTAGGGATTCCTATTACTTCATTCTGTCGAAAAGTAGGAATATCAGCATCCTACTTTTACGCTTGTAAAAAAGGAACTCTTAACTTTTCAAAAGAAGTTGATGAACGAATTAACGATTATTTGACAAAGTACGGATTTTAACAAATCACATCAAAATATCAAAATGAAAGGAATATCAAAAATGCAAAACAGAGAAAATAATTTAATCAAAGTGAAAGAGGCTGCGGAATTTTTAATCAGCACAGAATTTGAAAATGCAGACAAAAAAGATGAGCAATACAAATTGGCGTTAAAAAAGGCAAAAGCAAAAATTTACACAGCAATTAAAAAGCATCAGTTAGATATATTCGGAGAAACAACAATATTGCTAAATAGAAATCAAGTTAAAGATTTCAAGGACGGAAAAATAACTGCAAGAAGTATATATTCTCCATTCGGAAATATGGAACTTGACTTTGACGAGTCTGTTAAATTCATTGAAAGTTTCCACAATCCAAACAGCATTAAAGAGCCGTTAAAATATAAAAGCCGATGCCAATATGGAGTTACAAACAAAGGAAGAGTGTTAGATTTAACATATCGCAGAGAATTAAGTCAAAATAAAGCGGCTCACGATTATTTGCAGGTGAATATAAGAGCCAACAATAAATCATTCCCTGAAAGAACACACGTATTAGTTGCTTTTACTTGGTGCGAAAATGGAAAACTAAAAAATGAGGTGCATCACATTGACGGAGACATTTTTAATAACAATTTCATCAATTTAATATGGATGACACACTCTGAACATCTGAAAGCCCACAAATTGTTAGATGATGCAAAAGTAAGTAATGACTTTACAGAATACAATAACTATATTGATGAGATACGTAAAGATAACAAATGGGAAGAAGAATACCGCTGTATAGCCTTTGAAAAAGATAATGCTATAATTTTTGTTTGGATTACTAAAAAGGCATATACCGATTACAAGAACGGTATTAGAACATTGGACGAGATATATTTTGACGAGATAAAATCTGAAAGGATAGTGAGAAAATGGTCAACAGAGAAACAAGTTTAATGACGATTTACAGCCAGCGTTTGGCTGGTTATCTGATGCTTCACGGCTTTGTTTTATTGAGATTATTGACAAATGAAACCGATAACCGTAACCGTTTTTTATTTGCAAATACGCCGGCATTAAGAGATTGTATTGATAAATGGCAAATTCAAAAATTGGAAAGAATAAAAAATAATGAGTGAATTAAAAGGATATGAATATATCGTAGATGCCTTCGGTGAAACAAAAGCAGTACAGCGTTCAACCGGTGAAATCACAGAAACAGTCTGGATGTGTGTACCTATCGGCTCGCAAATTCGGACTCCTGATGAAATAGTTGCACAAGCTGAATATCTTAAACTAAAAGAGCAAAACGAGTTAAGGCGATTATCGAATAAAGATTTAGGTAAATTCTTTTTTATATCAAATGATGAAGATTTCAAGGACTTGCTACCTCAAACCGTTACAAGGCTGATATACCTAAATACATATACTCATTTCGGCGATAATAAGTTAATGCTAACGGAACGTACACCGATGGAAAGAAAAGATTTAGCCAAAATTCTGGGTGTTTCAAAGGCTGTAGTAACAAAGTTTTGGAAAGAAGTCAATCCGAAATATATACAAGAACAAGATGACGGATTGATATTTACAAACACAGATATATTCATTAAAAGAAAATTAAACCAACGAGGAAAATATAATCCATACCAAAAGTTTTACATAAACGGTATTAGAACACTATATAAGGCTACTAACATATCCAATCATAAACATTTAGGCTATATATTTAAGATGCTACCATTTATAAATCTTGAATATAATGTTCTATGTAAAAATCCAATGGAAAAGGATTTAGACAAAATACAGTTTCTGTCGTTAGCGGAATTTTGTAATGTTATAGGCTATAACATATCTCAACTTAATAGGTTGCTAAATATATACAAAAATATTACATTCGATGTAAAAGGTAAGCAAGAGATTTTTTGTGCATTTGCTTATAGCGGATTAGACCGCAAGACTTCAAGAATATTTGTCAACCCTCACATCCTATATAGCGGCACAAATTACAACAAGGTTAAAGTGTTAGGAGCATTCTGCAAAGAGTGATTTTCTCGACATTTTGTAAACGCTATGTTTTTGCCGGTTTTAAGTAAAATCGGAAGAACAACTACTCAATTATTGAGTGTTTGTATATGAGATTATGGCTTTTTTAAAGTAAAATAAGCTCGACATTTTGTAAACGCACGAAAATACCTGAAAGCCTTATAAATACTGGGTTTTCGGGCATTTTTTGAATGATGAGTTATCTATTCTATGTATCTTAATAAATAATTAAATATTGATTATTTTATGCACAAAAATAAAGCATAAGCCTATTTGTTAAATAAAAATTAAGATATACCAATCATCAATAACAAATGGGATTATGCCCTATACCTTAAATAAAATACATTATAGTAAAAAGTCGAGGTATAGGTAAATATTTAAGAATAGTCTTAATCCTTTTACAATTCCTTATTTAATACGATTCTTATATATGTGATATAGTATAAAATTAAATAATGAATTGTACGATAACCCTATTACACTTCTTCTCTGATTTATCAAAAATTCATAAGTGAAATAGGCTTATCGAATCAAAGCATTGTAATACAATTATGGAATTGACAAATCAAGAATTGTCTTTACTGATACGCCACATATGATTGTTTTCGGTGATTTTCGGTGGGATGAATTAGTAACCATTATTCGAGGATTTATTGCCTCAATTTTTCGGAGTCGGAGAAAAATATTATAATTGACAGAGAGAAAAACATAATAAAAACACCCTATTTAAAGCAAAGGAGGACAAATGTACAACTACGCAAATAAATTACTATACAGTGCGAAAAATCGCAATAACATAAAAAATGGAAGGTTGAAATACTACATTTGTCGAGAATTTGACGGCAAAAATCTTTACATTGAAAAAATTAAGAGTCCGCCTATGAATATGGCTATTTCCAATTCCAAAATAGAGCGATTATATTGGTATATTCACAATTTAGACATTCTTGCAGGAAAATATAAAATTATAGTAATTGATAATGAACTTGATAGCGAGGATAACAACAATGGAAGTTAAACAAGGATTTTATATAGGAGAAAATTTGAATAATAATCATTATTTGATTTTAGATGTAGATAATAAACACATTAAGGTTGTGAACTATGGTGGAACTCCATTAAATGCTACTATTTTTGATTATGAGAATTTAATTGCCGATGGATATACAATAGATATAATGAATAAAAAAGATGTTGATTGCACCACAAAATACAATACATATTTGAAAAATGGAATACCTTCCTCTTATCCTGCGGCTATACAATATCGGTGGAGCAACAAAGAATATACTATCCCATTAAAGCAAAAATACTGGAATGGCTCAAAATGGGCTGAAATCCCTGAAGGTTTTTACAAATGAAACCTGAAACAAAAAGAATAAAAGAGTTAGACCGGCAGCAAAGAGAAAAAATTATTAGAGAAGCAAGGAAAATTGCATATGATTTCAAACGGTGGGGATTTCGTCTTGATATATTTCCGCTGCATCCACATACTGGGTGGGCGAAAATGACACCCGAGCAAGTATATACACCCGAAATATACAATTTATACTTGAATGACGAGTGCGTTGCAGAGGATATGTATATTACAGATTTAAGAAAAATTCATCTTAAGGCAGAACGGTATAGACACGACCACGGCATTAAAAAACTACAAGAAAATATTGAGGATATATTAAAATGATAAATAAAGATAAGATTAAATATAATGAACCAATATACTATATGCCAACATATGGCGGAACGATGAAAATATCCGTTATAAAGGCAAAAACCGACAATCTGATGTTGGTTAAGCAATATTCAAAGAAAAAGGATTTCAAGGCTTTTGTTACTCCGATTGAGCATATATACAATAAGCCTGAACACGCACAGCGTGGAAGTCGTGAATGGGAACATTATATGCGACATCGAAAAAACAATAAAAAAAGTAAATAAAACTACGAATTTATAGTCAGCCTTCGGGCTGGCTATTTTCTTTTGTAAAGGAAGTGATATATATGAGCAATTTTGAAGCAAGAATTACCGCAAAAATTGATACTTCAAAGTTTGAGCAACAAATTAATATGCTTCAAAACAAGAAATTTAATTTAAATGTTGATACAACCAACGCCCTGCAAAGATTAACTGTATTAAGGCGTGAACTGGATGAACTTATTAACGCTGCAAATAATATCCGTGTAAATCTTTCAAACGGAAATAACACAAATAATGTATTTAATAATGTGGTAAATCAAGGTACATATGCTTACCGACAATTACTTGATATACAGCGTAGAATCGGCAACATTTCAATTAAACTTAACGGTTTAGACACAACCAAAAATACAAATCAAATATCAGTATTGTCACAGCAACTAAACCAATTAAGGGCTGATTATCAAGCGTTACAGCGGATTTTTGATGTTCATTTGAATACAGACCAAATGGGCAGAATCCAAACTGTTATTGAAGATACGGAACTAAAACTTCAAGAACTGAATGCAAAATTGCAAGACACAAGAAATAATCTTGCTAACAGTATAAACGTTCAGATGAATAACGGTCAATTCAAGTCTGAAATATCGGATATTAGTGTTCAAATTTCTAAACTTTCAGGCGAATACGCAAATATAAATTCTCTATCTGCGGAGCTAAACAATAATTTGCGAGCTATGGAGAACTCCCGAACTCCTGAACAACTCACAACTGCATATCAGGATTACGAAAACACATTAAAGCATATAAAAAACGAGTTAAAAGAAGTTGCAAATCAAGAAAAAATAGCAAATAATGCATCGACACTTCAACAGAAAAAGAACAATCTTTCTATGGGAATGGATGTGTGGTTGAAGAAAAATTCCGCTGCCGCAAAGGAATTTGGAACAAGAATACAAGAACTGCAAGCAGAACTAAAAACTTGTGATGCAACAAGATTGAACGGTATTAAGGCTGAATTTCAGGCAATAACCAAAGAGGCTACAATAGCAGGTAAATCCACATTATCTTTCAGCGATAAATTATCGGCACAAATAAAAAGGTTAAGTGCCTATTTCAGTGCAACAATGCTGTTTATGGAGTCAGCAAGAGCAATCAGGGCAATGTACGATAATGTTCTTGATGTTGATACAGCTATGACCGAACTTTATCGTGTTACAGATTTAACCGATAGTCAATATGATAAGCTATATGAGGATATGATTAGCGGTGCAAAAGCCTATGCTTCAACTCTTGATACTATCATCAACTCAACAGCCGAATGGGTAAGATTAGGTTTTGATGCAGATACAGCGGAACAATTAGCTGAAATCTCAACTATGTATCAAAATGTAACTGACCTTGATGAAAGTACAGCTAATGAAAATCTTGTGACGGCTTATAAAGGTTTTGAGAAACAACTCCTTGAATTAAACAACAATGACTCCACTGCCGCCATTGAGATGATAACGGATATTTATGACAAACTCGGCAACGAATTTGCAGAATCCGCTGCTGATGTTGGCGATGGTTTGTCAAAGTCTGCCTCTGTATTGTCGCAAGGAGGGGCATCAATTCAAGAAGCCGCTGGTATGTTTACCGGTATTCAAGAAGTACTCCAAAATAGCTCAACATCCGGTACTGCCTTAAAGATTTTGACTTTGCGTATAAGAGGTATGAAAGGTGAGCTCGAAGAACTTGGAGAAGAAGTTGATGATAATGTTGATTCAATTTCTAAAGTCCAAACTCAAATATTAAATCTTACTCACGGCGAAGTTAATATTTTTGATGATGAAGGTAACTTTAGAAATATTTATGACGTTATGGCTGATATTTCTAAAATATATGATGAATTATCAGATGCGAACAGAGCTTCTTTGCTTGAAATCATTGCAGGTAAAAACAGGGCAAATGCGGTTCAGGCTCTAATCAATAACTGGGGCAATGTTGAAAAAGCAACCGAAGCAGCATATAACTCTGCCGGCACAGCATACGCCGAAAACAAAAAATATCTGAATTCGTTAGAAGGTCATATTGCACAGCTTGAAACAACGTGGCAATATCTTTCAAACGATGTATTAGATTCCAAATTTGTAAGAGGATTAGTGGACGGACTTGCAAATGTATTAGATACGACCGATGATATCGTAAAGGCTATCGGTACACTCCCTACCTTATTAGCCGGCATTGCCGCTGCACTGTCATTGATAAAGAATAAAGGTATATTTACCGTTGATGATGCAAACAAAATTCAACTATTAGGAACTAATCTTTCAGGAGCAAAAACAAGAATCTCTGAATTGTCACTTGCAATGCAGAGATACAATAATGTTTCTTTTAAATCCGCAAGTTTTCAAGCATCGTATAATCAATCATTGCAAAATAGCAAATCATCAATGGCACAGTATTTGCGCAGCTTGAACGGTGCTAACGCTTCATTATCCGGTTATGCGGCTTATTTGCTTAAAGCAAAAGTTGCGACCATTGCATTAAGAGTTGCATCCGCTGCATTAAATACAGTTGTAACAATGGGTATCAGCTGGGCTATTTCTGCTTTAATTTCTAAAATCGGAGAACTGATTAACGCAGAACAAACAGCATACAATCAAGCAAAGGAAGTCGCAGAGGCATCAAGAGAAAAGATTGAAAATATATCTAATGAGCAAAATTCTTTATCAGAGTTAATAGAAAAATACAAAGAATTGGCTAAATCTGATATGACTGACTCGACTAATAGAGCAGAAATTAAAGATATTCAAGATGAGATTACTAAATTAGTTGGTGCGCAAGCTGATAATCTTGACCTTGTAAATGGCAAACTTGATGAAGAACTCGCAAAATTAAAGGATATACAATCAACACAATTACAGACTAATATTTCTACTTTTGAAAAAGCCTATGTAGATGCTGCCGATGAAGCATCAAAAAAGGCATTCCACGAAGGAAATATTTTTTCGGACTGGAATGATGATAATAATGTTATAACCTTTGATTATTTGGGCGATGATGAAAACAGAGATAAAGCCGCTGAAATTATTGATAAGGTTTGGAAAGAAAAAGGTTATGGCAGTGCTTTTGTTGATTATGAAGAATATATATTGGGTTTTGGTGACAGATTTACAAAACTTATATTCAATGCGGATTTAACTTTGCAGGACAAAATCAATGCTATCGATGATGCCATAGATGCATTAGAAAATACAGACGGATTTGATTATAACAATAATCAAACCTGGAAAAAGTTAGTTGAAATTAAAGATGCTCTGACAGGCGGAGAAGGCGTATTCACAAAACAGGTTGAAGCTGCAAAAACATTGCTTGATGAACTTACAACATCAGAGGTTGCAAACAATAACGCTGATATTGATTCTCTTGAAGATTACGAGAAATACAGACAAGAAATCATTGATAATATTACCAATAATAAAACGATTTCACAAGCAATAAAGGATAAAGCATTAAGTAGCGATGCTATCGAAACAGAGGTAGATAATTATTTAAGTACGCTTGAAGGATTTTCTAAATACTATAATGAATGGTACGATAAATTTGCTTCCGATACCGCAAAAGGCGCAGAAGAAGTCAAAAACAGATTCCGCAAATCTATTGAAAGTGATACAAATAATTTCAATTTTCCAAACCCAAATAGTAAAGCAAACGGAATAGAGACTTTCCCTACTCCGGAACTTACATTCCCTACTCCGGAACTTTCAGACGAAGCAAAGCAAGAAATCAACGATTTTAATAATTGGATAGATAGTTTATCTAATTCCGATAAAGATATAATATATAAAATTTCTACTGATTTTACTTCTGCCAATGTTGAAAATCAGTTAAAGAATTTATCTGAAGGCGGCACAGTTGACCTTACGCTCCGCCCGACAGTTGATAATTCCGAGCTGAAAAAGGCTGGTTGGGATGTTGATACAAATAGTACGGCTACCGTATTTACCTCTACTTTTTCAAACGAAGATGGTTCAATAGCTATGAACTTTACCCCTATTATGACAGATGATAAGGGTAATTATAAAGGAACTTTATCTTCCCAAGAGTTAGAAGAGTATGCCAATGATGTTATTAGTGGTGTAAGAGAAGATGACCTTAATCTTAAAATTGGTGCAACTTTCAATGGCGATAATGCAATAGACCAAGCCGTTAAAACAGCTGAAAAAATACACCAATATCAAGATTGGTTCTATCTTAAAGATGGGGGTATTGATAATTACGATTTTGATAAATGGAAACAAGCTGTAGCCGATTACGAAATCCCAGAAGAAGATAAATTCCATTTTTCAGACCTTGTAGCGACAGAAGATTTTCAAAATAGTGTTAAGGATTATGAAGATAAAATAACTAAATTAGCGGATGCTCTGAAAAATTTGAGAAATGGTGAATTATCCGAATCCGACAAAATTGAACTATTTGATAATTCCCCTGAATTGGCGAGTCAAGCGGATAATCTTGATGGAGCTATTGTTTCTCTGTTAAATCATCTTGATGCTGATATAGTTGAAGATTTTAATAATAAACTTAACTATATGGAAACCGATGATGATGTTGCAGCACTAAATAATTTGAAAGATAGTATTCTAAATATATCAAGTGGTGCGAGACAAATATCTAATGTTACATCAGAGATTACTTTATTAAGAGATTCATTGAGTAACCTAAAAAATACTTATAATAGCGTAACAGATATAATGGATAATTATAATAAAAACGGTTATTATTCATTAGAAAATCTGCAATCCCTATTAGAGTTAGAACCCGAATATATCAATGCCTTAATTGACGAAAACGGACAAATCAATCTAAACTCTCAAGCATACAAGGATTATGTAGCCGCAAAAGCAAAAATGCTTGTTGTTGACCAAATTAAATCTCTTTATGAAAACATACTTGCTATGACGGCAGAGGAAGCACAAGCCTATGCTAATGCCACCGCTTATCAGGTTGAAAGTGGTAGTTTGCAGGATTTAATTACAACCACAACGCAATATTATCTTATGTTGGCAAAGGCAAAGGATGCCGAAAGCGGAGCAACTGTATATACAGAAAGTCTTCAAAAATCTTTTGGCACAGTTGCCAATTATGCGGCGGTATATGATAGTTGGTTAAGTAGTTTAAATTCATCTACCAATGAATTTACAAATCAGACCAATAAAGCAACTTCCGCTCTTGAGGATAAGAAAAACGCTCTTGAAGATATTAAAAGCGGTTATGAAAATGCCATTGATTCTATTAAGTCTTTAATTGATTGGACTGAAAAGTATATCAAGCAAACCAAAGAAGATGAAATTAAATCTTTAGAGGATAAAAAGAAAAGCGTTGATGACCTTATTGAATCCCAAAAAGAACTTTTGCAAGCACAAAAAGATGAATATGATTGGAACAAGGAAATTTCAGATAAACAAAATACTGTCGCCAAAGATGCGTTAGCAGCTTCAATAGCAAATCTTGATGATAGTAGCGCTGGCAAGAAATCTCAAAAGGAAGCCACTGATGCATTATCTGAAAGCAGTTCAGATATGACAGATTCTTTGTATGAACATTCGATTGACTCTCGTATTGATGCTCTTGATAAATTAAAAGATTCATCAGACGAATACTACGATAGTGAAATTGATAAAATTAATGAATTTCTTGATAACGAAGTCACTTTATATAAAGCTGCTTGCAGTATGATTGACAACGATAATGGCACATTATATGGTAATCTGCTTAATTATTGTAAAACTTACACAACAACAAGTGAAGCAGAATTTAACTATATGTGGACTTCTGCACAGTCAGCAATGCAAGACTATAATATTGCTAACCTTGACACATTTAATCTGCTCAATAATTTACAAGTTCGTATATATGAAGTTGATACAGCCATAGATACAATAGCAGATAGCATACAATCATATGAAGATAAAATCAGCGGTGTGCAAACTAAATTAGACAGCTTGAGTGATTCTGCACAAACAGCAGTATCTAATATTTCTGCTGCATTAAATAAAGAGAGTGAGCTTAATAAAGCCAAATGGTATTATGATTGGCAAGGAAAAAGATACGAATCAAGTTTGAGCAATAAAGATTCGGCAATTCAAGATATTTTACGAAGAATTGAAAATCAATATGGCGGTAGATTTCCAGCAAGTGCGGCTACAATTTATGGCACAATTAAGCATTATGCGAAGGGCACACGCAATTCTAATGGTGGTTTATCGGTAACACAGGAAAATGGTTTTGAAGCGATATTCGGTAAATTACAAAGTGGAGAATATACTATGATGCCAGAAGGCTCACAAGTGTTCAGCAGCAAAATGACGGATAATCTTTTTAATTTCTCGGCTGACCCACAGAGATTTATCACAGAACTTTCAAGCAAATTTAACTATTTGAATTATTTTGATTCTATTCAGGGCAATATTGACAGAAAGGCTAAAAACATTGTTAATAATTCCCGTCAAAAGAATATAGGAGATATTACTGTAAACTCTGCACCAATCTATATTCAAGGTGATGCTACACAATCAACGGTTAATGCCTTAAGAGCCGAGGCGGACAAGATTGTAAATAGAGCCACAAAAAATGTAATGAATATTGCGTTAAGAAATAAAAATATTATATAAAACAATTGATAAAGCACCTGCTAATCAAAAGTGGGTGCTTTTGTTATAGCAGGAGGTGACTTAATGTTTCGAGGTAGCTGTTTTGAATATGCGGGTACATATTCAGGCGATTATAACTTAACAATAATGTATGTAGAAAATTCATATAATAAATTTGATACAGGTGGCTCTTATAAACCTATTACCGAATTATATGATTTGGGTGTATCTGAAGGATATACTTGGGATTGGAAACGTTACATTGATATAAAGAATAATTATTCTATGCTGTTGTTAAGGAACTGAATACATATAGAGCTTGTATCAGGTTATATGCTGATTATCTCGACCAGCAAAATAAGAGTGTTGAGGAAACAAAAAAGCAATATGAAGAAATGCTTGCTGCTGCAAAGGAAGTCAAGGCAAACTATGAAGAGAGTCTGCGTGATGCTAAATCAAAATCAGCAGAATACAAGAAAGCATTTCAATCATTGTTAAAAGCTATAAAAAAACAACATAACTAAAACCAAAGGCACTCGCATCTTTGTGATGTGGGTGCCTTCGTAATTATAAGTGAAACAATGAGGTAAAGAATGAATAATAAAGAAATATTTGCGGAATACCCTGATGTGGTTACTCCGGATGATTTACAAACGATGTTGAAAATTGGCAGAAACTCGGTTTATGATTTATTAAAGAATAAATTGATAAAGTCAATACGAGTTGGCAAAAAATACATTATTCCAAAAGAAAATGTAATTGATTTTCTTAAAACAGCTACATAATCAAATTTTGAATATACACAACGGTCAATCTATGATATAATTAAACCATCAGATTGATTGACTGTAAGCCAAAGAAAGGAGTAGATAATTGTATGGCAATTACAGGCAATCTGCAAGAGAAGTCAGGTAAATGGTATGCTGTACTTAATCTGAAGGATGAAAAAGGTAAACGCAAGCAAAAGTGGATAAATACAGGTTTGCCCATTAGGGGAAACAAAAAGAAGGCAGAAAAGTTTTTGCGAGAACAGATTGCAGAATTTGAAAAATATTCCGTTCCCTATAACGATATTATGTTATCGGAATATTTTAAAAGATGGTTGAAATCAATCGAAAAAGAAGTACGCCCGAATACATATCGCAGTTATAAGGGGAATATGGAAAACCACATAATTCCGTATTTTGAGGACAAGCGTATTCCGCTGCAAAAACTGAAAGCCATACATCTTGAAGATTATTATAAGTCAAGATTAGAACTTGGCTTATCGCCTACAACTATAAAGCACCATCATCAGAATATCAGTAAAGCACTATCCGATGCGGTAAATAGAGAATTGATATTATACAACCCGGCTTCCGCTGCAAAAACTCCAAAATCCGAAAAGTACAAGGCAAAATTCTTAAATACAAAACAGTTAGAACAGTTGTTAATTCTTGTTAAGGGGAATGTAATAGAGTTGCCAATTCAGCTTTCCGCTGTTTATGGTTTCCGCAGGAGTGAAGTACTCGGTTTAAAGTGGCAATATATTGATTTTGACCGAAGAACAATAACAGTAGCTGAAACGCTGCAACAAAATGTAGGCGGCAGTTACACAGATAAGCCGAAAACGGAAAGCAGCTACCGCACTTTACCGATGACGGATAAAGTTTTTGAGATTTTGCAGGAGCAGAAAAAGCAACAAGAAGAACGAGCCGACATAATGGGTGATTACTATTTCAAAAGTAATTATGTTTGTACTTGGGCAGATGGTAAGGTTATTCAGCCGAACTACCTTACAAAGCAATTTCACAAGATTCTTAAAGAAAGCGATTTGCCTATGGTTAGACTTCACGACTTGCGGCACAGTACGGCAAGTAATTTATTTGATAAGAATTTTTCCGCTGTGCAAGTCGGAGATTGGTTAGGTCACAGCAGTCCGGCAACGACATTAAACTTTTATGCGCACGCAAACAAAACTTCTAAAAATGATATTTCTAACGCCTTGCAGGATATGATTATCATTAAGTGAAAATACGAAGTGTTAGAAAAGTGTTAGAAATACAAGGGGTATGGTGTTAGAAAGCCCATAAGCAGAAAAAGAAAAAATCCTCAAAAGCGGCTTGTTTAAGCCATTTTCAAGGACTTGTTTGTGGCAGGGGCAGAAGGACTTG
>ERZ773229.1022-NODE-1022-length-20958-cov-3.321676_pt1 | contig 20958 bp, 13 predicted proteins | sample MGYA00580992_ERZ773229 | MGnify/ENA primary metagenome ERZ773229 (study PRJEB29015, sample SAMEA2737795) | human gut metagenome | biome: human gut; feature: human-associated habitat; material: faeces | place: China | collected 2012 ... | reverse complement strand
CTGAAAATCATCTGCCGGCTTGTAGAGCAGGTTGACGCGGGGGCTGAAAATAAGCTTGTCTATCAGGTTGTGCTTGTCCAGGCGGGCGCCGACCAGCATGGTCAGTACGTTCATCTTCCACTCATTCTGCACGAAGGCGCTGGCAATGCGGACATCCTGCTCCATGTCACGATGATAGCCGGTCATGATGTCGTGCAGGGAGTTGTTCTGATATTCCAGTCCGCCGGTGAAGGTGGCGGGGGCAAAGAAGCAGTTGTCCATATTGCCCACATACATGCCGCCGGCAACCCAGGTCAGGTCTTTCGTCTTGCCGTAAGCATTCATGTTCTTTTGGGCACCATAGTAGCTGTTGCGGTCGGTGTGCTGTATGGAGGTGTAAGCCGAAATCTTATGCTTGTACTCCTTCCAGAACAAATCGTAGCTCACGCCTCCGCTATTGATGATATGCTTGGTCTGCTCGGTGATGTCCGTCTCGTGCGGCTGCAAATCGAATTTGTTGCCTCCGCGACGAAGTTCGTTGGTGGTATGGTATTCCAGATTGATGCGGCTGAAATGCGTAGGACGGTAATAGGCGCGGAAGCCGAAAGTATTCATGTTCAGCTTGCCCAGCTCGGAAAAGCCATCGCCATCGCGGTCGTAGGGGTTGCGGTTGCGGTAACTCTCATAAAAGGCAATGCCGTAAGAGTTATCTTTGGCAACCAGCGACACATTGCCACCCATATATTGCTCCCAGGACTTGCCGTCCATATTGGAGAACATGCTCGATACCTGAAAGGAATTGTTGATGGGGTCTTTGGTTATAATATTGATAGTTCCTCCCACAGCATTGGCGCCAAACAAGGCAGAGCCTCCGCCACGCACCACTTCTACCCGTTCAATCATGTTCACGGGGATTTGCTCCAATCCGTACACACCGCTCAATGCACTGATGATGGGACGGCTGTTTATCAATATCTGCGAATACGGACCTTCCAAGCCATTGATGCGCACCTGGGGGAAACCACAGTTCTGGCAGTTGTTCTCCACACGCAAGCCCGATTGGTAGTTCAGTGTCTTGGCAAGGTCGGTGGAGTTGACCATCTCGAACAATTTGGTACTCATCACATTTACAACTACCGGAGCTGCCTTGCGGCTTACCTCGTTGCGGTTGGCGGATACCACCACTTCATCGGTCATGAAACTCTCCTCTTCCATCGGGAAATGTATGACGGCAGTAAAGTCCTTGCTCACCGTCACCTCCTTCTCTTGGGTCTTGTAACCCACTGCCGACACACGGAGCTTGTATTTTCCCGCCGGAAGCTTGCGGAACTCAAATTGTCCTTCTTCATTGGAAACCGTTCCCTGACCACTGCCGATAATCAAAACCGTGGCATACGGTATATTTTCCTCCGTACCTTTCACTATCACATGGCCGGAAATCATATTGCCTTCTTTTATAGGATTTACGGCAAAAGCTACGCTGGCACTTACCACTGCAAGTACCAACGCCAAAATGTATTGTTTCATCAAATTAGCGCTCTAAATAAAAAAAATAATTCAAGTCTGAAAAAAGATAATCATCCGAGATGCCGCACTTCGTTCACTGAAATGCCGGACTTCGAGACTAAAATGCCTGGTATCTACATACAAAAAATCCAGGCGTTTTTAAACCTAATGACTATGAAAAAAGAGCGGGAGGAGCGCGAAGGGAAAGGGTACGTATCACTTCCCCCTTAACAGTAGGTGTTGCCGGTTTGGCTCTGAGCATGGCCAGCAAAGGACGCATCGGGTGCTGAACCTCATACACATCCACTCCGGAAGAGTAGAATGCCGACAAATGCCCGATAACCAAAAGGGAAGTCTGAGAGTGAGAGTGTGTGCCATGAAAAGGGTGCGAGTGCGTTATCATCACCCCATTCACATAATGGACGTGAGTGAACGCAGTGATACTTGCCTGGTACATGATAAACAGTACCAGCAAGCTCAATGCACCTATAATTTTTTTCTTCTGCTTCACGTCCAAAAACTTATACTATAGATTTTGAGCCGCAAAGATAGTGAATTATTCTTTAACTTTGCCAAACAAGAACTCATAATCACGCTTGGAAGCCGGAGCCGCCCATTCTTCGGGAATAAACTTCCACTGATTCAGCGCACGCGGTTCAATCACCTTCTTCTGCTCAATGTACTGCATCAGATAATAGCGTAAGTCCTTATCCGTAGAGTGGATGATGCGCTCCTTCAATTCATCCTGCGAGATGCCGGACCCCTTTGTCAGCAATTCGCCGCCACCGTTTCCGCGATAAGAATTCACCGCTACCTTATACATTTTATCCATATCGAACGGGGTACCGTCTGCCATGCTGAGAATGGTTACCTTCTCGCCATCCGGCTTGGTCACATCCACCGTGTAGATAATACCCGCCGCAGAATCGAAGTTGAAGCTGAAATTCTTGAATGAGGCCCTATCCGTAGCACCTTCGCGGCGCTTCTCACGGAAGAGAAGGATATGGTCGTCCGGAGACTTCATCCGATTGGTCCACAAATCATACGACATCTCCAAGGCATCGCGTATCTCCTTTCCCGTCAGACGCATGGTGTAAAGCATATTTTCGTACTTATACAGATTGAACATATCGTTCACAAAAATGTCTCCTTTACGGATTTCCGTATCATAGGACAAAGGAGCCGCAAAAGAAATATCCGCTCCGCTGATTGCCAACTGCAACTCATGAATAAGGTCTATAAAAGCGGAAGAGCCGAAATAGGCAGGACGTGTGGAGATGGTCTCGGTAAAGGAACCTATCTTCTTGGAAACAAAATTCTGCACAGCTTCATTTTCGGGGGCAAAGCGTTGCATGAACTCTTCGCTGACGCCGTAGTCTTGCGTATCGGACAGTATGCCGTCTATCTTCTTGTCTATAACTTTACCATCACGCAGTTTCAAGGTTATATCCACATTACTCACAACGACACCGTTGCTGGCAGGGTCCATCACCAGTACCGAGTCACCGGCTATGTTGTACACCCTCTTGCATTCGCGCGCATGGTCGTGCCCCATCAGGACAATATCGAATCCCGGCACGTTGCACGCCACTTCCAACGAAGCGTTTTCGCGATACTTGCCTCCCATCAGCTGGGCATCCTGGCCGGCATGGAACATACCGATAACCAAATCAGGCTTTTCCTGCTCACGGATAATCTTCATCCATTTGCGGGCAGTCTCCTCCATATCGTCGAAACGCAGCCCTTTCCACAGATTCTCTGAAAGCCATACGGGGATGGCAGGAGTTATCATACCGAGAACCACAATTTTCACTCCGTCACGTTCCAGCACCTCATAGGGTTTGAAATTGGTTTCTCCGGTAGCAGTATCCACAATATTGGCACCCAATATCGGAAAACGGCAGTCACCTGCCCAACGGTCGAAAACGGTACGGCCGGTCTCTACGTCATGGTTACCCATATTGCCGGCATTATACCCCATGAAATTCATCATCTCCGCTGCCAGATGAGGGGCAACGGTATCTATGTAATTATAATAATAGGCTGTGGGCTGTCCCTGCAGAATGTCACCATTGTCCAAGAGAATCAGATTTTTGCCATAAGCCTCACGTTCTTTTTGCACCAAAGCATGCACACGTGCCAGACTGCCGGTTGCCTCCCGGCGGCGTATAAAGTCGTAGGGATAGTAGTTGCCGTGTATATCACTGGTCTGTACGACTTTCAGTTTCACCTCTCTTTCCTGCGCAGGCAGTATGCTTGTCAGGACAAAAATCCAGATAAAAAAACAACTAAATCTTTTCATTATATTTCCTTATTTCTTGTCGGTTCTTATAAGTTCATAGGATGGGTAAACATAAACCGCGCTCCATCCGTATAGGCAGGATCTATCCAAATCTCGCCGCCCCACTTCTCAACGGTCAGCTTACAGATGGACAAGCCCAAGCCGGTTCCCTGCACATATTCGTTCAGCTTCTCGAAACGTTCGAACACCCGTTTCTGTTTGTCCAATGGAATGCCGCAACCAGTGTCAGTCACCGAGAATACTGCAACATTCCTCGCCGTATCCGGCTCCAGCTTCAAGGTTATCGTACCTTCTTTTGTAAACTTGTCCGCATTGGAAAGCAGATTTATCACAACCTGCTGTAAACGCTGCACATCCGTCCGCATCTCCACTACCTCACGTTCACACTCAAATAAGAATTGATTGGTCGACCTGCGTGCCTGGGCCACGGAAGCTACTACCTGCTGGCATATCTGCACTACATTGCAGCTCTCCAAAGAAAGGATGACGCGGTCGGCCTCCAAACGGGACACATCCAATATGTCATTAATCAACCGAAGCAGCAAATCAGAGTTGGTCCTAATAATCTCGAAATAGCCACGCTGTTCTTCTTCCGAGGCTCCTCCGGCAGACAGCATGTCCGAGAAGCCCACAATAGCATTCAGCGGAGTACGGATTTCATGGCTCATATTGGCAAGGAAAGCACTCTTCAGACGGCTGGATTCTTCGGCACGGTCTTTTGCTTCGCGCAAGGCACCCTCGGATACCTCCAGTTCATCCTTCAACTTCTTTGTATGATAATAAAAGTAAAGGGAAACGAACAAACCGCCCAACAGCACCAACAGAACAGCACCGACAGACCAGATATGATACTTGTACTGTTCGTAGAAAGAAGGGGTTACGTTCAGCATCTTTACCGGCTGCGGAAGGCCGGTGATATTCAGTTTCTTTTCCTTCACAAGTTTACCGTCCAGTATGGTCTCATTCGGAATGATTTCCATATGGGTCTCACTATCCTGAGGGGTGGTCAGCAGGCGGTAGGACTGTCTTGCCATCTCCTTGCCCAAAGCACGGTAGGCAGGAACGACACCTGCCACAGCCCAATATCCCAAGCCTACGGAACTGAGCGAGAAAGTGGGCAAAGTGGGAGCTGCTTCCATCATGGCGTAGGTTGCATTCCGCATGAAGTAACCATCGTTCATGTCCACACGCCATGTCCCCATCAATATAGCTGTATTTTCCGGTAACTCATGCAATCTGTCACAAATGGTATATATGGTATGGACGCGTCCGTCCAGCAGAATCAGGTTGAGTTCCGGAAACTTCTGCATCTCCTTCACTACATAGGCTTGCATGGCAACGCCGCCATAACTGTTGTCTGAGACAAAAGCGATATTCTTGGTGCCGGGATACATCTGCTTTATCATATTGATGTTGGCCTCCACATCATACTCATAAACGAAGCCAGCCTTGATAGGCGAACTGGGGAAATCCGTGAAGAAGTCGACGGATTCGGGCATCCAGGTCTTTAAGTCGACCGTATCGCCCGGCAACAATATGGCGTTACGGCTGGACAATGCACTTACGACCGGAGTATTGCCGCGTATAGAGTCGGGCAGAGAAAGATAGGCAGCCCAAGCCTCCTGCCCAATAAGGACGGTCAGCGCCGGACTGTTATCGCCCTGGTATTTGGACAATAGCTCCACCATCCTCCGTTCCCAAAGGGGAGATTCGGAGAAGCTTTTGCAGTTCATGTTTTCCAATGCGATGGTGTTTGTCCCGCCCAGGCGTTGGAACTCCTCCATAAAGTCTGAGATGTTGCCGGAAGTACGGCCAGCATCCGGGTTATAGGAACTGATAATCAGTATCGGATGCTCCCCCGTAATAGAGAACACTGGTAACAGACAGCAGAATAATGCTATGATACATGACGATATGGTACGAAACACATCAGTCATGAAGGTCATAGTCATTAATGCCATAAAGTATGGCGTAGGACTTTGCTAAATTTGCTTTTTCAAATTTAGCCATAAATGTGGTGTCACTCTCGGCATTGGTATCACGATGTTTTGCTTCGTTAAAGTCATAAATATCCTTCAGGCCTACGGGAACGCCCTCCTCATCAAAGAAGATTGTCGCACAGCCCAAGGCATAATCAAATTCATCATTCTCATAGAAAGAAATGGTTTGGGAATAATAGACCTTTCCTTTAATGATTACCTTCTGTGGGCCATGAAACAGCTTCTCGCTTGCCGCACGCGAGGCAACAGCCGCTTTCGCAATCCGCTCAAAGACTTCTGACGACACGGTCATAGTTTGACCTTTTTTTGTAAAATACCAAAGCAGGCATTGTTTTTCAAAATCGCTATTCACTTTTGCCATGAAATGCTTCAATACCTCCTCAAGGTTTTTGCCGAAATGTGTTTGAGCCTCATTTTCGGCTGCTTTCACTAACGTATTGATAAATGTAGTGAGCATTTTATCTAAAATCGATTGACCTTTAGCTTCTTCCATATTATTGTTTATTAGTTCGTTATAGTTGACAAACTTCGCAATAATAAATGATTTTTCCAAGAATATGGGGTTTATTTTCGTACGACGATTGTTTTTCGTACTTTTGGCATCCATTATAAAAAGAGAGAACCGATGATACAACATTTCCACCGCATGATATCTGCCGCCCTCGGCATATCAGAGAAACAAATAGTACAGACCCTCGGATTGCTGAACGATGGTGCCACCATCCCCTTCATCAGCCGCTACCGAAAAGAAGTGACGGGAGGACTGGACGAAGTGCAGATTGAATCCATAAAGACCCACTACGAAAAGCTGAACGAAATCGCCAAACGTAAAGAAACCATCCTGAACACCATACAGGAACAAGGTAAACTGACCGCCGAACTTCAGAAGCGCATCGAGGAGACTTGGGACAATACCCTACTGGAGGACATCTACCTCCCCTACAAGCCCAAACGGAAAACACGTGCCGAAGCAGCCCGTCAAAAAGGACTGGAACCCCTCGCCACCCTGCTGATGCTGCAACGTGATCCTCATCCGGAGGAACGCGCCGCCAATTACGTGAAAGGAGACGTGAAGAACGTGGAAGATGCACTGAAAGGTGCCCGTGACATCATAGCCGAGCATGTTAGCGAAGACGAACGTGCCCGAAACAGCGTGCGCAACGCATTTGCCCGCCAAGGCATACTGACCGCCAAAGTAGTGAAAGGCAAAGAAGAGGAAGCGACCAAATACCGTGACTACTTCGACTGCTCCGAATCGTTGAAGCGATGCAACTCCCACCGCCTGCTCGCCATCCGGCGTGCCGAAGCGGAAGGCCTGCTGAAAGTCAGCATCAGCCCGGACGATGAGGAGTGCGTGGAACGGCTGGAACGCCAATTCGTGCGGAGCAACAACCCCTGCGGACAGCAAGTGGCAGAAGCCGTGCAGGATTCCTACAAACGCCTATTGAAGCCATCCATAGAGACGGAATTTGCCACGCAAAGTAAGGAACGTGCTGATGAGGAAGCCATCAAGGTATTTGCCGAAAACCTCCGTCAGTTGTTGCTGGCTTCACCACTGGGGCAAAAGCGTGTGATGGGTATAGACCCCGGATTTCGTACGGGTTGTAAAGTTGTGTGCCTCGATGCACAAGGAAATCTGCTCCACAATGAGAACATCTACCCCCACCCTCCGGTCAGCAAGCAGAAAGAGGCATTTGCCAAGCTGCAAATGATGATAGAGTCTTATAAGATAGATGCCGTAGCCATAGGTAACGGAACTGCCAGCCGCGAGACGGAGGAGTTCTTGAAACATCAGCGCTTCAACCGCGACATACAGATATTCATCGTCAGCGAGCAGGGAGCTTCCATCTATTCGGCCTCTAAAATTGCACGGGACGAGTTTCCCGACTACGACGTCACCGTACGCGGTGCTGTGTCCATAGGCAGACGACTGATGGACCCGCTGGCAGAGTTGGTAAAGATTGACCCGAAATCTATTGGTGTGGGGCAATACCAGCATGATGTGGACCAAACCAAGCTGAAAAAATCACTGGACCAGACCGTAGAAAACTGTGTAAACTTGGTAGGTGTCAACCTGAACACCGCAAGCAGCCATCTACTGACCTACATCTCGGGATTGGGTCCGCAACTGGCACAGAACATTGTGAACTATCGCGCCGAAAACGGTGCCTTCACCTCGCGCAAGGAACTGATGAAAGTACCTCGTATGGGTGCCAAGGCGTTTGAGCAATGTGCCGGCTTCCTACGCATTCCGCAGGCAAAAAATCCGCTGGACAATACTGCCGTACACCCGGAAAGCTATTGTATCGTAGAACAAATGGCAAAGGACTTGGGTTGCAGCGTAGCCGAGCTGATAGCCAGCCGGGAGCTGCGTCTGAAGATTAATCCCGAACGCTACCTCTCCCCCACCGTGGGCATGCCGACACTGAAAGACATCCTGCAAGAGCTGGACAAGCCCGGACGTGACCCACGCGGACCGATAAAGATATTTGAATTTGACAAGAACGTGCGCACCATCAACGACCTGCGCGAAGGCATGGAATTGCCCGGCATCGTAGGAAACATCACCAACTTCGGCGCATTTGTCGACATAGGCATCAAGGAAAACGGACTGGTACACCTCTCCCAACTCGCCGACAGATTCATATCAGACCCTAATGAAGTAGTGTCCATTCACCAGCATATACGCGTAAAGGTACTCAGCATAGATATGGACCGGAAACGCATACAGCTGACAATGAAAGGAGTGGAACAGAATTAGGGGTTAATGATTAGTGATTAATGACTAATACGGAAATCATTAATCACTAATCCCTTATAATAGTGTCTTAAGATAATTACTGTACCAAGCACTAAAAGTAGTGAACACAGAATAGAGCCTTCGAACCCGAAAGTTCCTCCATTTATCAGATTTTCTTCCGGAAAGTGAAGAATCAGCAGATTCTCATTGCTAAATTCATTTCCACTGACTTTATATCCCAAAACAGAACCTTGAATCCAGTTCCAGAACCAATGCAAGGCAATGGGAAAACAGAGGTTACGCGTGTATATATAGGAAGCTCCCAAGAAACAACCCGCCAGCATGATATTCAAAAACGGGACGAAGGCAAAGCTGGGATTGAAAAGATGCATCAACGAAAATAACACCGCAGAGATAAGCAATGCCACAAACTTATTGACGCCTCCATCCAGCATACGCCCTAAAATGAAACCGCGTCCAATAACTTCTTCCGTAACTGCCACTAAAAAATAAAGCAAAAGACTCGACAACAACGAAATGGGAGAAAACAAGACCCCTGCCACTTCCACAGCCCCCAACAATAAAGACAAGCCAAAACCAACTACATACAAGAACACGACAAACAAAGCTCCGTTCAGCAGGCTTCTGCCCCATCCCTTCAAAGACAAGCCCAAGCCCGAAAAAGGAAGCTTCCTGAAACCCAGCACCATACAAGCGGCAATAAGCCCACTGGCCAACATCAAGACTTCATTCAACATCATTAAATAGACGCTCATCCCACCAGCTTGTGTCTTCAACTCAGGGAAAGCAATCGCAAAAGGTATGGCAAACAAAAACAGAAAAATCATAAAAAGTACAGTAAACAGTACTATATCAACGAATGCCAGCCAAATACGTTTTGTTTTACTCATAGCAACACACTCTTCCTTCACCGTTTCTTCCGTCTCCATTTGTATCTCATTTTGATTAATATCCGACAAAAATAATAATAAAAAGAAAAAACTTCATGTATTCCTGCCGGTTTCTTCTTATATTTGAAAAATCAATCTGGAATCGACAAACATGAAACTAAGAAAAATACTTTTAGCCGTTGCCGGACTGGCGTTAATGCTGAATGCCTCGGCACAAAAATCCAAAAGATACTACGTGGCCAAACCTGGCACCCTGGTGGAACTGATGACAGAAGCGGAAGCCAATGAAATCACCCAACTGACCCTGCAGGGCAAGCTGAATGCCGTAGATTTCAGGCATCTACGGGATGAATTCAAAAACCTGCAACTGCTGGACATTTCAAATGCCTCCATCAGCATGTATGCAGGCAAGAACGGGACTTATCCAAACCGTTTTTATGTATATCCTGCCAATTGCATTCCGGCATATGCCTTCTGCAAGCAAATAGACGACAGTACATTTGTAGGTAAGGAGACGCTGACCAGGATTATCCTTTCCGACAAGACCAAGAACATCGAAGATGCTGCCTTTAAGGGATGCAAAAATCTCAAGATATGCCAGATACGGAAGAAAACGGCTCCCAATCTGTTGTCCGAAGCATTGGCCGATAGCGTTACAGCCATATTTGTTCCATTGGGATGCAGTGACTCCTATCGTACCAAAAAGAAATGGGAAACCTTTGCATTCATTGAAGGAGAACCACTGACAGTAAATGTGCAGATTGGTAAAATGGGCAGCCTTGCCAGCGAACTGTTAAGAGCCGGATTTCAGCCCAAAGACGTTAACTTTCTGACCGTTGAAGGAAAAATGGACGAAGCCGACTTCACATTGATACGCGACTATATGCCCAATCTGGTTTCCATCGACATGACCAACAGTAATGCCACTGCAATTCCCGACTATACTTTCACCCAAAAGAAGTATCTGCTGAACGTACGGCTCCCGCAAGAGCTTAGAAGCATCGGACAGCGTGCATTCAGTGGCTGCGGCCGTTTGTGCGGCACGCTGGTGCTTCCTGCCAGTGTAACCGCCATTGAGTACGGAGCATTTATGGGATGCGACAACCTGCGCTATGTGCTTGCCACGGGGAATAAGATTACCACGCTAGGCGACAACCTTTTCGGCGAAAGCCAAGGCAAAATTATATATAAGGAGAAACAATAACTCAGACTATTCCCCGCCTTAATAAGAACAAAGAGACTCTTTTAATAGCAAAAGAAGGTGTGTCAGAATGATAGCTAAAAATCATTCTAACACACCTTCTTCTTTTTTTCAATATCGCACAAGCCTTTATTAAACCAAAAAGATATGAAAGAAGAATCGTTCCATCATGGCAGAAATATTGTTCCACCGTGGTGAAAAAATCGTTCCACCATGGTGGAACGATTTTTTCCTCATGATGGAACGATTTAAAATATGCTTATTTAGTCCTTAGCTTCCGTTATCACTTTGTTGCGTACATACGTGCACGCAACTCCTTGATGTGGTCTGAAGTGATGTATTCGTCATACTCCATCATCTTGTCGATAATACCGTTCGGAGTCAATTCGATGATACGGTTGGCAACCGTCTGAATGAACTCGTGGTCGTGGGATGAGAAAAGGATATTGCCTTTATAGGTCTTTAGATTATTGTTGAATGCCTGGATAGACTCCAAGTCGAGGTGATTGGTAGGTGTATCCAGAATCAAGCAATTGGCATTGCGCAGCTGCATACGTGCAATCATGCAACGCATCTTCTCACCTCCCGACAATACGCTTGCTTTCTTCAGCACCTTCTCACCGGAGAACAGCATACGTCCCAGGAAGCTCTTCATATAGACTTCATTGCCTTCACCGAACTGGCTCAACCAGTCCACCAGATTCAGGTCTGTATTAAAGAATGCAGTATTGTCCAGCGGCAGGTAAGCGGTGGTGATAGTCACACCCCAGTTGAAAGTACCTGCATCCGGTTTCATATTCTCGTTGATAATCTCGAACAGGGCGGTCATGGCACGCGGGTCGTGCGAAAGGAATACAATCTTGTCTCCCTTCTCTACGTTGAAGTTGACGTCGCGGAACAGCACCGTACCATCTTCCAGCGTTTTCGTCAAACCGGAAACTTCCAGAATCTGATTACCCGGTTCGCGTTCGGGCGTAAAGATGATGCCCGGATACTTACGTGATGACGGCTTGATTTCTTCTACATTCAGTTTCTCCAACATCTTCTTGCGGCTGGTAGTCTGCTTGCTCTTTGCCACATTGGCACTGAATCGGCGGATAAACTCTTCCAGCTCTTTCTTCTTCTCCTCGGCCTTTGCCTTCTGGTTCTGCTGCTGACGGAGCGCCAGCTGGCTGGACTCGTACCAGAAGCTATAGTTACCGGCAAAGAGGTTAATCTTTCCGTAGTCGATGTCCACCGTATGCGTACAAACGGAGTCGAGGAAGTGACGGTCGTGGCTTACCACCAGCACCGTATGCTCAAAGTTGGAGAGGTACTCTTCCAGCCAAGTCACGGTCTCCATATCCAAGTCATTGGTAGGCTCGTCCAGCAGCAAGTTATCAGGATTTCCATAGAGAGCTTGCGCCAGCATGACACGCACCTTTTCTTTGTTGTTCAACTCACCCATCAACAGATAATGCTTGTCTTCCTTGATACCCAAACCACTCAACAAGGCGGCAGCATCGCTTTCGGCATTCCAGCCGTCCAACTCGGCAAATTTCTCTTCCAATTCGGAAACCTTCAGCCCATCCTCGTCTGTGAAATCCTCTTTGGCATACAGCACTTCACGCTGCTTCATGATATCCCACAACACCGTGTGTCCCATCATCACCGTGTCCATCACCGTAAAAGCATCCCACTTGAAGTGGTCCTGGCTCAAAACGGAAAGACGCTCTCCCGGAGCCAGCATGATGGAGCCCGTCGTAGGGTCCAGCTCCCCGGAAATCGTTTTCAGGAAAGTAGATTTTCCGGCGCCGTTGGCACCGATGATACCATAACAGTTACCACTTGTAAACTTCAGGTTTACGTCATTGAACAACACTCTTTTACCAAACTGTACTGAGACATTAGAGACTGTAATCATCTTTATATTTACGATTTATTTATTTACAATTTACTATTTAATACCTATTAGTCTGCGAATTGCGAGTGCAAAGATAGTTATTTTTCCATGAATAGACACAGAGAAGCGCTGTCAATCTGACATAAAAGTATTACCTTTGCAGCGTTTTCGGCAAAAATATCCGTTTTGGCAAAGTTTTTGCTGGAGCACTAATATCGTATTAACTTAAACCCTTAACAGCAATGAAAGCAAAATCATTTTACAAGAATAATAAGCATAACAATATGAATCCGAAAGAAAAAGAAAACAACCAGGAAGAGGAACTGAAAACTCAAGCTACTCCTAACGAATGTGACGAAGAAACTGTCGGACAAGAAACTTCACAAGAAAACGAAGCTCCCCTGACAGAAGAAGAAAAGCTCGCCCAGGAACTGGAAAAGGCCAATGAACAGATTGAAGAGCAGAAGGACAAATACCTGCGCTTGTCTGCCGAGTTTGACAATTACCGCAAACGTACCATGAAGGAGAAAGCAGAACTCATCCTGAACGGTGGTGAAAAGAGTATCAGCAGTATCCTACCCATTGTGGATGACTTTGAACGCGCCCTCAAAAACATGGAGACAGCCACCGACGTAGCTGCCGTAAAAGAAGGCGTTGAACTTATCTACAACAAATTCATGTCTGTATTGGGACAAAACGGCGTTAAGGTAATAGAGACAAAGGAACAACCGCTCGATACAGACTATCACGAAGCCATCGCCGTGATTCCGGCACCCAATGAAGCATTGAAAGGCAAAATTCTGGACTGTGTACAAACCGGTTACATCCTAAACGACAAAGTGATCCGTCATGCCAAAGTGGTAGTCGGAGAATAACATAAAACTGTATGGAAAAAAGAGATTACTACGAAGTATTGGAAGTCGAAAAGACAGCAACGGTAGAAGAAATAAAGAAAGCCTATCGCAAGAAAGCCATCCAATATCATCCGGACAAGAATCCGGGCGACAAAACAGCCGAAGAGAAATTCAAGGAAGCGGCAGAGGCATACGACGTACTAAGCAATCCGGACAAGCGTGCCCGCTACGATCAGTTCGGTCATGCCGGACTGGGTGGTGCCGCCGGTAATGGTGGTCCGTTCGGCGGCTTCAGTGGAGGCATGTCCATGGACGACATCTTCTCCATGTTCGGTGACATCTTTGGCGGACACAGTGGAGGAGGTTTCGGCGGTTTTGGAGGTTTCGGCGGAGGCGGTGGAGCACAACAACAACGCCGTTACCGTGGTTCGGACCTGCGTGTCAAGGTGAAACTGAACCTCAAGGAAATCTCTACCGGCGTGGAAAAGAAATTCAAACTGAAGAAATACGTGCCTTGTACCCACTGTCATGGTACGGGAGCCGAAGGTGACGGTGGTTCAGAGACCTGCCCGACTTGTAACGGCAGCGGCACGGTAATCCGTAACCAGCAAACCATACTCGGCACCATGCAGACAAGAACCACCTGCCCGACGTGTGGCGGTGAGGGCAAAATCATCAAGAACAAGTGTAAGGAGTGTGCCGGTGAAGGCATTGTATACGGTGAAGAAGTAGTAACCGTAAAAATTCCGAAAGGCGTTGCAGAAGGTATGCAACTCTCTATGGGAGGAAAAGGAAACGCAGGCAAGCACAACGGCGTGCCGGGAGACTTGCTGATTCTTGTAGAGGAAGAACAAGACCCGAACTTGATACGCGATGAAAACGACTTGATTTACAATCTGCTCCTCAGCTTCCCGACAGCAGCCTTGGGTGGTGCGGTAGAAATTCCCACGATTGATGGAAAGGTGAAAGTAAAAATTGACTCAGGTACGCAACCGGGAAAAGTGCTCCGCCTGCGCGGCAAAGGTTTACCCAACGTGAACGGATACGGCACGGGAGATTTGCTGGTAAATGTCAGCGTATACGTACCCGAAACGCTGAACAAGGATGAGAAGAAGGCGCTGGAGGAGATGGAAGAATCGGATAACTTCAAGCCAAATACTTCGATTAAGGAGAAAATATTCAAGAAGTTCAAGAGTCTGTTCGACTGATAAAAAAATAGAGATAATAAAGAAGGCCTCCCAATATGCACTAAAATATCGGGAGGCTTTCCTATTATCTGATTACTGGATTAACAAATAATTCATCCATATACACCGGCGTATCTGCCTCAAAAGCAACTTTGAGATAGCGGGTATTGACATCTATACCTTCAAACAAGACTCCGTCAATCCAGGCATCATGCTTGGCATTCTGGAAGGAAGGAGTGTCTTTAATAGATAATAAACGATACGAGTCTCCATCTAGTGAAGCATATAAATAGACTTTCGAGGGCAGTCTAATACCTCCCGGCCTATAATTTAACATACGCAGTAAAACGTCATGGAGCTCCATTTCCTTTTGCAAATCAACCTGCAGCTCATGATATCCCTTATTAAAGATTATCCAACAACTGTCTCCGGTGTTTTCCTCAGCAATCAAGCCATCCAATAATGCCGATGGAGTCTTTTCGTCCCTTATCATCTCAGGTGTCGCACCATTAGCCAATTTATCAAGGAAAGAAGCTTCAAGCAATTTCCAATATCTCGTACCCCGCTTCCAATCCATATAGTTCTGAAAAGTACAATTGGACCAAATAGGTTGTCCTAACTGAAAAGATGACATCGGATTCTCAATGATGCCACAAAACATGAAAGAAACAATATTCTCCACTCCCGCTGCCGATGCTGCTGCTTGCTGAGAAAGTAAGCGTGAATAGGCAGCCGGAATCAAAGCAGAAGTGCGGTCGTTAAGTAAACGTTTCACAGTTCGCCCATAAGGCAATATTCAGTTTATCATGAATAGTCCGCAGCTTTTGCCAGTTTTCCTTCAAGCGGACCAAAGGAAACTTTTCCCTCACACATCCCACTTCATCTTGATAGGTTATGACATCTACCTTTAGCCTAGACAACCGCCTTTCATATTCCGGATCATCAAAATCAGAATCGACCATGCCATAAGGAGAAATCAGAATTTTCTTATTCGGAGTCAATCTACGCGCCTGCTCTGCCAAAGCATTGACCGCATTCACAGCATGCTCAGAAAGTATAGGACACAAGCAATCCTCAACCGGTAAATACCATCCATAAAGCGCTTTATGTGTCCTATATATGGACGCCAACTCCTTCATCATATCCAATTGCCTTTGCTGAATCACCGGATCGCGTAAATTATCATCCTGGTCTTTAGCCCAGCCAATACTCATAAAAACCTTCATGCCTAGTCGAGCTGCCGCATCCATAATGGCATCCACCGGGCTTTTTCTATTCTCAGAATACGCCCACGGCATTAGTTTTGAAGGATAATAGGCTTCCCCTTCATTAGCTACTGCCATAAAAACTAAATATTCCATCCCCATATCTGATAATTCCTTCACCTTCTGTTCCCACATTCCAGGGTCAGTATTGTCAAAATATTGCAGATTGGTATATTTATTACGTACATCCTGATAAGCTAGATTTATCCATGTACCGGTAATTGGCTTTACTTCGGAAACAATCTTGTCTTTACCTTCTTTTTTTTGTTCGTTCAAATAGTCCAAGTATCCGTTAAACAAATCAATTGTCTCTTTTTCACCTATACAGACAGACATTTCCGGATCATTAAATACACCAGGAAACTGATAACACAAAATAGTCTCAAAATTCTCAAATTGATTTAAGTCTTGAATGATTCCATCTATAGGCCGAGGATATAATGAATTATCCTGGTTGAATAAAAAAGCCTCCAAATCAAACCATAAATGAGCTTTCGCTTCATCACATACTTTTTGTAATAAATTTGCAGCTTCAAGTCCTTTTAAATCTTCTTTAGGCATTCTAGCAAATCCAAATGGACATAATATATCCAGATGCTTCAATAAGTCCGGATAAGTATCCATTCCATTAGGAATATCAAAACTATTGGTAGCCAGCATCATAGGTTTCCCTGGTGCAAAAGTATTACAGTAGGCCTTAAACTCTTTAAAGAAGGTTACAATATCCTCCTTCCTCTTCTTTCTCATCAACGGACTCTTTTCCCAATTATCTAGCCCTCCTCCACTCTCTTCCGAAATATAAAACCCATAAAAGGACTCGTGATGTCCATACTTTTCCCAAAGCTCTTTAGCCACTCGTTTATGCCATTCTAGAGATTCAGTAGTAAAATCAAACCAAGCAAACATGCCAATTCCTAGAAATACATTCATATTTCTCCTATCTGCCTCTGTCAATATAGCCTCAATAGGATCATCAGCCTTGATATCCATCCGTCCCGGATACAGATTTGAAGGATAAAAGGCTTTACCAGTATAATTTGTGACATTTACAGAATGTTTGCCTGCATATTCTTCATTGCGAAAAACCTCCTGAATAACGATAATATTCATATTCAACTTATCCATGGCTCTCACCATCTCGCCCCAATGGCTATCCGTCATTTCCTGAAGTTTTTTGTTCCAATATTTTCCCTCAGTCTCACTCCAGTGATAGATGCCAGTCCAAGCACCAGAAAGTCTCTGAGTAGAACGAATATCGGACTTACAAATTTCAATATCCTTAACTTTCCTATATAGCTTATTTTGACTTTTAACCTTAAAGATTACTCGATTTTGGCCTATCCTCTTTTCTGTATCTACAATAGAACAAACAGTCTTTGACTGACCGGGCAAAAGTTTGAAAGTAGAACGACATATCAGATGTTCATCATCTTCTTTATTCCAATACAATGAAACAATATACATTTGCTCTTGACTGCTCTTATTTACAACTCCTCCACGAATATCAAGATCAACTTGATTCGTTACAATAGCAGGAGGTATCAATGTCAGATGAATCTCATTATCTGCATATAAAGAAATAGGTATAAGCCAGAAAAAGAGCAAAAAACATATAGTTACGAAAATACACATTGCATTCTTATTATATAATAAACAAGGTTAGAATTTTATTTTTTCAATATACGACTCAATTTTCTTATCAATTTAAAGTTATAATCCCTATAACCAACATTCCATGGAGCAATTTCTTCCGTTTCTTCATACTTATTAAGTATCTCTGTTGCCTTTTTCTTTTCATTATTATAAACCAATATACACCACTGAGCTATTTCATTATGTACATGTTTAACTTTCCATTCATTCACAAGACTATCTGCCATGTCAACTTTTCCTAAGTTACGCAATGCCAGCACAACCAAAAGGTTATTTGAGTCAAAATAAGCTTCAGACATATTGCTACTTGCAATTTGAGAGAACAATTTATCTGCTTGCATACTTTGCCCTTGTTCTACATACGCAATAGCTGCCATATAGTCTTCCAAGCGAGTATCTATCAACTCCTCATCAGGCTTTCCTACCCCCAAGTTCTCCGGCCATTCTTGTGTTTTCTCTATCATTGTTAACATTTTGGCATACCTACCATCTTCCCATTCTTTCATAGCTTGATACAGACAAGCCCTGCGATAAATATCACGTCCAATATACGATCCCTCATAAGGAAGTACCTGTAACTTCTTCAGACAATTGAGACTAGCCATATACTGTCCACTCTCACAAAGAGCCATTGCATATTTTAATCCAATATAATAGTTATCTGGATATCTCTTATAAGCATTCCTTCCCACTTTTACAGCCTCTGCCCATTGCTCATGATCAACATAATAATTTAATAAATAGTACTGTGTTCTCCATGATTGATCAAGTTTTTGAGCCATGAGCAAATCGGGCAAACCAGACTTATCCTTTCGCAACTCAGCACGACTTAAATAAAAAGCAGCATAATCAGGAACATCTTTGCAACTATTCAATAAATTTAAAGCACAACATGTATTGCCAACACTCCATTGAATCAGCCCACGATAATAACTTATTTTCCAATTATCAGACAAACCTGCTGCCCATTCCAAAACTTTCAATGTATGGGCACGAAAAGGAAACACCATTTTAGGAGACTTCTTATTAGCCTCATCCAAAAATACCATTGCCCCCTTTTCATCCCCTTTCAAATGATATATATAGGCCTTCTGATACAAAGCTATTGGATAAGTATCTACAAATGATAGAAGTGTAATAGCTTCATCCAGACAGCCAATAGACTCATACCATACAGCCATTTCCATATAAGTCTCGAAAGAGAGCTCATTACAAATAAGAGAACTGAATTCTTCAGCAGTCGAGGCTTCCAATAAATACTCTTCAAATCGAACCCAATGTAGCAATGGCAACTGTTCTGTCATTTTTTCTATTTCACTCAACGCTTTTTCCGCATGATTACTTTTTCTGTAAAGGACAATCAGCAACTGCTTCGCATATAAGTTCATTTGATTATACTCCAAACTTTTTAATGCATATTGCTCAGCTTTTTCCCAATTTTCCTCTCTCATATAAAGTTCACCCAACTGCTCATAAGCAGCCGTACGAAAACCTGGAGAAAATGTTGCCACGGAAAAGCCATCTTTGGCATCTGCCAGATTTCCCATAGCACGACTACATAATCCATACAAATAGTTGGCCTCTCCATGATAAGTATCTAAACTCAACACTCGTTTTACCAATTCACAAGCATCAAGATACATCCCTTTCTTATAATACAATGAAGATAAGCTTACCAATGCCGGAATAAAATATACATCTTTCTCTAGAGCTGCTTTCAAATATTTTTCCGCATTTCCATACATTTTCTGATTTAGCCAGTCTTTACCCTGCATATAAAGCCCATATGTAGAATTCCAGTCAAAATCAGCTGGTAGTTCTTTCGGACGGTTCAGTTCATAATCATTTTTTATCTCTGAATAAACCAATTCCTTATTCCCTATTATAATTCTGAGCTTTCCTTCCGGAATATCAAAAGGCAAAGGTATATTAAAATACTCAGGAGTTAATATTTTAGCTTTTATAGGCATCTTCATCAATAATTGCCTGTCATTGTAAATTTCCATATCGGTACAAATATCTTTCAGAGCAGATAAATGAACTTCAATATTTTTTTCAGAGTGCTCTACATATATAGCGCCTAGCGGACTTGCTTGAGAAAGACCACCGATCTCGGCTATAGGAAACCAATATTCAGTCCATTGGTCTGTCATCTGTGCAGCAAACTCATTATGATTAAATGGTGTAAAACCGCTGGTCACACTTGGCTGATTATACATTCTACCAGATTGTAGTTCCGCATATTGCCCACTATCATCAGTCAATAGTTCTTCCCAGATGGCCCCTTCACGTGAAAAACTCCAAAGATAAAATTTCATCCCCAATTTCTCATCATAATTGGAGTAATGAGCTGAACCATGTTTTTCATTATGCCAATAAATCCCAAAATAATCATTATAATCACCTATTATATGTAAAGATTTAGAAGCACCAAAATTATTATTATCATACCACGAGACATCTCGCCCCTCCTCATCAATCGGATAAGGATGCAAATCTCCCGAATGTCCTATACTATAAGTACCTGGATAATAAAATCTTGTTCCAGTTTTAGTAGCATAACCAGCATTCATCCATTGGTAATAAGGTTGATCAATAGAAGACTGATTAAACCAAGTTGTGTGCGTTGTGAAATAAGCCTTGTCCTTAGGTAAATTAATTTCGACATTCCAGACTGTACGCGTAATCCACTCATAAGAAAATATATGACAACTAACACTACCATCCACATTCTTTTTTGTAAGATAATCTATAGGAGTACTACATGTAGGAGCATGACCAATAATACCAAAATTAAATTCTATACCTCCCGATGTCCAGGGTCCTCTCATTGCCACATCACGAAATTTCACGACTCCATTAGTGTAAACAAATTCTTTATTATTAACTTTGTCTATGGCTCCCCAAATTTTCCCTCCGATTTCTGGAGTTACAGTTAGTTTCACATAATCATTTTCCAAAACAACCATTTTCCACTGCTTCTCCTGCGCTTGCATAGAAAAACCATCAAAGCGGAAATAAGGATAATAAGAATTATTAGGTGTCGCAACTGGAGATGGGTCTGAAAAAGGATAAGTCTTTGCATCACAAGTCCTTTCATAAATTTGTGCATCACTTTGTGCACAAAGACTACCATTAAAACAACACGCAAGAAACATAACAGATAAAAAAGTATTTCTATACATAGCGATCAGTTTTTAAGATATAACTATTTTTTCATACAAGGAAATAAGATATTGGGTTTATGAAAATCTGGTTTAGGCTCATTTATACTCACAGATGAATACCAAATAACCGTATTAGGCGTTGTAAAATCTGCTCTGAAAACTCCCATATAAAACTCTTCTAAATCAATTCCCAATTCCAAAAGTTCTGAAACAGACAGTCTGCCTGCAACGATATACCCTTTTTCATCTTTTATGGAACATATTTCCAGACTCTTAAAATTCCATTCATAATCAAATTTTCTATAATAGCT
>ERZ773229.1018-NODE-1018-length-20994-cov-2.725059_pt1 | contig 20994 bp, 12 predicted proteins | sample MGYA00580992_ERZ773229 | MGnify/ENA primary metagenome ERZ773229 (study PRJEB29015, sample SAMEA2737795) | human gut metagenome | biome: human gut; feature: human-associated habitat; material: faeces | place: China | collected 2012 ... | reverse complement strand
TATGGATATGCGGCTTTCGGATTATTTAGATGCTGCCGAGGTGATTATTGACACGGACGGCAGAAGTTTTGATGAAATGTATGAGAATATTTTAAAGGAGAAAAGGGAAGCATGAAGATATTAGTATTAAACGGACCAAATATTAATTTTTTGGGAATCCGTGAAAAAGGCATTTATGGCAATCAGGATTACGACACGCTGGTAAAAATGATTGAAGAAAAGGCACAGGAGCTTGGCGTTGAAGTAGAAGTGTTCCAGAGCAATTATGAGGGCGGATTAATCGACCGGATTCAGAAGGCTTATTTTGAAAAGGCAGACGGCATTATCATTAATCCGGGCGCATTTACACATTACAGCTATGCGGTGCGCGATGCGCTGGCTTCGGTTGCGGATATTCCAAAGAGTGAAGTCCACATCTCCAATGTGCATACCAGTGCAGTCAATCTCAATCTTCTCAACCAGATTTTCTGGTGTGGCTTTATATGCGATCTCCTCCAGATGCTGCTCCAAAATACCTTCTGGAACTTTCTCCTTATTATGCAAAATTACCTCTGCAACAGAATGTACTTTTTCACCTTTGACCAAAGCCTGAAAATCCATTTCCAAAATCTGATGATCCAGCGCATTAAAATCTAACTCTTTGATCAATACATCATAAGTCGTGCCTTCCAGCTCTAAGTACAACTGACTTCCTTTCATGCACTCTCTCTGAATACGATCAGCTTCACCCTTTTCAATCTGCAACGGTATTGAACCTTCAAATTCCTTGCCAAACAGATTGCCTGTCACATAGCCCTCTCTTCTGAGTTTCTTTGCCTTAGTTTCCATGTTTCTTCTTTGTACTTTTAAAGTAGTCATTTGTCTGTTCCTCCATTCATACAAATCGATAACATAGGGAAGTTTGCGGAATGTCGATATTAAATTGGCGTTTCGTTTCTCATGTTATGTTTTTTAGTTGCAACTATGGTTTAGCACTTTTTTTCGATTTTGTCAAATCTGACCAGGCAAATTCTCTCATATTCTCTCATACAGCATGCCACAGCCAAACATAATTTACTTCATTTTCCTCTTGGTTGACTGTTTTCTCATTTTTTGATTTCCAGCTTGCCTTTCTCGCCCTCTTGGTTGACTGTTTTCTCAATTTTTTGATTTCCAGCTTGCCTTTCTCGCCCTCTTGGTTGACTGGTTTTTCAATTTTTTGATTTCCAGCTTGCCTTTCTCGCCCTCTTGGTTGACTGTTTTCTCGATTTTTTGATTTCCAGCTTGCTTTTCTCGCCTTCTTGGTTGACTGTTTTTTCAATTTTTTGATTTCCAGCTTGTCTTTCTCGCCTAACTGGTTGACTGTTTTCTTCATTTTTCAATTTATGGCTTGCATATTTGACTTTTCACATATAATGATCTCTACAAATAAAAAGCACCCTCCAGAAAGACTAAATCCAAAGATTCATCTTCCAAAAAAGGTGCTTTTTAACTAACAAAGAACTGCTGTTCCGTTATTTTTTTATTCTTAAGATACTATTATTGTATTACTTTGTCCGGCTGCAAAATGTGTAGTATTCTTTGACATAAAAAACAATCTATGAAGCGCATAGTAGTCTGCGTTATTAAATAACTGCACCGCGCTTCCATTTGCCGCTCTTTAGGCGCCATGCATTGCAGACGCATCTTGCAAACCAGTCGATCGTCATAGCAATCCAAACGCCCCAGACACCAAGTCCCATCGGCTGCATCAAGCCACCGATCACATAGGCCAAACCAATTCTAAATACCCACATAATGATAATGGAGCTGACCATGACAAACTTGACATCACCTGCCGCACGCAAAATTGATGGTAATGTCCACGCTGCCGGCCACATCACCATACAGCAGGCACTATGATACCAAATTAAAATACGTGCTAAGTGATCTGCCTCCGCAGACAGATTGTACCAGCTTGCAATTGTTGGTGTCATAAAGATGATGACGATATTCAATCCCCATAACATCACATATGCCCATTTCATTAACTTCCAAGAATACTCTTTCACCGACTGCCCCAACACACTGGCCGACAACAGTTGTGAGCGCTAATCCCATTGCCGCAGCCGGAATTGTAGCTAACAGCTCGATCGTACTTCCGGTCGCATTGGCTGCGATCGCCGCCGTTCCGTAACTGGTGATCAAGCTCTGTGTAAACAGTTTGCCGATCTGGAACATCCCATTATCAATACCACTCGGAATACCAATCCTTAGTATTTTGCCTATAATCTGACCGTCCCAGCCAAATCGAAAATACTTGTCGATATGAAGATCGTATTTTTCATTGCGCAGAATAAATACAACAACGATACCTGCTACCACGCGCGAGATCAGAGTACCGTATCCAACACCTGCGATCCCCATATTATAACCAAATACGAAGATTGCATTAAATAAAATATTCAAACCATTCATAATCGCAGATACAAACAAGGATATTGATGCCTTTCCCATTGATCGAAGCAAAGAAGATGCACCGTCATATACCGCAATAAAAGGAAAAGAGAAACCCGTAATAAAGAAATAAGTAACGGCCTGATCCATAACGGCCTGCTCAACTTTTCCATAAATTAATGTTAAGATCGCACGGTCAAATACGATACACACTGCCGATATGACAACGGATACGATCAGGCAGATCAGTACAAGCTGATTCGCAACAATCTGACCAGTCTTTTTCTTCTTGGCACCTAACGCCTGTGCCGCTACTACTGCGCCACCGGTTGCTAGTGCATTAAATATGTAGATCAACAAATTGCTGATCGTATTGACAAGGGATACACCGGATACTGCGGTATCCCCGGCACCCGACACCATGATCATGTCAGCCATGCCTACAGTAACTGCTAAAACTTGTTCAATAACTAATGGCAAAACTAATGCAATCAGATATTTTTTGTCAAACTGAACTCGTGCTGTCGTCTCTTGCATATTCATTCCTCCATTCTTAAGAAATGTACTCTCGGAGTCTTCTCAAAACGAGTTATTTCGGCTGCATTTTTATGAAACGATTCCGAAACTACATATATCTTGTGTTCTGATAATTGCTAATTGTAAGTAGGCACTCATAAAAAGTCAAATGTTTTGGAAAAAATGTCAAAAAAATGTAAATATTGAAAAAAAAATGGATTTTTTTTGTAATTTTTACATTGCTTTTCTATCTTAATCGTATTAGAATGCAGGGCATAGCAGTCATAAGCAAATCAAAGCATGACCTCACACAGAACACGTTGACCCAGAATTTATGACTAAAAAGGAGTGTTGATTATGCAGAAATATGTAGAATTACTTAGAGAGCCAATGCAGGTAAAACCGGAAAGTTTACGAGCAGCCCGCCAGAAGAGCAGCTCTACACCACCTCATGTGTACCGTCTCAATTATAACGAAAGTCCTTATGGTTTGGGACCGGCATCACAGGCCGCATTAGAGGAAGCAATAAAAACTCCTTATGTGTATCCGGATTGGTTCTCTGTAGAACTTAAAACGAATCTTGCCGAATTGTATGGCCTTAAATTTGAAAATATCGCCGTTGGTCCCGGATCCAGTGCAATGATCAATATGCTTGGAGAACTTTTCATTAATCCAGGTGATGAATTCGTATTTGGTGATCCAAGTTATGAGGCATTTCGTGATGTTGCCAATGATTATGGTGCCGTTCCGGTCGCTGTTCCTTTGGATGATAATATGAACTATGACTTAGACGCTATGTTGGCAGCTATTACTGACAAAACGAAGATCTTAGTTGTCGTAAATCCTAACAATCCAACAGGAACTTTCATCGACTCTGCTAAGCTGGAGGCATTCATCCGTAAGGTTCCAAAGCATGTCATTACTGTAATTGATGAAGCATATATGGAATTTGTCGATGACCCAAATAGTTACAGTATGATGAAGCTGATCAAAGAAGAAATCGATCAGCCGCTCATTATCATGAGAACATTTTCTAAGATCTACGGTATGGCAGGACTTCGCGTCGGCTATGTGATCACAAGTCCGGACATGACGGATCATTTCGGTAAATCCAGCAATGCTTGGAATGTAAGCTTCATCGGTCAGAAAACTGCTGCTGCAGCTACAAAAGATCAGGAGCATGTCTCCATGGTACACGATATCAATGCAAAGGAGCGCGAGAAAGTCACTAAGACTCTCTGCAATCTGGGCTGCCGTGTTTATGATTCACAGGCTAATTTCATTCTATTTAAGGCTCCGATCGATACGATGGAAGTTTATACCAAATTGGAAGAGCAGGATGTGTTGATCGGTGTTCATGTAGGTATGAACCGTGTCAGCCTTGGTAAACCGGAAATGAACGAAAAATTCTTAAAAATTATGAAAGAAATTCTAAAATAAAATTCGGGAAAGATCAGCATCACAAAAGCAGCTTGCAAGGTATGATTTTGTACCTTGCAAGCTGCTTTTAATTCTTTCGTAAAAGAAGCTTTGCCGTTCAGCTTATCTTTGATGGTTATATAATCACACCGTTCGGCTAAGTCAATCATTCAACGTCATTACATTATGCAGTAAATAACAGCGAATGATCAATGCCATCTCTTCTGCCGTAGCAAAATCCGGCAATCCCAGTAACTGTTCTGCTTTGCGAATGCGATAGCGCACTGTATTACTATGCTGAAACAACTCCTCCGACGTCTTTGCAAAATCACCGTTATTTTTGACATAAGAAATAACGGTTTCCAACAAATTGACATCATGAGATGCATCATACTTTTGCAAAATGGATACGCTTTCCTCTACCTCATGGTATAGCATCGGATTATTTACAAGCGACATAACATATTTGTAAATTCCGATCTGGGAATACGCTGTATCCGTCTGCTCGAAAAACTGTCCGACGATATTTGCATTTTTTGATTTAATGATAGCCTCATTCAAGCGATCTAATGGCAAGATTTCATCACAAATACCAATATGATACGACTCAGGCAAAAACCCTGCCTCTACCAATATATCATTAATGTGATGCAGCATACTCTGATAGTCCTCCGGTATATTATCTTCCTGATAAGAACAGATCAGCATAATGCCATGCCCCATCTTTACAAAAGAATAATCGTGTACTTTTGTGTCACGATACTGACGGTACATTAACTTGTCAAAATATGTATGGATCTTCAAGTTGTTCGACATATCCCTCGATGTAATATTGGCCGTAATAATACTCGGATGAAAGTGCGGATTGATCTCCAATGCAATTTTTTCTACGGTAGACGATTTATGTTTTTCGTTCACAATAGAATTTAATTTTTCCTCTGCAATAACATACTGCGCACGCGTCTTCATCGACTCATTGATACATATGATCAGATCTTCCATAAATTGCTCATAAAAAGAAAACAACGGTACATGATACAATTTCGCTAACTTGATAATATCTTCCGGCAGTTCCCGATCCGGCTGAATCTTAATTGCAATACCGGATACCTGCTTTTGGATCAAGGTACGGAGTGTCCCATTGACCAATTCCGGATCAGAATCAGCAAAGAAATAGGATAACAGTACAAAATATCCATAACCATATCCTTCATAATCGATCCGGCTGCTCTCATACTCCAAAATAACCGTCGCATTCACTAAATTATTAAGGTATTTTTCCCCACATATTATCTTAAAGTCCTTAAATAGGGACAGTTCCAAAATCTCGCTAATCTGAATCATAACTATCCTCCACGCCTATACAATCTTATACTTCCAATCATTAGGCATATCTGTGCATTGCGAATCATATTCGCATTTTGTCCGCCTTGGTGTCATTTTGAAAATATTATACCTTGGGTTAATATGCTTTGCAATGCCGAAATACTAACATAGAGATGATCGCCGTCAATCCTTCTGCGATCCAAAACGCATGCCATACTCCCGTCGCTCCTATTGCGTAACTCAACAACATCGCTGCCGGAATAATGATCACAATATAACGGCACAACGAGATTACTAACGATTGCATTCCTTTCCCTAATCCTTCTAATGCTCCGGAGGCTGTCACAGAGATCGCAGATGTTAGAAAGCCTGCACTGATCAATCGAAGTGCCGTTTCTCCAACACGGATCGTCTCCGGAGTATGCGTAAACAGTCCCATTAAAGTTGCCGGGATCGTCATGCAGATCACCGTTCCACCTAACATGATCAAACCATTCATTACAAGAACAAGTTCAAAGATCTTTTTCACACGCTTGTGTTCTCCCGCACCGTAATTATAACCGATCAGCGGACGCATCCCTTGGATAATGCCATTCGCCGGCAGATATAAAAATGTCTGCAGCTTATAATAGATCCCAAGTACTAAAATATAGGCTTCGGAATACACTGCCAAAATTGCATTCAGTGCAGAGATCAACACGGAAGACAACGCCATATTTAAGGTCGCAGGAATGCCGATCGCGTACAACTTTCCAACCATATGTTTATCCGGCCGTAAATAACTTCTTCTCACATGTACCGACAATGGCCGTATTTTACAGATTACGAAATAAACGCACAGCGTTAATACCTGTCCGATCCCGGTAGCAAGCGCAGCACCTCTGATCCCCATTTTCGGAAAAAATCCCAGTCCAAAAATCAGGACAGGATCTAATGCAATATTGGTGCAGCAGCCGATCAGCAAACTGATCATCGTCACCTTCATACGCCCTACCGCCTGAAAGATCTTCTCAAATGCCATGCTGAGCGAGACGACCAAAGCAAAAGAAAAAGCAATGTCAGAATACTGTATTCCTAAAGCTGCAACCGCTTCTGATCTGGTAAATAAACGCAAAAAAAACGGCATGATCTCAATACTAACTATGGTCAAAAGCACACCGTGCACTGCCGATAAAAGCAGTCCCTGCGTCGTTGCCATATCTGCTTTTTCATAATCCTTTGCACCCAAATAAAAACTGATAACCGCATTCATTCCAACGCCAAAACCAATACCGGCAGCATTGATAAAATTCTGTACCGGAAATACGAGCGATAGCGCCGTCATCGCATCTTCACTGATCTTAGCGACAAAATAACTATCCACAATATTATATAAAGAATTGACAAGCATCGATATCACCATGGGAAATGCCATCGATACTAACAATGAAAATACCGGTTTTTCTTTCATAAATGTTTCATTCATAACAAAATGAGTCCTTTCTGTTATAAAGAGTAACGCTCACTGCGCCTGACTCATTATAACAGAAGGACTCCTAAAAATCATCTGTTTCTAAGATATCTTCTCAAATTTCACCGTATCATGATACGAAATTCACAGCATTATTTCGTCTTTGCTGAAATAACACCGGACCACTTACCAATATTTTTTCCTTTTTTACTGACAGCGCAAATCTTAAGATAATATCTCTTAGATTTTTTCAATTTCTTAATGGTCTTTTTGGCGCTTGTCACCTTGATAACCTTCGTTCCCTTTACAGCTTTGAGTTTTCCGTTCTTTATCTTGGACAGTTTCTTTTTGCTTGTACTGTACGCAATACGATAGGTCACATTTTTCTGACTCTTCCAGCGAAGTGATAATGCCTTTTTCAGCTTCTTCACCTTGATCTTCGTAACCTTCTTCGGAGCTTTAGCAGTCTGTTTTGTGCCCGGATTTTTCCCGGTATTATTTATACTGCCACCGTTATTACCGGTATTATTGCTTCCGATATTTCCACTGTTATTACCGGTATTGTTTCCAGTATTACTGCCACCATTATTTCCACCGTTGTTATCATCTTCTTTTGGCGGATTCAAAATTGCTTCATCCTCATCGACCGGATCAGCTGCAGGCTCTCCATCTGTCACCACCGGATCAACCTTTTCATAAGAAACCTGATCCATATCAAATGTCTGATCTCTGTACTCCTTACCAACAGTCATGCTGTCATCCGTATTGCTGACAGGTACCAATGTGTAACGATAGTCATACACTTTATTGTTTTTCACCAGGTATGGATCCAACGTATCAAATCCACAAGACGCATTACCCGTTCCGCTAACTGCAGCATCGACAGTGACAAACGTTTTGGTAAGTGGCTTTAACTCGTTAACATGTTTTGCTTTGTCGAGCTGCTCCGTCATAAAATGCAAAGCAGATGCATTGACATCCTCATTGCCACAGATCAACATTCCGGTTCCATTTGTTTCATTGTCAAGACGGATCCATTTCACACCTGTCAGATTCCCACAATCTTGAGGTTTTGCAAATGGATAGAACATCTTATTAACCGTAGAAGTATATGCTCCTACCCTCGTATAAGTCTGTCTGTCACAGTAACTTTCATCATCACCATTTCCATACCAAGAGACATTTTCTGTCCCTTTCGCAAGCGACAATCGTGTTCCAACTTTAATAAACTTCTTGACTTTTGTTTTCGTAAAGTCGAGTTTCATACGTACCGTTACCGCCCCAGTATCTTCGATCAAATAACTCATTTCTATCGTTCCCGGAGTCTTTGTTTTGCTGTCCAACAGATAGGAAGAATTCCATTTCGTGGTGAGCATATAATTACCGTCTGCACTCTTGCCCACCGTTGGTTCCCCATCTAATGTCAAATAACTCATCATATCCTTGAAACGAGACGAATCATTGTCAAGCTTTGCTCGGGAAATATTAGGCTTCGGACCTTCCTTCATAAGCAATTGGTCTTTGTAATAATAGGACTCCAGCAATCCCGTATCTAAATTCAACTTGAACCGGAAATCTTTGCCGGATACTACATAATAATGACTCTGCTTCTTGATCTGCACATTCTTTCCATTCAAAGTATGTGCCACTTTTGTACTTTTAGCATCAATGGTGAATTGCGCATATGCAACTTCGTAACCTGCCTTCGCCCAGTCTGAATCTTCTTTTGTCTTTACATGAATATTAAGATAATAATCTGCACCAGACTTAAGCTGTTCCGGCATCACATAAGGAACCGTGATCTTTTTCTCCTCTTTCGGAAGAACTTCATCATTCAGTGTTCCCTGTGAAATGATCCGGTCATTTTCCTGCAATTCCCATGTCACATCATACTCGGACAATTTTGCAGAAATACTTTCGTTGCTTACCGTTAATTCATTATTTGTCAACTTATCCTGATCGGATTTAAACCAAAAGCTCTGGTATTGATATTTCACTTCCTTCAACTCCGGCTGTGGGTCGCGATCTGCAGACACAAGACCATTTTGGCAGAAGTTTTCGTCTCCACCGGTGTCGCCCCAGTCACCACCGTATCCCAGGAAGTATCCATCTAACTGATTCAAACCGCTCTGATGAGCATCTTTACTGCTATAATAATTCCAATCTTTTTCTCCGATCTTGACTTTTCTGGACTGATCTACCCAATCCCAAATAAAGCCTCCAAGCATACTATCATATTTGCGGATAACATCCCAATAATCGCTTAAATTGCCGACCGCATTACCCATTGCATGATCATACTCATTCAGCAAGAACGGCATTTGACTCTTACTTGTACCATAACCGATAATGCTGTCCGGTGTATAATACATATGACTTATCATATCAATTGCCGTAGAGCCTTTGTCTCCACCACTCATACCTTCATAGTGAAGCATTCTGCTATCGTCGCGATCCTTAAAATACTGCACCATATGTGCAAATGCGCCGTTAGCATAATTACCATCTCTTTGTGTCCATCCCTGAGAGCTTTCGTTACCAATAGACCAAAACAAGTTGCTTGTCGTATTCTTAAATCTTTCGTACGAAGCAGTCTGTCTTGTCATTGCAGCCTTTTCAAGTGTTGCTATTGCATCCTCATCTGTGATCAATGCATGCGATTCATTATTCGATTCGCACATTAGATACAGTCCATATTTATCGCATAGATAATACATATAATCATCATTTGGATAATGCGATGTACGGATTGCATTGATATTATTCTGTTTCATCAACATAATATCTTTTTCATACACCTTTTTGGAAATATATTTGCCGGTTTCCGGATCGGTGTCATGTCGATTCACGCCTTTGATAAGAAGTCGTTTCCCATTTAATTTAACGGTATCATAATGGTCGGTTGCATTGTTATACTTTCCATCATTTGTCACTTTTGTCGATGTAAAAGTCAACTTACGAAATCCTACATTTTGACTCACACTTTCGTAATGAAGTTTGGAGCTTTTATCATACAAAGATAATACCATTGTATACAGGTTTGGATGATCACTGTCCCAAAGTTTTGGATCTGTAATCTGCATCTGCAGTGACGTCTCCGTCTGTTTACCGGATGCGATTGCTGCAATATCTTCCTGCGTTGTAGCACATAAATTCCCCTGATCATCATACAAATTAAGCTGCGCGGCCATGTTCGATGATTCTGTTGCAGCATCATTGATCGTCTGCATTTTCACCTTAAGATCAGCTGTAGAATAATCGTCTGACAAATCTGTCGTCAACGTATAGTCCTGTACATGCACTGTAGGTGTACTTGTCAAATATACATCACGGAAGATTCCGCCATCATAGATCATGTCCTGATCTTCCATCCATGTTCCATCACAGAACTTATATACCTTCACGGCAAGTACATTTTCCTTGCCCGGATCATTCAATGCATCTGTAATATCAAATGTGTGTGGATCATAACTATCCTCACTATAACCGATTTCCTTTCCATTAATATATAGATAATATGCCGACTCTACTCCACCTAAAGTAATATAAACCTTTCCATTCTTTTGCAGCATAGAATCTTTCACCGTGAAAGTTTTACGATAAAGACCCACGGGATTTTTCTTCGTTGGTGCCAATGGAAACTCTGTACTTTCTTCAAATGGCATCGCTGAATTCGTATAGATTGAGTGATCGAATCCATAGCTTGTCCAGCTGGCTGGAAGAGTGACCTTTTTCCAGCCGTCTTTCGCATCCATCTTATAGTTCGTATTTTGGAATGCACCGGCTGCTTCTGCTTTTGCCGGATTATCAAATACGGTCAGATCCCAGTCCTGTCCCTCTCCGGTAAGTAACTGGTAATACGACGACTTGTCTCTTGCATAATCTTTGGCACCGGCATATGCAGATGCAATATCTGCATACGGAACCAAATTAGAACTATCCGGCAATGTATTCACCGAAGTAATATCTAAATTATTATCCTCTCCTGTCCATTCTCTGCCGGTAAGAGATTTCCTCGTAATCTTAGCTGCCGTAGAATCCGGCAGTTTTCCGTAATCAAATGCCTCACTCTTAAACTCTGTATCCGCCGCCTTTGCCTTATGTGGTAATGCAATCGACAATTGTGTCGGTAAACTGCTAAGCATCAGCGATATTGCAAGTACACCGGTGCCTATTCGCTTTCCCCATATTTTTTTCATCCTAATCCTCCATTCTGACATACATTATCTTATATATCTGCAAACGCCCGACTAAATAGCCGGGCTTGTTTGCAATTTATTTCTATTTTCGTGTTACACTATACTACCTTGATCGTTACCTTCGCTTGTTTCTTTCCAATCTTAATTTTCAGAACACTTTTGCCTTTCTTAACACCTTTTACTTTAATCGTACAAGTCTTTTTCCCTAAGGTTTTCTTCAGTACTTTAGCCTTGTTTTTTCCAGATAATTTTACACTTTTGATCTTATCTGTTGTTTTCGTATTTTTGAGTGCTGTTGTCAGCTTAAATGTTACTTTCTTGGTTTTTCCTTTTTTGAGCACAACTGTTTTTTTCGTTGCTTTGATCTTCTTTACAACATTTGCTTTATTTGTTTTTTTAGAAATTGGAATAACCTTTTTGCTGTTGGTGTCAGGTGTTGCCGTTGGTGTTGCTGTATTCCCAGGTGTCGGTGCAGTTGTTTCTTGTGGTGTTGTCGGAACCGGAGTCGGTGTAACATCAACAATTGGTACTACCGGAGCTGCCTTCACCTCATCGGATGCGCTATATGCATAGCATGCCTTAAAGTTTACATGAATCTTCTTTACATTTGCGATGTCTTCCTGCTTTGCCTCTCCCAGTTGGAATACAAGCTGGATAGACGCCGCACTAATATCAGCACTTGAAATCGTCTTTCCAATTCCATCGGTCTCACTAGCAAAATCAAGTATTGCTTCATAAGTACCACTCTGGTCAATGGTTACCCCTGTTGGCTTACCAGATGCCCATCCTCCGATACCTGTTGCCCAAGTAAGCGGATATGCTTTATCCAGATCATAATTTGTAATGTCAAACACTACTTTTACTTTCGCAGTATCATCCGGTAACTGTGCATCGTCCAAAATATTTTTTTCTCCATCAAATTTTGAAAATAATTTAACCCAATGCTTTCCATTGTCTTTTTCATAGCTGCTTAACTCCTCTTCGTCAGATACCCTCGCCAGATCAAAACTGGTTTCGTGAACTGTTCCATCCTCACTCTGTGCAAACGGAAGCTGTGTTTCTGACGCATGCACAGTCTTTACCACAGTAGCTGCCGGTATCGTCAGTGCTACAGCAAGCAGACCTGCCAAAATCATTTTGTGTGTTTTTTGTAATCTCATATTTTTTCCTCCTTTTAGCGGCTGAATTTTTTATAACCGCTTTTCTTTAATTTTTTCAGGTTCGCTCTTCGCACTGCTGCAGTTGAACCTTTTAATTTTATTTTGTGTTTACATCCTTTGTACGCATTCTGGGACACCTTTGTTAATTTTCCTTTTACAACAAATGTCTTGAGCTTTTTCGCTTTTTGGAATGCATACTTTCCTATCTCTTTCACATTTTTTCCAAGAGTAACTTTGGAAGCCTTAATGCCCTGACACGCCTTCGTTCCAATTGCCGTAACACGATATTGATATGCTCCAATCGTGATCTTATCCGGTATAACCAAAGCAGCCGCTTTTTTGTACTTTTTGTTCAAACCGGACAACTTAACAGTTCCGGCTTTTTTCATTGTTGCCGCCTTAGTCACTTGATAAACTCCAATATTCTTATTGACCTTCGTTCCCTTTTTCGGGCTGTTCGGACGATCCGCCTTCGGCGTTTGCTGCGGAGCTGCTGTAGGTTTTACGGTTGGCTGCACAGACGGTGTCTGTGTCGGTTTAACGTTTGGACGTTTCGTTGGCTGAACATCCGGTTCTTTTTGTGCATGTTTAGCGCCTAAGATGCCAACCATATCTACCGCCATTGTTCCATCTAATACCTCTACAGTTACTACATGCTTTCCATAAACAAGATCTGTTACTGCAACTGTCATATTCATATTAGCTGATTTTTGTGTTTCTTGTTTCGCATGCTGATTTCCATCGACGGTCATCTGCACAGTACAGGTCTTTTTCATCTCTCCTAAGATTTCTAATCCTGTTCCGGTAAAGGTATACGTAAGAGTTGCTCCATTGTCCGTATTTTTGGACACACTTCGCTGATATACATACATTCCCTGACCGTTCGTGTGCAACCATTTGTCATTGTATTCAAGTTTTGTGTTTTTCTGTGCGGACAGATCATATTGTTCCATATTATCTAACAATTCTGTATAATATGGTACATAACCGTCCAGCTTTTTGACCTCCAAATTATCAAACTGTGTATATGCATTGGAACTTCCTAACGCTATTCGTCCTGCAGTGATAGGCTGTTCATCTATATAACTGCCAACCAGCGTATAATTGACATATGCGTTAATCGTATTGCCTTTTCCTTCCAGCGTGATCGTATTCCACTGATCTGCTCCTGCATCAAACTGTGTTTTGGCATCACAGGTACCGGTCACAACTTTTTTGGCTTTACGATACAATTCCCATTTACCATCCGGATATAATTTGAATGTGTAACCGCTTGCAGATGTAATATTATGAGAACCACCAATTTCTCGTATTGCTACAGCCGCATAATTTTTAACATCTTCCCGTTCAAATAAGACATCCACAGAGGCTTTGTAATTTGTCCAGCGAAAATCTCCAATCAAGGTTACCGGAGCACCGGAATTCCAGCTGCCGCCCACACCGGTCTCTGTAATATCTGTCTGCTGACGCAGTACATGTTCACCAGACTGCGTCTTATATACTTCAAAGGCACCATTCATGGTATGCGTATAACGTGCCATTGCACCGGTATCACCACCACGAGACTGGATATAATCCTCCGTCTCACCGGTAAAACCACCTTTGCCATCAAGCACCGGAACCTTCTTCCCAGCATACTCAAAATCATCTGCATAAAGATAATCGCTCTCGACGTCCTGTTTACTTCCGGTACGATCCGTATCCAATACCGTTCTTTCACCTTCGACAGGAAGAGTCTTCGTATGCTCTTCATCGTCTGCAACTTGCAGCGTAGTTACTGTCACAGCAGAATATGGTTTAACCTTTACCGTATAGACTCCATTATCATCTGCTTTCGCTGTACCGATGCATTTCATATAATTTTCATTAAAAGCACCATCATCTGCCGCACGTGTTTCCCATATTTCCAAATTCTGATCTTCAGCAAGCTTCATATTCTTGGTTTGAATCTTATATTCCATTGGATATTCACTATCATTAACGATCATTGTCGAGAAATTGTCCTTGGCAGGAGATGCCAGTGTCATATAATTCTCTCCGCCGTTACGTCCATTTACCGGATTCGTTCCATCTGCAGTACATTTACTTGCCTGCGGCACAGCACGCCAGATTCCCGCTGTATTATCCTCATTTTCCCATCCGGTTACCGCGAATTTGCTTATATGTGCAAGCATGAGTAATCCGGCATCATAGTGGATCCAGCCTGACCACGGATCACGCGCACTCACTAATTCCTTGAAAGAAAACTGTGCGCCCTCATAAAATGATCCAATTGCCGGCTGATAGATTACATGTGATCTTCTGGACTGTACAAAACCTTTGATAAATGTATTTGCCATTTCCAGCGCACTGCCGGTTCCTCCAAGACCTGTTCCTTCTGTCGTTGGATCTTTTACATTATTAGCAGGGCGAAATGCTGAATTAGAAAATGTAGCCTGTGCCTCACTATTCCAAACCTCTTTATCTTTGGTCTGTGCAAGCCATTTCATTCCGCCATTGGAATCATCCCAAGGACTGTAATGGTATCCAACAACGTCTACCGAATTATAAAAATCACTGTCCGATTTCATGGACTCCACAACGCTATCAGACGCTGTTCCGGCTTCATCCGAAACAACTAATTTAATCTTATGATACAACGCAAGTGCTTTCTCATCCGGAATCGTTTCTTTGGTTTCTGCCGCGATCCATTTTGCAAATTTTTTGGTAAACGCTACATCACTGTCCACATCCCATTTTTCATTGATATTTGGATTAATATAATCGACCATATAACCGTACTTTTCGTACGCGTCTAAAATTGTCTCTTTATACCATTGATAAATCTTTTCATCCGTTCCTGCCCACACCGGAGCTTCCCAGCGCAATATACTCACTTTGATTTTAGGATTGATCTCCTTAGCATCAGCAGCTAACTGCCATCCCGGATTGCGCAACACATTTGCCTTCTCTTTTTCTGTTCTCTTCGTGCAAGATTCCGGTCCTGTTGATGTGTTACGATCATTTCCCATTTCCAATTTTACATGATTCATGATCGGATAATTGCCACCAAACAAATACTGCATAAGCTCCGCATATGCCTTTGGCTGCTCTGCCTTATAATCCATAAGCAGATCACTGGTAGAATTACCGCTAAGCATACCAAAGCCTTTATAGGTAAGACCATTCACATTATTTACGGCGATATCATTTCCATCCAAAACAACATTGCCCATTTTCGTTTCGGGCTGTGAAACATCCTGTTTCCCCGTTTCAGACTTCGCAGCCGCATAAGCTTTCTGCGTCGATGCACTGATTGACTGCACTGGCAATCCATTCATCGTAAGTGCGCATGCCAAAACAATGGCACCTATTCGGTTTCCCCATTTTTTTCTCATACCTTGCTCCTTCCGTATAAAATGTTATACTTACTACTCACAAGGTATTATAATTGTCATCCTTAATTCTTTACAATCTGAAATATTTTGCAAACCCTTAAAATATTAGTACATAGGTGGTGCTTACTACATACTTTTTATCCTTTGTTATTCTCTCTTGTATCGTTCAAACATACCTTTTTATCCTATGTGATTATGACTATTTCTATATTCTCTCGGAGAGATTCCCTCATATTTTTTGAACACAATTCCAAAATAATTAGCATCCTTATACCCGACCCTCTTTCCAATTTGTGCGATTGGTGCATTTGTGTCCAGTAATGCAACTTTTGCACTGCTAATACGTTTCATCGCCAAATACTCCATCGGTCTCATGCCAATTTTGTCATGGAATACCCGACAAAAATGCTGGGTAGATATCCCACAAACAGATGCCAACGTCTGCAAACTAATATCATCTCTATAATTCTTTTCCATATACATTATGGCATTATCAACCACTGTTCCTGTGCGATTTTCCTGTTGTACGATCAATAATTTATGCATAAGCAAAATGTATTGATAAACTAACATTGAGCAGTGTCCTGCACCATCTCCCGGTTCTCTTGCAGCAGCCGCAATCTGCTCATAAAGCTTTTTGACTTCTGTAATATCATTGATCGTTTTTACAACATAACGTCCAAACCCTAAGCGTGCCATCATAGCATCCAAAGAATCTCCACGAAAAACCACCCAGTATGTCCTCCAGTCACCATCAATTGGATAATATGTATGCGGCTCACCGGAAGCCACATAAAAAATACTGCCTTTACCGGCTGTGTATTCCTTATCACCAACAATTATTTTTCCTTTGCCCGACATTGTAAATAATATTTGATGAGATATTAATCCTTCCTCTCGATGCGTGTGAAATTCCGGATCTGATATCCCTATTCCGGTCAAATAAACCGGATAACATTCCTGTATTCCAATAACCGGGTAATTCGCCTGAAACATAATAACCTTCTCCTCTCCTATTCATCTGCTTTCATTGTCATTTATTTTTCTCTGAGAGTTATCATTATTATACATGAATAAGTATATATTTGCACCGACAAAAAAATCCTATCTTCCCTTTTATCAGGCAATTATATGCCACCATTCTAATACGAATGGAAAAGGAAAAATAGGATTTTTGATTTTAATTTATGATACACTACATTTTGTAATACGATGTTTCAGCAAAACCCATGGATCATATAATACACATAAAAGCTTGTTTAAATTATGCTTCCTCACCATGATCGCTGTCAGCCAGCGCAGCTGTGATGATTGCCATCGAATATACCTCTGATGCATTGCAACCACGTGACAGATCATTAACCGGTGCATTCAGTCCAAGCAAAATCGGACCATACGCATCAAAATTACCCATACGCTGTGCAATCTTATAACCGATATTTCCGGCACTGATATCTGGGAAAATAAAGGTATTCGCATGACCGGCTACTGTAGACTCCGGACACTTCGTGCGTGCCACACGAGGAGATACTGCTGCATCAAACTGAAGCTCTCCATCGATTGGGAGATCCGGATACTTCTCCTTGGTCTTCTGTGCTGCATTTCGCATCTTATCTACTGCCTCGCCCTTACCGGATCCGTGTGTGGAATAGCTAAGGAATGCTATCTTAGGATCTACATCAAAGATACGGGCACATTTCGCTGTTTCTCCTGCGATCTCGACCAGATCGTCTTCCGTAGGATTAATATTGATCGCACAATCGCCCATAGCAAGCACTTCATTATCACCGGTAGCACTTGGACGAACAAGAATAAAACAGGAAGAAACCAGATTATTTCCAGGTTTTGTCTTGATCAACTGCAAAGCAGGACGAACAGTATCTGCTGTTGAATATGTTGCACCACCAAGCAGTGCATCTGCAAATCCCATCTTTACCAACATTGTTCCAAAATAGTTAGCCTGCTTCAGTACTTCTCTTGCCTGATCCGGTGTGACACCTTTCTTCTTACGAAGCTCACAATATAACTCCACCATTTCATCTATCTTGTCAAACTTCTCCGGATCAATGATCTCTGCACCGCGAATATTAAATCCACTTTCCTCTGCAGCGTCCGCGATACGTTTCTCATCACCGATCAAAATAGGGTGCAGGAAATAGCTTGCAAGTAATCGTGAAGATGCCTCCAAAATACGTGGATCTTCACCCTCTGTAAATACGATCTTCTTAGGATTCTTCTTTAAGATTCCTATTAACTGTCCAAAACCGAACACATCATCATCTCCATTCTTTCGTTTCACTTAATAATATTATAATGGGAGAATTTCTCATAACTCCTTAAATTCACCATGCCCATTGTCTAACATTATGAGGGCGATGTCAAGGGATTTTCTCAAACAATTTTGATCTTTATTTGAGACTTTTTATTATTATACGTGTATACATAAATACGCACTGTCCCTCGTCTTTTTGCCTTGATTTTTCCGGCACTATTTACCGTTGCTATCCTCTTATTGGATGACACAAAACGCAGTTTATAACTCGCACTCCCCTTGCTTAATATTGTCCTTGTCTGTAATGCTTTTCGTTTTTTTATTTTTGCCTTTTGAGCGGTAATCTTTATTTTCTTAGGCGCCTTTTTTACTGTGACACGTATGGTCTTTTTCTTGCCGTCTACCGTCTGAATAACGATTTTGGCCGTCCCTCTTTTACACCCTTTAACCACGCCATTATTCGTTACCTTGGCAACCTTAGTATTTGAGCTGGTCCACTTAACTGCTGCCTGCACCGAACCGCCGGTAACAGTCACCGGAAGAGTGATCTTCTCACCTTTTCCGATCGTATATTTGGCTTTTGCCTTAATCTTGGTCTGATAGCGGCCACCGGCATTTGGTGAAACCGTCCGTTTCGGCTGTTCTGTCGCATCCGAAGGTGCTGCTGTCGATGTCGGTGTGCTTGACGTCGATGGTTTTGCTGTCGGTGCCGGCGCGCTTGACGTCGATGGTTTTGCTGTCGGTGTCGGTGTGCTTGATGTCGATGGTTTTGTTGTCGGCAGCACCGCAGGTGCTACCGTAGGTGTTGCTGTAGGCGTTAGTGTTGCCACCGGTTCGTCAGCAGGGTTGCCAAATACTTTGATGCAGGCATTATTCAGATCATATTGCACACCATCTACAGATATCGCCGTATTGTCATACCACTTAGCATCTTCCGCGAAATAAGTATAACTCTGTCCCGCTGAGGCACTATAACAGTGTCCATTCTGCGGATCATTTTGTCCCTCTAGCGGAACGCAGGCAGAATCATCTACGGTCGCATATGTAATAACCACCGAAAACTTCTCGCCATCTGCAACGCGAACCTCTTTCGGAAGCTGTACCGTATGATAGCCTGTTTTGGCAAAGTTGCCACTCACACTCGCTTCTTTGATCTGCGTTCCGTTGGTTGGATCTTTCCCTGATACAGAACGATAAATATCTACTGTATATGGCTGATCCTCCTGTACCGTATAAAAAGCAACTGCCTGTAACTGCTGTGATCCATCTGCTGTAAACACATTGGCCGTCTTCACTTCTTCTGGTGAACGAAGCGAATTGTTCCAACCATTGCCATCATATTGAAAGATGGTCTGGTAGGTATCTGCCGAAACACCTTCAAATGTGTAATATTCACAAAGTGATGGATCATAATAGGATACCCAGAAATACCCATTTTCATCTTTGGAGTAATTGGTACCGTAGCTATTTGCAATCAGCCACGCCCCAGATTCCGGAGCGTCCTCACGAAAATCATTAAAATCATCATCCCAACCGACAATTGTGACACAATGATTCGCCTGATCAGGTCCCACCATGTAAGCATAACTGGCGTACACACCATTCGTCTCTTTGTAATATCGATTGGACGGATTATAATACAACGCCACATCCATTGCCCCATGCGTCAATATTGCTTCCTTGATCTCATTTCTTGATGTGATATCGCTTGCCAGATATGGATCATAACATTCGGAGTCTGTCAACTGGATCAACGACTGTGTACGCAGCGAGGATGCCGCATTTTTCATGACAGATGCCATATTAGAAGCCGTATCAAAGGGAGCCTCACTCTCTGCCACAGCCCCCCATTTGTTTGCTAAGACAGCCTGTGCAACATCTGCATTTCCACCTTTATTATAACTTGCTCTATCAGAAACATAGTCACGCGACATATGATCACCATACAATGGACTGGTCGTATCATCCAGGGCATGATAGGCGTACCATGCCAAGTGATTTTCGGACAGATCCGCAGTATCTTTGGTTAAGATCCCCTTCATCAGACAATCAGATTCCAACGCTTTTAATGCTCCAAACGCCCAACAGGCACCTGTATCCTGCTGATTGCGTATTGGCGTTTCCTGCTCTGTTCCACGCGGATCATAGCTCACTGGAAGTGCCATGGAGCGTTTATTCTTAGCCGCAGCAGACGATGTATACCTAGATAACGTGTTGCCTGTATCATCCTGCAGCGAATAGGAAATATGGCCCGCCGTATTTTCCTTGTATACTTTATGATATAGCTCTGCTTGATTGGCCAATTTGGTTATATCTGCTACAAAGCTCTGTGCGGTGTCAGCAGTCATCGCATCTGCCGCCTGGCGATCCCAATTCCCCACCCCAGGCACAGCAAGCGCAATTGCTACTAACACCGCAATTCTTTGTTTCTTTTTCATATGCCACCTTCCTTCCATTCTGATCACATACGTAATTTCATAATAATTGCGCATGATATAATGAGCACTGCGTGCTCATTATATCATGCAAACACGAAAACTATCCCTTATTACTTCTATTATAACATGAAAATCTGTTTAAATTATGTCTCTTCTCATTTTTGGACCCATTTCGCATTCTTGTAACCATATTTATTTTACATAGGCAAATGATCATTTGACTAAAACTTCCCATACCGAAAGTTACTATAAGAACCACATATTGCTTATTATGTCACAAAACTAATAGCTATTTTGCAGCCAACAAGGTAAATTATCCTGCCATCAAAAATACTAAAGCAATTGCTGCAGAACGCAGAGTTTTCAAGTGATTTCTTATTTTGTTAAGTCTCTGATGAATACATGCCTGAAGGATTGTCTGA